>Ga0315330_10000802_pt1 | contig 20466 bp, 31 predicted proteins | sample M140m34915metaG_FD_203453 | JGI IMG/M metagenome (GOLD analysis project Ga0315330, IMG submission 203453) | Ammonia-oxidizing marine archaeal communities from Monterey Bay, California, United States - M1 40m 34915 | ecosystem: Environmental > Aquatic > Marine > Intertidal zone | place: USA...
TGGGAATATATCTAAATCAAATTCAGATTGAACTTCATTTTCTTCAACCGATGTCAAGTTTAATTTATACTTAATATTTTTACTAATATCACCACTTACCAATGATTGTGATATTGGTGTTAGATTAAACTGAGTTAGTACCCTACTGTTACCTATCCAAATGGAATCACTATCATCATCGTAAAACTTAGTAACTTCTAAGATTTCATCTTTACCAGTATTCTGGTCGTTACGAAAATTTTGTTCGTATATAGTAGTGTCTTTTTGTCCGTATATTCTATAAATCATATTCTGCCCTTTAGAAAGATTGAGTTACAACCTTACCCCTTATATCTACATTAGGATATTTAACTTCAAATATAGAAGGGTCTTTAGGTGGATATATAATACCCAATCTAGTTGCCCTACTTAAATCATATTTATTTGGTGAGTAGTTTCCATTAAATCTATTTTTGATTTGTAATCCACCCTCTCCATCACTATTTGGTCTTGGAACTGTCTGAACACCGTCAACTTTATCCAATAGTACATATACTTGAGATATGTTAATTGGTTGGTTTATTTTCCAATTATCTATACTAAAGTAATCTTTTAATGCCTTTATACATCTCAAAAGAACTTCATTAGAATTATAATCTGGTAAAACTACAATATCAAAATTAATTGTAATATTTACAATGTATGCATCTTTAATATTTACTGCATCAGTTAAGATTCTGTAATAAGAAAGATAATTTTTTAAATTATTTTTAGTAGCTGGATTCAACTCTGTTACTTTTTTATCTTTATCATAACCTAATGTATATAGGTTAAGTGCTAATGGATTTGGTACTTCAGTACTAATAGGTGTTGGAATCGGGTCATCAGGTAATAATGCATGAGGTGCAAAGTTTCCATTTGATTTTGTTTCGATTTGATAATCTTGTACTAAGTATGCTTTTGCAACTGAACCGAATTGTGGTGGAAGTGCATAACATCTCATAATATAATCTTCTCTACTTACAGTTCTGTTTTGTGCCGCAAAGTAAGCCATTGCATTGTTACGAATCTCATCTTCAGTTTCTTTACTTCTACCACCAACAGCTGGTTCTGGATTAGTAACCGCCAATGAGTTCTCAATAAATCTTAGAGTGTTTTGATTTAAATTTATAGTGTTATCATTTGTAAATATTCTACTATTAACATTAATTAAATCTTTAGCAGGAACATTATCAGCAACACCATTACCCACTAAGTACTCAACATCTAATGTTGTGTTTTGTGGAGCTACTCCGTATGTTTTTGTGTATAGGAAATTAGATGGGTCAATCCCTTGGTCTAACCTTCCTGTATTTTGATATAACGCAGAACCTACATTATCAGGATTAGGAATAATTTCTTCATCTGCATTTGATGATATACCTGCTCCAAACTGAACCACTAATTCTGATTCTGATTCGAATTTTGTTATAAATCTTTTTGGTACTCTCTTTAATTCTAATAAGAATGGAGTTTCACCACTATATGGTTGTAAGTTAGTAGAATTATCTTCATTGTTTTCTATTTGTTCAAATACAGTATCTTGTGCTAAGTATGGAACTTCAGTCCATAAATCTTCATCATCATCTTTAATTGATTTAATTTTAATGATTTGTTCATCTGTGATTTTTAACTTATCATATATCTTTGGTGAACCGAATACGAACTGAGCACTCTTTACTCTACCACTTGAAGCTTTTACTTTCTTTTTCAGTAGATAGTAAATTGGTTCACTAGAAGATTCATCTATTTGATAAACAGAAACTTCAGTTGGATTAAATGAAGATGATACTGCAAAATCTATTTCAAAGTTAGTTGAGAATTCAACATCGGAGTTTGAATCTGAACCTACTTGCATACCACTTGCAATTTTTAAAGCATAATCATAATCAGGTCTTACATTATCACCACTACCTTTGGCTGGTAATATTTGGAACACATCTAAATCTACAGATGCTGGGCAAACGTTTTTTGGTTTGTATCCATGTACAGCAGCTAAATTAAAAAGATTTGCCTTTTCTTCTGCGTTAGATAATAATGATTCTCTTAATTGAGTATCTGTATAAAAAGATAATACATCACCCACATACGATGCCATCTCAATGAACATCATACCTGGTGAAGATTCATTAAAGTCATTAAAAGTATTTGGGAAATAAGTTTTAGAAAAATCAATTAAGTTTTTTCTTAACTCTCCGAAATCCTTTCCAATGAGTTTAACATCCTTTTGGACTAAATCTGATTTGTTTGCCTTTGCCATAAGTTCCTATTCTATAGTTGCAGTTCCAGCGGAATCTACATATAATATTATTTCTTCGTTAGCACCTTGTTCCGTTACTCTAAAATTTAAAGATATAGCAACAAAGTTTTTATCCTCATTCGGAGTAACGTTAACCTTATCTATAATTATGTAGGGAAGCCAGAAATTTACATCAGCTAATATACCTTCTTCTAATCTTTGTTTTAAATCTAAAGTTATTGGTTCAAATAATAGTGCATAAATCTGAGAGCCGAATGTGGGTTGGAACACCCTTTCACCCTTTCTTGTCAACAATAGATTTTTTAAATTAGATATAGCCTGTTCCTCAGTTGAGTACGATAAGTCAAACAAACCACTATTCTTAGAGAATGGTAGTTTTATTCCAACTGCAATATCTTTTTCAAAATCTATTGGATTATAGAAATATTCTTTTCTCGCTTTAGCCATTTACTATTTTCCTTTTTTCTTATTAATCGCTTTCATCAATTGAGAATAATCTTTTGTTATAGCTCCCATTACATTAGCCACTTCAGGATTATTTGTATCAACTGGTCTACCATCTATATCTTGTGTTGGTGCTACTGTAGTAGATTCTCTACCACTCCATGCTTGTGCTTGATTAGAGCCAAACTGAGCATCCATACTTCTCCACTCACCACTTTGATGTGTTTCATTTAGTAACTGATTTAATACGCTATCATTTGTAAACTTTTGTTTCTTAACTGCTTTTTGTTTTTTTACTTCTTCTATTGCTAAAATTGTTTTCATATCAATATCCAATGGGTCGTTAACCTTTTTAGATTTTGATTTTGTTTCTTTTATAATCGGTTTAGAAGCGTTTCTAACTTCTGTAATGATAGGTTTTAGTTCTTCTCTAACTACCTTTCTTACGATTACTTCTAATAATTGTGCTAATTGTTGTGCCTTCATAATGATATACTTTACATATAAATATTAAAATGTTTATTTTTATACTAATCCTGACCAAGGATATGGTATTGGCCCTAATGGGACTGGTGTTGCTGGTGTTCCTGCGGTTACTACATGGGTATGTAATCCTTGTACTGTTGTTAAATGATTTGTAAATGCCGTTGCTAATTTTGTTGCAAATGGAATCCCAAATAAAGCTGGTGCTGGTGGATGGGTGAATGCTTTTAATAAATCATTTGCTAATGTTGGTGGAGTTCCCCCTACAGTTGTAACATTTGTAACTGGAACGGGAACACCAGCCGTACCTGTTGATGTTGCTATTGCTATTGGATGGAATGGTACTAATTGATATTGTACACTCATCCAATATGAAACTGTCTTTGCCGACCAATCTGTAAAATGGAATAGTTGTGGTTTGCCTTCAGAATCTCTAATATCATCTAAACACTTTTTTATTGACATCTTAATGGGAATATATGGTGGTTGTACCATAACCATTGTTGCGTGTAAAGAAGTTTGGGCAGTAGATACTGCCTTATGATACTCTGATGCTATTTTTTCAGCCGTATCCATATGGGTTTTTTCTGATTTGTCATCTAACCACCCACCAACTGATGTTATAAATCCTGGCCAAACTGCTGGCATAATCTTTTCCTTTTATTGTTTCATTGCCTTTATATCACTAAGTATCTTAGCAACTTTACCCGCATTAGTTGCAGGTCCTGTTGGGCCAACTCCAGTTGAATATGTTGATTTAGCTGATGTTAAATCTGCTAACTCACTTGCTAACTTCTCAACCAACGTAAAAAACTTATCCATCTCCATCGCCCATCCAGGTGTAGCATTTATAATATCTTTCTTAGATGTTAATATTACATTTTCTTCTCTTGAGTTTAATAATATTCTATCTGATGTAATTACTACTGATGGTGATTTAAAAGCTGATTGTGCTTTTACACCCTTACCTAAATTTGTTTGAGCTGTCTTTAATTGTAGTTTTTGTGATGAGGTTAAATACACCGATGATAAATCATCATCAATAGTTTCTATAATAAATTTGTTATAAGAACCACCACTCTTTCTACCATTTGCTAAAATAGTAATTGGGTCATTATCTGTAGATGAGCTCCAAGTTGGTTGTTTAGTTGTTTTAGCACCTGATGGGGTATATCCAAATCTTAAAGAATGTCCAAACCTACCTTCCATCATTACATCACCAATAAATGGTTGTAAAGAACCTATATCAGTTCTTTCAGTAAACCCATCACCTAATTCAGCACCTGGTGATGCACCTGATGCGTTTGGGTTTCCAGCCAAAACAGCAGAAATTAACCCACCGATTCCTTTTGATTTTCTTGAAACTGAACCTTTAGGTAATGCATTATTGTGTACATTAAGTTGTACGGATGTTGGTGCGAAATAATATTGTCGAGCTCTTCTACTACCACCAGTTGCCTCAGGCCCTAAACCTGTAAACACTAATACGGATTCACCGATTAGTGGAATTCTTTTTATATTACTATCAGTAGGATAACAAACTTCAAACTGTCCCTGTCCTTGTGATGTTAATATTTCAATACTATACAGTTCATTTACATCATCATCTTTAAGATTGATTCTTTGAACTGTACCAATTTTAAATGAACTCATTATTCATCTCCTTCAATCTTTTCAAGTGATTCTATAGATTTATCTATTGCTTCTGCATTTGACATTAACTGTTTCTTTTCTTCTTCAGTTAAACCAAACCCACCGTCCTCACCTGAGTTAGCATCTTTCATCATTCTTTGTACGATTGCGGCTAACTTAACAATCTGGTCATCGTTCTTTACAGCGACTTCCATATATTCTTTTATTAAGGGAACTATTACAGTAGCATCCTGTAAGTTCTTTACCAATGGTTCTAATTGTGCAATAAGAAGTTTTAGTTGCCTATCCTTCTTTTTAGAATTATGATAAACATCTGACATAATATCAGCAAATGTTTTACCTTTAAATAATTCTGTATCCTTATCCATTACTATCCTTTAATTTATAATGTATTGACAAATGACCTGTTCTATTATATTCCATATATAACTCTGCATAAATACCTTTTAGTTTACCAACCACTTTGGTAATATACTGAGTATGTACACCTGTTCTTTCTCTAATAAGTATGTAAAGAGCTTTCTTATTGTACGAATAAAGGTCTAATCTATTTTTAAATAACTCATTTATTGAATCAGCAATGGCCCTATCTCTATCTTTTAGGAATAACGTATATAAATGATAATCTACATATTTTGTATAATGGTCAATAAAATCTGATTTAGCCTCTTTGTTGTTTTGGTCTACAATTTCATTTGTAATGTTTCTTTGTGTATCAATTGCCGCAACTTTCTCTTTTGATTTCATTCGAGCATAGTTTGCGTTATTCTCATTGAATAAGTAGTTTCTTGCCACTACCGTAAAGTAAGAGAAGGCTCTACCGTTCTCACCATTAAACTTATGAATCTTTTCATTCAAAAATGCAACTACACTTGCCTTTACATCTTCATATGGTACATCAAAGTAATATGTTTTGTAAGTGTGGATTACATTTTCTGATAACTTATCAAATGGATAATGAATGAATCTGTTATAGATTTTGTTCTTTAGTTTATTATCATCACATCCGTTATAAGCGTTTATGGCAATTTCGGTAATTTTAGTAAAATATCTTTTACTTCTCTTTCTTCTTTTTCTAGGCATTAGGGTTTATTTCATTGTTTAACTTATCTAAAGCTTTTTGTATTTCTTCAAATACAAATCCGCTCTCATCATCCGCTTCAAACGAGCCAATTCTATCCACCTCTTTCATCCTATCCATTGCTCTGTTTACAGAGAAGGCTACTGATTCGATTGTTTTATCAGATTCTTCTATACCATCTTCTAACTTCTCAACCTTACGAAGTAAATTCCATACTACATATAATAAGATTGCAATTATTATTAATGGTAAAATTAATTGTATTGTTATTTCCATATTAGTTCTCTACATCACCAAAGATAGATTTGAAATCTAATTTCTCTGGCATTTTTACGTTTTCTAATTTTTGTTTTTTAGTTGGTCTACCACCTACGTTTTTAGTTTGAACTTTTTTATCAGAGTTCACAACTCTATCTCTTTCAAAATTAGCTGCACATAAATCAGCCTGATGCATAATGAATGGTAATTGAGTTTTTAATACATTATCTTTATTGTAAGTAATGTAATACTCTTTATTGTTTTCATCATATAACCCATCAGTTAATTTAATTCCGATATATTCTTCTTCAGTAATGGTAATACCATAGTGATTTAATAACCACATAGTTCTATCATTAAGATTCATCCAATGCATATTGGAACTCGTCTTATAAATCTTTCCTTGATTTTCAATGTGCCATTGAGAATCATTTGGGATATACCAATTCTCTTCGTGATTACCCACCTTACCTAAATCATGATGAAGTGCTGTAAAGATTAAGGTTTGTTTATCAAACCCTAAAGGCATTCCTAACTCTTTATACAAATCATAAATCTTAACGGCATTGAATGTAACCCTAAGAATGTGGTCAATGTATCCACCTGCAAATGCATTGTGGAAATGTTCTGTAGATGATGCTGGAGTTAGAACGATTCTATCTTCCAATGCATCATACATCTTATTTAATTTTTCTAATCTCTCACCTTCAAAGGTTTGATTGATTAATTTTCTGAACTTCTCGTAGTTCTCTTTGATTTTATTTTCATCTAAAATGTGTACCATAATTTATTTTTTATTTGTTAACTAATTGATTATCAATGTGTTGTGATGATAGTGATAGTGTAACTGATTGATTATCAGACACTTACACCTCATCTAATATAGATAAGAACTCACTCTCTCTATAAATGTTATATGTTTTACCACCATTTTTGTGTTTGAATCCAGTTCCATCTAATAGAACTATATCACCCACCTTTGTACTCATAGGGATAATCTCACCTGAATGAGTAAATAATCCACTACCAACGGCTACTACTGTACCCATCATTGTAGTTTCTGAACCTGATGGTTTGTATAAACCACCCTTAGTTTTTTCATCGTTTCTTTTTAGTATCTCTACTACTACTCTATCCCCTAAAGGTCTATAATTGTATTCCATAACTTAAATAATTTTATCTATAATTCCTAATTCTAATGCTTCTTCTGCCGATAAGAAGTAATCGGTTCTTTGATTTTCTTTCCAAAACTCTTTATCTTTTTTTGTAACTTCCGCCATAAGTGTATTACAATCATCTTCTAATTGTTCTGCAAACTTAGCGTTAGATTTTACATCTTCTAACTTTCCAAAATTCATTGTTGATAATTGGTGAACCATAACCTTAGAATGTTTTGATGCGGCTCTAAGACCAGTTCCACAAGATAGTAATAATGCCGCAGCACTCATAGCTGAACCTCTACATACAATATTTGTAGTGATTCCTTCGTTATCCTTTATAGTTCTAATGTAATCTATTAGTGCTAATGTTTCTACTACATCTCCACCTGGTGAGTTTAATAAGATAGTTACTGATTTTAAATCTTTATTTATTTTTCTTAGTAATCTAACTTTAGATATTGTATCAAATACCATTCCTTGTGATATCTCATCCTGTACTAAGATAATGTTTGATTCAATATCAATTCCATAATCAAACTCTCTAAACTCTTGGAAGTGTTTATCTCTTTCGGATGGTGTCTTTACATCATACTTTGGTTCTATCTGACTCTCAGTAGATGATGTTCTGCCTTCATTATATAAATCGCTCATACGCTTTTGTAACTATTTTTATGTTAAACTTATGTAAATATACAAAATAAATTTAACAATACCAAATCTTTTAATAAGTTTTTATATCGTCCTCATCTGAACCATTTATATTAGTACCATCGGAATATGGTTTTGAGAACCCACCATATATTTTCTTTTTCTTTTTTGGTTCTTCTACAACTTTAGTGGCCAATATTTCTTCATTCTTTTTAATCATTTCTTCAGAATCATAATGTGTTCCATCATTTCCATTCTGTCCTATGATATTCATTCGTTCATCATCTTCTTCATATATTGGTGTAATCACAGGTTCTTTCTTAACAACAACTTCTTCTTCCCTTCTACCATTACCAAAGTATTTGTTTAAAGCAATTACCATTGCAATAGCCATTGGGTCGAACACAAATACAATCATTAGTGTGAACCAATTTACAATTATATCCATTGGTTTACCTGTAATCTTCGCCATATATCTAAGTGGTCCGATTTCTGCCGCCACTTCGTTGTTAGATTCTAAATCTAAAATCTGTAATTCTAATTTAGTAATCGAATCGGTTACAGTTTCCATCTTAATGGATACTCTGTTTCTTTGTTCCTTCATATCATCTAACTGAGAGTTAAGAACTCTACGAGTAGATGATGAGGTTGTGGTGATGATATTACCTAACGTATCTTTATATTGAATTACATTATTAGATAATCCTTTAGTAAGTTCTGTAATAGAATTATTTAATTGAGCTCTTTCTATTTTATACCCTTCTAATGATTCTGAGAATCTATCTCTTTTCATTTGAACTACAGCAACTTGTTTATCCATAACACTTAATTGGTCGGCAGTAGTTTGATATGCTGATGTTAGGAATCCATAGATACCTGCTGAGGTTATAATCATTAAGATACCCACACCCAATGTAAGATATGATTTTAAAATCAATCCTAACTTACTCCAATAGTTGTGTAAGTAAGATGCTACGATTAATTTAGCTAACTCTAATGCCGATGCCATTATGATTACTTCAGTTTTAGCTCCAGCGAATAAAGAACTTAATCCAAATACTGAATAATATGCAGCAGTTCCGGCTAAAGATAATGTTGAAAACACCATCAAAAATCCAAATCCTACCTTTTTTGAAAAAAAGTTTTTAACAATATCCATATTTTATTCCTAAAATTAGTTTTATTAACTTTGGGTTCTGTATTTATATACAAATCTATTATATTTAAATAAAGAATTGTGTTGACAGCAACCCAATAATCTTAATAATAAGTATTAAAATAATAATTATTAATACTAAATCAAGTCAAAACCCCATACTATGCCTTCTACTGAAGGTATTCTAAGATGGCCAATTCTTTGGCTTTAGATTCCACCATAATATCTACATTTAATCCATAAGTATTAGGAACACTATTGATGTAATCTGAGTGTGCTTGAGGTTTCAGTTTCTCATTATTCTCATGTAAAGCTTTAGATTCTGAATAGTGAACTACAGGTACAATATCTTTAGGCCAGGTAGAAACTGCTAACTTCAGTGCTTCTTCCTCTGATAAATCTCCAGTACAAAATTTGTGGTGGTGATAATCGAATACAATAGGAATACCAATACGTTCATGTATGTACATCAAATCTTTTACTGAGTACATAGATGCTTTATCATCGTTCTCTACAGTCAAACGAGTCTGAACTGATTCAGGTAACCTCTCAAAGTTCTTACAGAACCTATCCATAGCAGATTGTTTATCACCATACACACCATTACAATGTATATTAAGTTTGTTGTAAGGAGTACGAGATAACCCCATCATATCAAACACCTCACCATGTGTAGTAAGGTCTGTAATTGTATTTTCTACAACGTGCTCTTTGGGAGATACTAATACATTGAATGGGCCAGGATGTGATGTGATACGTTGCCCGTACTTCTTAGCAAGATGTCCAGCACCTGCCATAAGATTAGATATACGATGGTAATGAGGTAACTCTGATAAGTTGTACTCAGAAGCCCAAGGAAACAAATCAGAACTCAACCTAAAGAAGTTGATACCGTTACGATGATTCCATTTGATAATCTCCACTAAATCTCTAGCGTTTTGAATTCCTAACTCAGATGCGTAAGGAATACCTTTTTCTAAAAAGGTTTTTTTAATCATACTACGATTGGTAGTAATTTTGGGTTTCTGTTTACCCAATGTCATGTTGATACACGCATACCCTAAATTCATATGTTACAATTTTTAATTATTATTATACTACTAATATACAAAAAAAGGGGGACTTATACAAGCCCCCCATGTTAAGAAATTGTTAAATTTCAAAGTACTCTACATCCATAACTTCTTCTAAGAAGTAATAATAATTATCACTTCCTTTGAGTACTAAATCGCTGTTTAGGTGTTCCTTCCAAGTTGATACAATGGGCCTACTATCGGAATGAATCTTTCTGATTATTAAATATAACTTACCGTTATGTTTTAATTTCTTATACCTAAACCACGAATACCACGACATTTACTTAACAGTTACTTCAACAATTTTTGTTTTCTTTTCTTCCACTTTAGGAATCGATACAGATAAAATACCATCCTTTACTTTAGCTGAAGTTTTAGATACATCCCAATCTTCACTAATGTTATACTTTTTATTAAAAGTTCTTGTTTCATTCTCTCCTTTAATAGAAAGAACTGTATCTTCTACTTTTACATTAATGTCTTTTTTGGATAATCCTGGCACTTCAAACTCCATTGTTAGTACATCATCCTTTACTTCCATAGAACGACTCGGGTCTACAGTTGGTTTATTGAAATGATTCCTAAGTACAAGTTCATCTAATAGATTCCATGCTCCGTTGCTCATTGATATATTCATTTTTCTCCTTTTTTAAGTTAAACAATTCAGTTTACTATAGTACCAATTGTGTACCAAAGGGATTTGTAAGGTTATAGTATGACAAAATGTCAGTTAAGTAAGGATATAGTATGACAATTTGTCTAATTTAGAGAGATTGGTGAACCTTGTCCTGCAATATCGTAGGTTAAAACAACGTGCCAAGGGTCATATTTTGTAAAATCTATTTTTCTGTTGAGTAACATAAGACCATTCATCTGCATATCTGATGCTACTTTGAGTATAACATCCAATGTTGGTCCTGATATTTTAAGAACTTCATTATTAACCACCACATTAATTTCATTTCTAAAGGTCTGTTCGGGCTCGGCATCATCTAATGATTCACCCATAGCACGTAATGCATCTTCCATCGACTGATTGATTTCCGCATCTTGTCTATCTTGTTCAACTACCTCATTATGTATATCCATATAGGAAACTTCACCTAAACATAAATCGTAGATGTACATTAGTTTATCTTCATCTTCTAATGTATTAAAAAACTCAAATTCACTTTCATCCCAATATCCTGCCCAATCCATAATGATATCTCCACTCATTTTTTAAAGTCCTTAATAATTTCTTTAGTTAACCATGTGGGTTCTGCTGAGAACTTTTTGAAGTAATTCTCTTTTAGTAAATAGAGTTTAAGATTTGATTGTTTTGATTCCTTAGTATTATCTGAAGAAAGGATTTCAATCACTTTATCTCTATATGGTTGCTCAATGTATTCTATACTCATTTAATATAAATATTGGTTGTTAATGTTTTCCTTTATAAATTTCGTTTAGAAACAGTAAAGTTTCTTTAGGTAATGCTAATTTATTTTTTGATACGGTGTTTAGAATTAACTCTAAGAACTTCTGAATATGTAATTCAAGTTCCTTACCACTTTCGAAAATAGTATCAATACGTTCTTCTAAATTAACAATGTATTTTGAATCAACCACAACATCAGATTCTAAGTATCGTTGGGTCATATATCTTTCAGAAAACCATTGATGAGGTTTAGCATCTAATGTAACGGCCTTCTTATAAACTGTATTAACGTATTCAGATAAAGTCAAAACATCAGGAACGGTTTTGGAGAAATGTTTATAATTAACCCACTCTCTTGCGGATTCCATTTCTTCATCACCAAGTCCTAATTGTTTAAATAACTCGTTTGAATTCATTTGTTTTGGTTTTGTTTATCCAAACAATCCCAACTGAATTTTTCTGTGATGGGATGATTTGGCATCTTCTAATGTTGTAATAACTTTATTACATTCAGACCATGTCAATTCTACTCTTTGATTACCAACAAGTAAGTAACCGATTGGAACACTTCTATCTTTATAGTTATTTAGATTTACATTACTACTCAATTCAAAATCTATTGAGTTATAATTTTTACCTAATGCTTTTAATCTATCTCTATCTTTTTGATGAGTTGCTCCGCCATGATTGATTCTACCCTTTGGCTTTCCAGAATATCTTTTCATTTTATTTAAGTTTAATTATTATACTTTAATAATAAGTATTAAATAAACTTTAATGAAACTATATTATTTTCTATTTCTTTTAGATAGTCTAGCGAACTTAGCCTCAAATGATTTTAAGTCCATTCTGTTAGGATTGGTTCTCTCTATATTCTGATTAATCTTCATCGTATCAGCAAACCAATACCACGCTTCACCTATAGTTGGCTGGTTAGGAATCATATACTCTTTGGTAAGGAAATTATCCTCTCCATCATGTACATAAAACAACCCATTTGTACCAACCATAGTTTTAGCCTTTGGATATTTTTTAACTACTTTTCTTTTTATCTTTGTAAATTCTTTTTTATCTATTACCATTTCTTAAATATTATTTGCAATATCGATTGCATCATCTAATAGTTTATTAGTTTGATTCTGATGGTTTACAAATGATTTAGTTAATCTACTATCAATGTAAACTGTAACATCGTTAGAATCTACATAAACATCCTCATGCTCTCTACCATCTTCTGTATTAACTAAATATCTAAACCCCTTTACAGTTTTAGATTTTTCAACAATAGTTCCAACCCTACGATTTCCGTAAACTTCAACAACTACTGTATCTCCTTTTTGATAAGTTACCGCCATTATATTACTTTTATGATTCTGGTTTCTAATACTGATGTTACTTCGAACTCAACTGAATCGTTCTTAAACTCTTCGTGAACTTTAGTTTCAGCATCCGTTACCGATACTGCGTGTACTAAATATTCTTCTACGTTTTTCTTTTGTCTACCTTTATCATCTTGTGTGATAACTTTTACTTTTGCTTTATAATACTTCATATTTACTTTTTTAGTTATTGAAATTTAAATTATACTTATCTAACAGTTCGGTTTCTGATATAAGAGAATACTCTCCATTACATTCACCACCTTCTAAATCTTCCACAATAATGTGAAACATCTGAACTACCTTATCTCCATCATGCTGTCTACCCGCTGGGATAACCATCAATTGAAGTGGAAGGAATTTATTTTGGTATGATTTCCATACTCTCGGCCCAATCTCATCTGGTCCTTTGTCAAATCGTTGTCGTAAGTGTTGGAAATATTCTTCATCCATTTCTTTCCACTCATCGTAATTTTGATACTCAATAGAGGCTTCTTCTTGTGCCTTTGTTAACGCATCTTTTTCTTCTTCGGATAACTCATTCCAAAAATCTTCTGGAATAGGATTCTCCTTACTGATAAAATCTTTACTCATCTTTTTTTATTTTTAATTTATAAGTTGGTTCATCGGAATCAATAGATTCTACTAATCCCTTTTTAACTAAATCCTTCATAGTACCATCAATGTTTTCTCTGATGATATCTTTTGAAATACTTTCTGCTATATCAAACATTTTTGCAAATGTAGTTGTATCTTCATTGAGTTTAGATACTGCATTTATGAAACGAGGCCTGAACTTATGTTCATCAATCCATTCATTATCGAAGAACCCATCTTCAGTTAGTGTTTCTAATATCGCCTTAGAGGCTACTTTTATCTTGCTCATAATAATATTTTTATCTAATATACAAAATTATTTCTTAATTTCCAAATAAACCCCCACCTAATTTGGTGGGAGTCCTTTGGGAGTAATCAAGAGTAATAATTAAAATGGGTTAGAGATATCAACTTCTTCAGTTGAATCTCCTTCCACGTTGAATAAATCTTCCTCATCAGTAGAACCAACGTATTTCTGAACGAATTGTTTAACGTAAGTTCTCTCTGATTGAGCTCCACCAGCATCATCGAACAATGGGTAGATAGTAATTTCAGCGGCCTCAGCCAGATTGAATCCATCATAAAGTAGTGAACCAATCTCAACAGCCGTTCTGGTCGATAGTGAGTTTGAAAGAGTTGGAACTTCTTTCTTAACATCGTTTCTAGTCATCGAAGTAATCTTAGCAACATTACCTAAGATAGTTGAATCAACTGAAGGATACATCATCTGAAGTAAATCAGTTTCTTCATCAGAAGTTAGAGTATCCATTTCGATGATTGTAAATCTATCAATAATCGCTCTATCCAATTGTCTAGTCGATGTGTACTCATTACCGATGTTAGCCGATGCGATGAAGGAAACACCTTCAGCAACTTTAACAACAGGTGAATCAGATGCCTCATCTAATCTAAGGTATCTCTGTCCACTATCTAAAACAGTCATTAGAATGTTGTGAGCCTCAGGGTGAGCTCTGGATATCTCATCTAATACAATTACAGTATTTGGAGTTTGGATAGCCTTCACAAATGGTGAAGGAGAAAACACAGTACCTTTTTTGGTATCGAACTGAGTGTTACCGATTAAGGTAGCTCTCGGGTCTTGTGTAGAACCTAAGTTGAAGATTTCCATAGTGTAACCTTCAATTGAATTGGCCGCCGCTTTAGCTGCCATAGTTTTACCACAACCAGCCGGTCCGGTCATCATAATATTTTTACCTCTCAGAATGTTTCTGATTAGGTACTTCCACTTTAGTGGATTCATAAACAACATCTGAGGTTTTAATCCTTCAGATTCATTGTGAATAAACTTTAGGAAATCTTCTTCCATTGGTTTCTCAGCAACTTCCATAGTTGGTTTTTGTTTTAGTTGGTATTGTTCCAACCCACCATTCGGTTTGTTGAAGTTTGTTACAGGGTCAGAACCATTGAACTTCTCACCAGGTACTCTGTTGAACTCAACAGAACCATTGGTAAGATTACCTTTGATTCTTGCTTTGATACAATACTTAGAAGGATTGTTAGCTGCCGATATACACCTTTTATATATTGATGTACCAACTTCATTTAATTGAGGAACTAAGAACTCAGTTCCTGCGGAATCGATAAGGATAATCTCCTTATTCTCGTTTTTCTTTGATTGAAGGAAAACACTTCTTTGACTTTTATTACTCATATAATTTAATTTTTAGTTTTTACTCTTATTAATTATTACTCTACTAAAGTACGACTTTTATTTTACAATTCCAAATTTCTAATGTTAAGAAATTGTTAAATCTTTTACTGAAACAATTTGTTTAATGTTTTAGTTAACGCCATCAGATTCGTACAATCTACTGATGTCGCTGATTTACCATACATTCTTTTGAACTGGTCGATACCACCTTCGTAACCATCGTACACAAAGTATGAAAGAACCTTAACTCCTGCTTGTTGGATTTTCTTAACCTGAGCTGCCGTATGTTCAACAGCCGCAGTTCCACCGTAATCGATATCTCTGTTAGAGAAACCTGGCCATCCATCTGAAAAATTGATGAAGTAAGAATCAACACCTTTGTTAGTTTTGGTGATATCATCTAAAACAGTTTCAAAACATAAACCTTCAGGAGTAGTTCCACAAGGATTAAGATATTTAAATAATTGTTGAATCTTAGAGAACTTATCTTTTCTACTATCGTAAGCTATCAACATTAGTGGTTGTGTAGTCCCATCATGTTGAATACTTCTGTAAGATATAACCACATCTAAATTAGAAGTCATCGAAGCGGCCTTAGCGATAGCAACTGCCGATGTTTGGGTTTGTTTCCACTTACCACCACCCATTGATGAACTAGCATCAATCGATATGTGAACTAAGGCTGGGTTATGTTTGTTAATTGTAATCTGGTCGAAGATTTGAGTATTACCCATTCCCAACTCATGTAACAATCTACCTGAGATTCTACCATTCTTCATTCTAGGATTAACCAAACTTCTTTCCTCATTTCTGAGTTTAAGTTTCTTACCCAATACAGTACCCAATACGATACCCTTTTGAATAGCTCTTTCGTTTCTTTCAGAACTCCAAGAGTAATTAGATAACATACTAATCATATCAGAATCAACTAATTGTTTAGTGTAGTTTCTTACAACCATTACAGGAGTTTGTTTATCTTGTTTACCATACCATCTGTTGTTTTGGTAATCTTTACCAGCCAACTTTTCTTCGATACCACTCTTAACCAAAGTATCTAACTTCTTAGATTCACCTTTGGAAACTTTCTTCTTTTTGATATCACCATTCTGAAAATTCTTTTGTTTCTCAATAGCGTTATCTAATTGTTTCTTTTGTCTACCTGATAGAGAACCATTACCTTCAGTAGTTTTGGTATCTGTGATTTGAGAATCAGAACCACTACCACCAGCTCCATTAGGATTGTAACCACCGTTACCTTTCTTTGGAGTATCTCCTTCAGCATCTCCTTTGGAATCATCTTTACCATCAGAACCATCTTTAGGTTTACCACCGTTACCTTCGGTGTTATCAGTACCATTGGTATCGGAATTATCTCCACCACCACCAGTTCCACTACCTTCTGATTGTTCATCATCAGATTCTCCATCACCACTATTTTGTTGGTTAGGTGATTGGATTGGTTTTTGTTCAGCTGGAAGTGAGTTCTCAACTACTTTGAAAATCTGTTCAGCCAACACCATAGAACCATTAGTATCTGTTATCATATCGATGTTTTTCAAATCCATAAGATTCCATACATTTCTCAATTGAGGAAGAGCATCTAAATCTCTATTCTTATTAGTGATGTTTATGATTCTAAACATATAAGAAGCCCAATCCAACTCTCTGTACTCTGAGGATTGTAATCCCTTATCAACTATCTTAGAGTTGAAGTATTTATCGTACATAGCGTGGTAGTAACCTTTGTAACCAGGTGATGTACTGTAAATGTAGTTATCGATTCTTCTATCTTCGATTATGTTAAGTAAGTTCTTAACGATACCCCTAACATACTCTTTAGTTTCCCACTCATCTTTAGAGTGTTTTTCCATTAAGTGAGTGATGTAAGGAACACCAACAATCAAATCGATGTTGTTGTTAATTGTATCTAATATACTGAAATCTGTTAACTTAATGTGAGAACCTTCATGCAGTGCCAACCCAACGGTTGAATCAAAATCTTTATCATCCATCTTAGCTGATATCACAACCGAATTACCATCAGTATAAGAATCAATACCCCTTACATCAAATGTAACAGGTATATTATCATTAGTAACGATGTTAACAAAGTTACCGATAGATTTCTTATAAGAGGCAAGTGCCATCAGATTTGAATGTTTAGATTCTATAACATTCAACCCATCATCTACATCATCGAACAGGTTATCTTTCAACCAGAACGAACTATATTTTGTATTATCTCTATTCATATATTTTTACTCTTATCAATTATTACTATACTAAAGTAGTGAATTTTTTCCACATAAACAAGCATTTTATGTTAAATTTTTGTTAAAGTTATTAACAAGTTATTAACAATTAAAGTAATCCTTTTAGTAGTTTCTTATAATCTATGGATAGTAAACCCATACCACCTATCATTAAACCCATAACGGCGAACACTATTTCGTTAAGAACCGCCTCAAACTGAATAAGGTTTTGTAGTGTTCCTTTCATTGTTAAATAACACGCAGTAAACCCTACTACTGTTAATAAAATTGCTTGGTAATTTTTCATATTATATCTCTTATTAATTATTACAGTACTAAAGTACGAAATAATTTCGATATATCCAAGCCGCCAATGTTAAGAAATTGTTAAATTTTTACTAATTCTTCTTTTAAGAATTCGTGAAGTGTTTTCGTAGTTTCGTTATATGAGTGTAGCCTATACTTTCTGTCGTGTCCTAATCTATCTTCTACGAATTCAAACTTAGGAGTTATACCTAATATATCACCAATGGTGTTTATTATATCTATGTTAGTTGTTGTGAAATCACTACCTATATGATAGATTTCATTTACATCACCTTCTAACACTATATCCAATATAGATTTGACATTATCCTCAACCCATATCCACTCTCTCATTTGTTTACCATCACCATAAACAGGTATAGTAATATCATTCTTAACATTGTGAATAATCTTAGGAATAAACTTTTCTTTGTGTTGTCGTACACCAAAGTTGTTACAAGTTCTTGTAATGTTATATGGTAATCCAAACGTAGTAGCACAACTCTGTACTAATAAATCAGCAGCTGCTTTAGTAGATGAGTAATAAGATGATGGTATTAACCTATCATATGGATATGATGGGGCATTATGATTATCAAGCTTTTCTAAATCCCCATAAACCTCATCTGTAGATATTTGAACAAACCTTTTTAGCTTGGGATTCTGCCTTGCACATTCTAATAAATTAAATGTACCTTCTACATTAGTTCTTACAAATGGCCTACCATCTGCAATTGAATTATCAACGTGAGATTCAGCAGCAAAGTTTACTAAGTAATCATACTCACCTAAATCTGATGGTGTAACATCACATATATCTCTTATTAAGGTTTGAACTAATAATGGATTTGATTTAGGCATTCTATCATAATCACCAGCATATGTTAGTAAATCAACTACCATAACTTCATGTCCATTTTCTACACAATGATGTACAAAAGATGAACCTATAAAACCTAAACCACCTGTAACTACTATTCTATTCATTAATCTAATATTTTATTTTTAACTCTATCTGATATTGGAATTGGGTCTCCCATCTCATCTATCCTAACAAATGTTATGTTTGTTCTTAGGATTAAATTTTGTTTACCATTGTAAACATTATGAGAACGAGCTTCCAATATTAATCTTATTGATGAACCACCTACCGATTCTACATCCCCATATATCTTTAGAAGTTGTCCTTCTCTCGCAGGTTTATTGAATATACATTTATCAATTGCTTTAGTTACCATACGAGGTGTATCACAAAACTCAGCGGCGAATCCAGCGGCCGCAGCATCTAACCATGCTAATAGTTTACCACCAAACAGATTTCCATGAAACCCTAAATCGGATTTCTTAATTGGATGTTGTGTTATATACTTCATCTAATATTTTTTTAAATTCTAAGATACCATCTGATACATTCTGTTCCCAATCGTTTGGGGACTTTTCATCAGCGTTATCTGTAATGTATTTGTAACATTTAAATGGGATGTTCCATTTATCACATATTTTGGCAATACAAAAAGCCTCCATATCAAATACATCAATACCTTCATATTCTTTTTTGTTTATTACAAATGAATCACCTGAACCCACAACTAACGAATCTATAAAATGAGCATCACCTAATACACTTGCAGTTTTATCAAATGGTGTTGTACCTCTCGGAAATCCTAATGGTGATACATCCATATCTCTTTGTACGAATCTACCACACTCTACTAACTCACCGATTGGTAAATCTCTACTACCAGCAGTTCCGTAGTTGATTACTAATTTAGGGAATCCATATATCATAAAATGACGAGTTAGTTCAAATGTTGAATTTACTTTACCAACACCTGTATATAAAACATTATAATCATTTAATTGATTATTTGTTTCTTGTTCTAATGCACATACAATTAAAGTATCTATCATTTAATCAAACATTTAATTGATTCATCCCCTTTGTAAATTCCTATATCTAACAAACATAATCTATCAACAACATCTAATCCAACCATTTCACATAGGTTAGATGCCGCTTCCATAGTACCGCCAGTTGCTAATACATCATCAACAACAACACAAGTACCTAAATCATGTTGAGGTATATATGCCATTTCTAATTCATCACTACCATACTCCAACCCATATTGAACAAAAAACTTTTTGTTGTTTGGTAACTTACCCCTCTTTCTTACTATTCGTATTCCACCACCAAATTGATAACTTAATGCAGATGCGAATAAAAACCCTCTACTCTCAATACCTACCCAATAGGTAGGAACTTTATTTATAAGTTGCCCCATTTCTAATATGGCGTTTTTAAAAACAGAACTCTCAGCCAACAATGGTTGAATATCCTTATACTGAATTCCTTTTACAGGAAAGTCATCTACGTTATTTATGTAATTATTATAATCCATTACTTCCATTTAAAACCAGCACCCATATGTCCAAATGCCGCTGTATCTCCAAATATTGGTTGTTTAAGTTCTAAGAAATCTATAATACCTTTTGGTGATAAATCATAACCTTTAATCACTTCATGTTTACCATCAACAATAGCACTTGCTTGAAGTGGTTGGTTATATCCAATTGCATAAGCAAGTTGAACTGTTACTTCTTTA
>Ga0315330_10000803_pt1 | contig 20456 bp, 19 predicted proteins | sample M140m34915metaG_FD_203453 | JGI IMG/M metagenome (GOLD analysis project Ga0315330, IMG submission 203453) | Ammonia-oxidizing marine archaeal communities from Monterey Bay, California, United States - M1 40m 34915 | ecosystem: Environmental > Aquatic > Marine > Intertidal zone | place: USA...
ACTGGCCACGGCAGGGATTCGAATGCCAAGTCAACGTATCTCATAAAGATCCAAAAAAGACCAGCAGCTTGTACGCCGTTGACAACGTTGCTGACCCTGGGGTGAAGGACAACGAGTGGTATACCCAAGAGATTATCGTCAAGGGCAAGAACGTTGTTCTTAAAGTCAATGGCAAAACCATGGTCAACTACACCGAGGCTGACGGTCAGGCGCCTGCGAGCAAGCAATTTGAACGATTGCTCGGTGAAGGTACATTCGCTCTGCAGGCTCACGACCCAGACAGCAAAGTCTACTTCAAGAATTTGCGAGTCAAGAAACTTGACTGAGCATTAAAGCGACCACTTGATCTGGTAAGGCAGGGTTGCCCACAACCCTGCCGCCATGTGCTTAAATCAGAGTTTTCAGATCAGAGTTTTCAGATCAGATGGGACCGTGCGATTCCTGCACGCTATTTCGGGATTCCGATTAGGAACGCCCTGTTGCTCGCCGGCCCTCCCCTAGGCGTCGTGTGCTCGCACCTGACCTCTCTTTGGATTGGATCATAGTTTCGAGCTGGGAACAGCTTGGACTAGCGTCCAAGGAATGCGTTGTACAGTTTGCCCATGGCTGGGTTGGGGACTTTCCAGACTTTCAAACGGTCACCGGGTTGCAGTGCGTAGTCGCTTTCGGGGCGAACGGTGCCGCAATCATCGGACATCTCCACTTGCATTGGTGTTCCGTTCACAGTGCCAGGGGAATACCGGTAAAGCGTCGCTCCCACATGTTCGAGCTTTGTCAAAACTCCGGTTTCTTGCAGCAGGTCACTTACGTAGACAGATTGTCCAGTGTCGGGTAACGGCATCGTGCGGGCCGGATTGCTGTCTCCAGCGACTTCCAGAACCACGCCATTCTCTGCTTTGGCTTGTCGCACGGCGTAATAGGCTTTCTCCTGTACGCTGTGATGCAGATCCAGTGAGGAACTTGCGCTCAGGTAATCTGAGTTTGATGGTCGTTGAAAAGCTGTTCCCGGTAACTCGAAAGAGGTGCAGCCAGTGAATAAAACACAGGCCAACAGAGGCCAAACGAGGCCAAACAAGGAACGTTTTTGAGCGTAATTCGGAATCATTTGGGAGGAATCCGTTGGAAATTGTTGTGCTGTCGAGCTGGGTGTTAAGCTTTTCTGATTAGGTCGACTTTTCCGTCAATCGGCATTTTGCGGGGGTGTCTTTAGGCCAAACCACCTCTTTTTGGCAAGAAAACGTTCGTAACAACCAGTCGGAAAATACCGAGATGATTGGCTTGATGACAGAAAACGGTCGATTTCCTGCTTCCCGATTCTCGACAAGATCTGTATATTGCCGAGCTTCCAACAAATTGATTTCCCGAGAAAAACGACAGAGAATCCGATGGCACGGCAATGTGAAGCGTGTGGCAAGAAAGTCCAAATGGGCAATCGCGTCGAAACACGCGGTAAAGCCAAGTACTTAGGCGGCGTAGGTACCAAGATCACCGGTATCACTCGACGTAAGTTTGTCCCCAACTTGCAACGAGTCCATGTGACACTGCCCAATGGCGAAAATAAGTCGATGCGCGTCTGCACTCAGTGCATCCGCAGCGGTGTCGTGCGGAAGACGGTGAAAACCAAACCGTTTGATGTCAGCGGATCAAAGAAATAGCATCGTGTCGCTCTCCGAGGTTGAAGTTCGAAAATTGGCTTTGCTTGCAAGGCTGGATCTGTCTGATGATGAGGTCGCCAGCGTAAGGCCTCAGTTGGATAGCATTCTCGCTTTTGTCGAACAACTGACGGAACTCGACACCACGGATGTCGAGCCGATGACAACGGCGTTGGATGTTGATAATCGTTGGCGTCAAGACCGGCAAACCGACACTTTGTCTAACGACGAAGCTTTAGCAAATGCACCTTCGCAGAGCGAAGGCTGTTTTCTTGTGCCGCCCGTTCTAGGGGCTGTCGATTCGAAGAAGTCGTAAACTTTGCCTGGTCGAACAGCATTACTCTTAGTGATCTGTTTTAACGCACTCATACACGCATGTGTCGGGGGCTGCTGATGGATTTTGGATTTCTGAGCTTGCTGCCCCCGCTGGTTGCGATTGTTTTGGCTGTCGTTACCCGAAAGGTAGTGATTCCTCTTGCTGCGGGCGTTGCAGTTGGCGCCGTGGTGCTGGCATTCGGGCGTGTAGAAGTGACCACGGATTTCGGCACGAACAACGCTGTGAATGTAAGATTTGTGGCGTCATCCCCGTGGTTTTCTGCGACCAACAAACGTCTTGTTTTTGAACAAAATGACGGCGGCGAACTGCGGTCGCCAGAGGTCTACGTTTGGGGTCACGAAACCGTCATTCGGCTCAACACCACTGCAGGTAGTGAATCGACGGTTCGGGATCTATTTGAAGCGCTTGAAGAGGGAAATTATCCGGTGCGGGCAATTGCACCAGAGGATGCAGGGCAGGATTACTTCAATACGCCGATAGCAACCAGCTTGCCGAATGGTATGGAGATTCTTGATTTTGAAGCTAAATGGGGGCCTGGAGGATATGCCAGAACGAACGCCGGACGACGTCTGAGCAGTTCACTCGGGGCTTTCATGACGACGATTTATCGGTTCATTCTCGATCTGCTGAATTCAGCAGTGATATTCTTTACTGCGATTTATGAATCCATTTTTTCGATTTCGCATATTCAAGCGTTAGTATTCAGTCTGTTGTTGGGTGCCATGGTCGGGACCTTGGAGTCCGGGGGTGGGATGCGAGTATTGATCCAGAGGGTTTCCAGCAAAATCAAATCGCGAAGGGGCGCGCAGACTTTGATCGCGACGTCTGGGTTAGCAGTGTTCTTCGACGACTATGCCAACACCCTGCTGTTGGGTGGGACTATGCGTTCCACCGCCGACCGGTATCGGCTTTCACGTCAGAAATTGGCTTACCTGGTCGATTCGACGGCGGCTCCAGTCGCGGGGTTGGCTGTCGTCAGCACGTGGGCAGCCATTGAAATCAGTTACATGGCCGATGGATTGGCTGTCGCAGGAATCAACGACAATCAAGCTGCATTTGAGATGTTCATCCGGTCCATTCCGTACCGTTTTTATCCTTGGCTTGCGTTGGTGATGGTTTACTGCATCACGATTTCCCAGCGGGATTTTGGCCCGATGCTGAAAGCCGAGCAGGCGGCGTTGACCGCGGATCCTGATGGCGACTTAGAAGAAGACGACAAGGTAGCTGAACCCTATCCTCGTTTATGGTGGGCAGCAGTTGTTCCTGTAGTGCTCTGCGTCGTGTCTGTGATGGTGGTGCTCGTCTACACAGGGATTGAAGCACAGGCACCCAGCGAGGACGCAGCAGTTGTTGGTCAAGCTGAAGACAGTTTGCTGAGGCAGGCAGGCCAAGTCATTGGCGAGGGTGATTCCTATGTCGCTTTGATGGTGGGTGGCGCTGTGGGGTTACTCGCTGCAGTCTGGATGCACATCGCACTGGGTGGTTGCCGTTTTATGGAATGCATGAAAGGAGCATTTGGCGGGGCCCGTCAGATGGGACCCGCACTTCTGATTCTTTGGTTTGCTTGGGCTCTGTCAGCAATGACAGAAAAGAATGCACTGGATACCGGTGGCTATCTCTCCAGTATTCTGTCTGATCGGCTCGATGTTCATCTGCTGCCCACAGTTGTGTTTTTAATCGCCGCCGCAATGGCTTTTTCCACCGGTACCAGTTGGGGAACGATGGCTATTCTTACGCCACTTTCAATTGGTTTAGCTTTGCAGTTGGATGCTGAAGGTGGGCCTGACGGTGCAATCGCACTGGCAACCTGTGGATCTGTGCTTGCGGGAGCTATTTTTGGAGACCACTGTTCCCCTATTTCCGACACAACCGTGTTGTCCAGTCGCGCTAGTGGTTGCGATCATGTGGCTCATGTTCGCACACAAATGCCATATGCGATGGTGGTCGGCGTTGTATGCATCCTCGGTGGAACCATTCCCGCAGCATTTGGTGTTTCGCCTTGGATTAGTCTCGTCCTGGGAACAGTCGTGCTGGTTGCTGTCGTTCGCGGGTTCGGGAAACTCCCTCGGGAAACTGAAAGTCACGTTCCCGCTGCCAAAGAGTGATTAGGTCTTTTTGCTGACGGAGCACGCTGTTTGTCTTCTGCGGCGTCAGCCATTTGCCAAAACTGCTCAGCATCGATCTTGCGTTCGGCGAGCAGAACAGTTTACCGATTGCTTTCGGACACCAAATGTTGGCTTAGGAATGATCTGCCAATGCCTCGGGAACACAGGAATGGTTATGGTTTTCCAGATGCTTAGCAATTTCAGTAAGAACCGTTGGTTGGGATGCTTCACTTTCTGTGCAGTCGCATTCCCTTTCACGCAGCATTCCGTAGTGGCTCAACAAGCTAGCGTGTGGACTCGGGACGCTCAGGGGCCCAGCAGTGCAGTGTCCATTGTTGCGAGGAATGTTGCTTCCCAACCAAAATTTGTTCCCATTGGTACACGGAGCCTCGTCGATCAGTATCGCAATGATCACCCGCAGCCAGGAGTGCGGTCTCAAACAGAAAAAATCGGAAATCACGCGGTTCTCAGCAGTACGAGGCATTTAGTTCGTCTACCGCAGAGTGGTTTCGCGGCTCCGCCACTGCCCACGACAGGGGCTTCACCTATGACGTCGCCTACAAACGGCGGCATGGGATTTCCTTCCCAAACAGTGACCCCACCATCAGGTTTTCAAGAGCCAAATGTGGGGGCACCCTTTGGGCTACCACCTGGCACTGGCGCGCCCTTACCAATGTCCAATCCCGTCCCGGCCCCAAATACCATGGCACCTCCAACAGGTCTCCCCCCTGCCCTGCCCATGAATTCTGCTGTTCCCCGAAATGTCCCTGTAGTGGGTTTGCCTTCTACGCAGGTGATTCCCCGAAATGCTGATATGCTGCCCATTGCCCAACCCCAATTGAATGATGGTTTCGCAACCGTAGGGAATAGTTGCTGTGTGTCAGCACCAAGCAGTTATGTGGCGGCCATGGGTTTGAGCTGTGTGGGTGGGGGGTATCAGCCGACGACGACTCAGGGCTATATCGCAACAGGACCGCAGGTCGCAGCTCCGCCTCAGGTGGCTTCTACCGTCCCATCTGGCTTGGTACCGGTAACACGACCCTCTGCACCGGGAGTCCCCAAGAAACCATTGATTAACTTAGGGCAGGATAAGAATGCGGTCGTGGTGGGGCAAGGATTAATTGGTCAGCCAGTGGCTTATGTCCCTGGGCAATGTATCCGGAACTGGATTCGTTATATCTCCCCCTGAGTCGAGCTGATATTCACAAGTTGTGAGTATTCCAACTTGTGGAGTTTGTGGTCGCGGACTTCAATCGTGGTTGCGGTAGTGATGCCGCCGATAATTTTGAAGAACTCGCCTTTCAGGTCGTGGGCCAAAGCATGCGAATCATAACCTCATTACTGCCTGAGTCGGTGGCGGCTAAATCCGCTGAGACTGATGTTGCCGTGGTTGTTGATGTGTTGCGAGCAACATCTGTGATGACGACAGCGTTTGGGGCTGGAGTGAAGCGAATTTTTACTTGCTGTCAGGTCGCGGAAGCTGTTTCGCTGGCTGAGCAAATCGAAAATACTGATCAAAGAAAACAGCGACCACTTCTGTGTGGTGAGCGGAGGTGCAAACCTATTTCAGGTTTTGATCACGGTAATTCACCTTCCGAATACACGCCACAACGCGTTCGTGGGCAGACATTGATTATGACGACAACCAATGGCACGAAAGCCATCGAATCTGCGTCCTCAGCCAAGCGGCTGATCGCGGCCAGTTTTCTGAACCTGCCTAAAGTGGTTGAGACGCTGCGCGGATCCAGGTGGGTGCATCTAGTTTGCTCAGGCACGGATGGTCAGATTACAGCCGAAGATGTGCTGCTTGCAGGCGCCATCATTGATGCTTGCACAGTCGAATATCAGGCCAAGCTCGATGATGACGAGTCGAGAATAGCTCGTGGTTTTTGGGCGTCTTGTTTGCCGGTGTCAGAGCGATCACCATGGATCAGCGTTAAAAATGGAAATGAAAAACAACTCTCTCATTTGCTAGCTATGTCTTTTGGTAACACGCTTGGCGGGGCCAATTTGAAGAGTTTGGGTTTTGAACAAGATCTTACGCGTTGTGCGCAGATTGGCACTCAATCGGCGATTGGGGTGCGCTCGCAGAAAAATCCAACTGCTTTTGAGTTGCTAGCTAGTGACTGAAGCTCTTGCTTCCAACAGCGGTGTCCTGTTAACACACACTTACGTTTGGGAGGTTGTGCGCATTGGCTGATAAAGAAGAGGTGGTGAAAAGCAAACCCGCTGGTCGTCGTGACTTGGTCACGATTGGCCTGCTGCTTGCTGCTGCGCTGGCTTCGATCGGTGGTTTCGCGCTCCTTTTTTCGATGTGGTGGACGACTGATGTCACTGAGCCAGAATCGCTTTTACGTTTAGCATCTCGCGAATTCGTGGACGGTCGCCCGATTGTGGCTGGCAAATTGGCTGAGCTCGCTGAATTGGAGTCTGCTGATTCACCTTCTGAACCGCTCGAGATGTCAATCGATACGTCAGATGAAGACGTCGAGGCACAACGTATGATTGAGGCGGCAGCTGATGAGGTACGGATCGAGCGTCTGAATCTGGTTCGTTTGCGAGATTTTCTGATCGGCGTTGGCAAGGCAGCAGAAGGAAGTCGCGAACGGATTCCTCGCGAGCAAAGACGGTTTTATCGTGCTGCCGTTCCGTATTTGGAGCTAGCTCGCGACCATGGCTTTCCTCAGGGCCGTCGCACTCAGGGACACCAAACACTTGGGGAAGTCTACTTTCATTTAGGGCGATTCGACGACGCGGTCATCAACTTGAATCAGGCGGTCGAAAATGAGCCACTGCTCAAACGTCAACTTTTACCCATGATCGCTGAGTCGCAATATCATGCGAAAAAGGATCAAAAAGAAGATGCTCTGGCAAGCATTGACGAGTATCTGACGGACCCAACTCTGAATGCAGTAGCCAAAAAATCAGCGGGAATTTTGCGGATTAAGATTCTAATAGAACTCGGTCGTTGGGACGAGTTGAATGTCGCTCTGGGGCAGCATGCAAAGGAACAGAGTGAGCGTGATGATCTGAAGGATCAGGCAATATTTCTGCGCACTGTCGCAAACATTCGCAAGGTCACAGCTGAGTACAGTTTGCAGGAAGCACTGAAGGAAGACGACCGCGAGAAAATAGCTGATGATCTGGCAAGTGCATTGCAGGTGCTGAATGCATTAAACCAGCGATCCGAGAAATCGAGTGAGGTAGGGCTGTGGATCGGTCGCGTTAAATTATTGCAAGGCGATGTAACTGGCGCCATCAATGCATTTCATGATGTGCTACGGAAAGATCAGACATCGAGTGCTGCCATGATCGGAGCTGCCGAGATTATCGGCGGACTTCAAGAAATTGAGCTGCTGACTCAAAGCCAAGATGGTGAGCAGGCCGTCCAGGCTATTGGTTATCTGATGAGCGAGTTGGGTAGTCGGGAGGGCTTTGATCACGAGCTGATTTCGTTTCGGGAGTTTAGCCAGCGAATCAATCAGTCACTTAACCAGTTGAGAGAAGCTGGTAAGTACCAAGCGGCCATTGATGCCGCACGCAGCTTGCCACCGGTTTTTGATCACAGTGAAGCGTTAGTCCAAGAGGGTAAGGGGTATCTGGCATGGGCTGTTAAGACGCTCAAGGAAGGAACCGATTTCCATGGGCAAGTGTCAGAAGTAACAGCGGAACTGGTGCGACAGCGATATCATGCTGCTGGTGATGCGTTCAAAGAGGCTGCCGAGTTGCGCTTCAATAGCGCAGATTACATTCCGACTCTTTGGTCAGCAATCGACGCTTATCAAAAGGGTAACTATTTTTCACAAAGCATTCAGCTCCTCGAAACCTATCTTCAGCAGGAAGACAAGAGTCACCAGACCAAGGGTTTAATCGCTTACGGGAAGGCTCTGTTAGCCGTAGGTAAGGCTGACCAGGCGATTGCTGCGTTCGAGCAATGCATCTACGAGTATCAAAAAGATCCGTTGCGATATTCTGCTCGGTACTACGGTGCTCTGGCCTACGCGGAAATAGGTGATCTCGAAAAATCGCGTCGATTGTTGAGGGAAAATATCGATAGTGAGGGCCGTCTCCCCGACGATCAAACTCCTGATTTGAAACCGGAGAGCGCGGAGTGGCAGGACTCGCTGTTTGCGCTTGGTTCGCTGTTATATGAACTGGGATATCGAAACTACCTAGAGGCTGAGCAAGCAGAACCGAAGGAAAAACTTGAATTGCTTATGAAGAATCAACCCATTCTAGAATCAGCGATTCGGCGATTGGAAGTTGCTGACCAGCGGTGGTGGGACGAGCATACTGATCCCCGTTCAAAGCAGAACGCATACTTCACCGCGCGGACTCATGTGCTGGCTTCCACGCTCCCACGAATGCAAGCCTCCTTGCCTGATACTCTGGATGCTGCTCAACGCGTTTCGCTACGAAAAGCTGAGACGCACCTGCAACGGGCACTCGTCGGATTTCGGCGTTTAAGTGACTATCTCGCTGATCTGGATGAAGAGCACGATTTGTCTAAAACAGACAAGGCAATGCAACGCAATTGCATGATGTTTGAGGCGGACGTGCTGAAGAGTATGGCAAAATATAAGGAAGCCGCCGAGGTCTACCGGACAATTGAATCGTTGTACAGCGGGAGACCAGCTGCCGTCGAGGCGATTGTTGGCCGAGCCAGTTGCGCGAAAAAGTTAGGCGATGATCGTGAGTGTGAAATCCTTTTTCGTAAGGCCAGCGAAATGTTGAAACTGATTCCAGCAGAATCAGACCCTGAGTTTGCAGAGACCACTCGTTATGACCGTGAGGGATGGCAACAACTTTTGGATTGGATGATTCAGGATTTTGACAAGCAAAAAGCATGATTAAGGAAAGTGAACAGTCATGAACGGAAATGAAGTCGCTACCTTGATACAGCAAAGGTGGGAGATACTCGATCAACTCTTGAGTATCAGCCGATTGCAGATGAAAGCCATTGAACAGGGGCAGATGAGCGAATTGATGCGCCTGTTGTCTGAAAAGCAGAAACCATTGAACAAGCTGATTAAGTTGGGGGATCAACTTGGGGTCGCCAGTGCAGATGATTCAGATGAGCGGCTTTGGGATAGCAATGACATCCGAGAGCAATGTCGAAAACAGCAAGACGATTGTGAAAAAATGAATCTTGAACTGTTGGCTATTGAAGCAGAGTGTGAGAGCAAGCTGAGCAAAAATCGTGATGAGTTGCGTCAGCGATTGGAACGCGTTGATTCGGGATGGCAAGCAGTTTCGGGATACGCTGACCAGGCCGCGCCCGCGACGAGTGGTGGTTCTCTTGATCTTTCGAGTGACTGATCGTTCGAACTACTGCTCTCGCTTTGCCGAACCAGCGTCAGGCCATCAGCAGGCTTTCTATGTGCTGGGCTATTCACGCGTGCCCAAGCTTTCATCTGCGTGCCCAGACACTTTCAGTGTAGCCAGAGGCTTTTCGTGGTGTCCTCACACTAAGTCGAGGTGTGAATTCGACCCAAGCATTCGAATGCTCAAATTGACGTGGTGGGAATTCCCAGAAAATGTAAGGCAAGTGTAAGCGAGAACGCTAGCAAAGAGGAAACTTTGGAATTCGCCTTGCAACTCGTGTCGAATCGCTGGTATGCACCTTAACGACGTATTTCATTTTGACCGCTGCACCGAAAAATCGGGAGCGCACCATGCCTAATCATTGGATCGATCCAAGTCAGTGTCAATCTTTAGCCGTTCTTGTGGAATCGGTGACGGCACCACTTTTAATTGAACACGAGGCCCCGATCTGCCTCGAGCTGGACATTGATACTTCGTTTGAAGTACCCGCTGATTCAGCGCGAACGGTTGATCTCGTTCAGGCGTTGGTCAACCAGTCACTTTCCGAAATGCCCAGTGGCGGTGATTTGACAATCACGGCTTGTGAGACCGATCAAGGACTCGAGCTGGAAATTGCTGATACGGGTTGCGATATCAAAGACCGTTTGCAACGCACTCCGATCGCGGCTGCTGCGCTTGGCGTGCAATTGGTGTGGCAGAACTGTCCTCAGGGTGGAGCTGCAGTCACGATGACTTTTCGTCGCCAAAGCGGCTTTGGTCGCATGGCAGCATGAACAAGGGACAACGGGGTAGACCCATTTAATGTTTGGCATTTTCAACACAACAACGATTCCAGCGCTGGAGCAAACGCTTAGTTTTTCCCAGAAGCGTCACGAACTTCTTGCTGGAAATTTGGCCAACTTGGATACCCCAGGTTATCGAGCAAAAGATCTTGATGTTGGAGATTTTCAAAATGCTTTGGCTGAGTCGATCGACAACCACCAAAAGGCCATCGATTCGGGGCAGCCATTGACGAGAGATGACATTCGGTCGGGACCACGAGATGCTATGGAACAAGTGGTTTTTCATGATCAGAGTGATGTGTCTCTGGAACAGCAGGTTTCAGAAGTCGCAAAAAACGAACACATGCACGCTTTGGCAATCACAACCATGCGAAGTCAGTTTGCTTTATTGCGTGCTGCAATTACTGAGCGTGCTTAGGGAATCAAAAGCTGATTGGCGATGCCAGAGTGCCTGACATGCCATCCAGGAACGGAGAAGAAATTTTATGTTACGAGCACTTGATATCAGCACGTCTGCGTTGGTTGCAGAACGAACTCGATTGAACGCTGTCGCTGGAAACATTGCAAATATCTCCACGCTCAAAAATGAAAAAGGTGAGGCCGAGCCGTATCGAGCGCGTGAGGTTGTGTTTCAAGCAGACGATGAAATTTCGACGCAAGGCGCTTCTGGTGTGAAGGTGGATGAGATCCGGGCCAGTGACGCAGAGCCGCTGTACCGTTATCAGCCGCAACATCCCTTGGCGATCAAAGATGGGAAATGGAAGGGGTACGTTGCCTACCCTAATATTGATTTGACAACACAGATGGTGGATGCCTTGGAGTCGACACGAGCTTATGAGGCAAACGTGGGTGTCATGGAGATTACAAAGAACTTGAGTCGCGAAACGCTCACCATATTGGCCTAGCTGCAGAGTCATCGGGCATGAGAACGCCCTGCCCTGCCCTGCCCCGAAACTTACACCCGGTTTTTACACTTCGAAGTACCGATTTGGCACCGTCAAAATCGACTTGAATCATGCGACCCATCAACGGAATCCAGCCGCTAGTTCGTCCCGAGTCACTGATGGGTGGCGCAGCTTCAAAGACTGCGAAGATTGATTTTCAGTCGGGAATGGATGAATTCGCTAAGGTGCTCACCAACGAAGTCAAAGATGTTAATTCGATGCAGATCGATGCCAACGATATGGTTCATTCATTGTTGACTGGCGGTGATGTTAACGAGGCTGAAGTGCTGACTGCCGTACAGAAAGCGGATCTTGCATTTCGCATGCTGTTGCAGGTACGTAATAAGCTGGTTGAAGCCTATCGAGAAGTTCAGCAAATTCAGATCTGAGATGATCAGATTGACGATTTTTCGTTGTCCCGAGCATTTTAAAACCTGATCATTCAATTCACTTTCATTGTGGCAGCATCTGAGTATTCATGAATTTTTTGAGACAATCAACTGATCAGGCCCGGCAGGTGTTTTTGTCGATGCCGATGCAATCGCGAGTCATCGCGATGATGTTGGTCGCTGTGATCGCGATCGGATTGGCGTTTCTTGTTCGAGGTTCAGATACCAAGTCGACTGAGTATCTGTTTGGTGGTCGCTCCATGGGCGAGCAGGAAATGGACTCCATTGAAGTCGCTTTAAGTGCAGCAGGTTTGAATGACTGGGAGCGCGAGGGAAGACGCATCAAGGTCCCCAAGGATGCCAAGTCCACTTATTTGGCTGCGTTGGGGGATGCTTCCAGCTTACCGATTGCCTTGCGAACGGAGGTTGACCAAGCCATTAAAAATAGCAGCCCATTTGATTCATCTGATCTGCGACATTCGCGTGAAATGCATGCCAAGGAGAAAGATCTTGGGAGCAAGATTTCAGCTTTCCCGGATGTTCGATGGGCCAGCGTGGAATATGATCGCGGGGAACGCATCGGGCTATCACGAGCGGTGACGCAATCCGCAAGTGTAATGGTTCAGCCCGAAGGGACTCGTTCTCTGCCACGGCAACGCATCGTTGCAATTCAGGAATTAATCCGTGGTTCCTATGCCGGGATGGGAACTGATGATGTCGTTGTCATTGACACCAACAGCACAACGGGTAGTTCAAACGCTGAAGAAGAAGATCCACTGCTCACGAAACAGCGTGAGGCTGAAACGCACATCGAATACAAATTACGGAAGCTTTTGGTCGAGTATCCAGCACAGATCGCGGTGTTCGCTGAGATTGATCCAACGATGGATTCTGAGTTGGCTTCGCTGAAGTTCGATCCTGAACCGACCAATCTGAGGAATAGTTCCAAAAAAATTGAAACGACACGGAATCAACAGATTCCAAGTGGCGTTCCAGGTGCAGATCCCAATGCCATTGGTAATCGGGCACAAAGCATTGGCAAGGATGTGGAAGTTCTCAATACAACACAGGATGAAAGGGATACCAGTGGTGTGGCGGGGCAGCAGTTCGAGAGTTCAAAGCTGGCAGATCTTCAGGTCAAGACAGTTCGAGTTTCGATCATGCTGCCAACCAGCTACTACAAAGATCTGAATTTCCAGAATGAAATGCTCCGAGATTCAACGCAAAATCCAGACAATATTGTTATGGATGATGCAACATTGGAGGGATTGCGGATCAAGACGGAGAAAAAGATTTCGGAAATTGTTAGTCCTCTGCTGCCACAAGTTGCAGCCGGGGCTGATCCTGTCACGCTGGTTACCGTACGAGATGCTCCAGATGTAAAACCTAAGAACCAAACGGAGCCATTGGCTACAAGCCAAGCTTTGAGCTGGTTGGCCGAGTCGTGGGAGACACTGGCTCTCGTTTTTCTTGGGCTGGTTGCGCTTCTTGTGGCCCGTTCTGCTGCTAAGTCCGCTGGCAATGCCACACCTGCTGAGTTCCAAGAGGGATTTGGCCTCGAAATGCCAGGACCCACTCCAGTCGAACAGGATGCCGAGGAAGAGGCGGAGCGTATGACTATTACTGGTGGATCTCTGAAAGACGAATTGTTGCATCTGGTGGAAGATAACCCCGAGGTTGCCGCAAATGTGATTCGTGGATGGGTCGGAGACGCCGCCTGATTGTGAGTCCGGATTTCGGGTCTATAGAAATCCACGCTGAATCTCGATGATTCGAGACCGAATTCAATGCTAAATATTCCTTCTGAGCATGCCGCAGCGTGAAATGAATTGATTCCCTCTTTCAATGCAGACGCAAGTTTGACTACAAGGGACCTTACAAGGCCAACAGCGATGGATTGCTGGGTACTTGGAAATGGTTCAGATTTTGCATGGCACGAGGGAGCGGCCCCCAATGGCAAACGGATGGGACTCAGGATTAGAGCGTGAGGCGATGCTGCGTCGTGTCGCGATCGTGCTGAGTAGTTTGCCAGCGCCCGTCGCCGCCAATCTGCTGGGCGAGATCGACGCGGATACGAAAGTGGCTGTACGACGCACGATGATGTCCTTGTCGGACGTCGATCCGCTCGAGCAAAAACGTGCACTGCACGCATTCAAAGTTTCCGTGCAGAAACCCGACGCCTCACCTGACCAATTTCTGGCATCAAGTGATCGTGAGGTAATTCCAAAGCAGGCTGCTCAGCCACAATCGCAAGGCAGTGCTGCTTCCAGAGTAGTACGATCAAATTCTGGAAATGCTCAGACAAACGCAACCGGGGACGTGCCAGCTGATGCAAATGTCAGTCAGCATCCGTTGGCTTTTTTGGAACAGGTCGACGAGAAGGTGCTTGCTAACCTGTTGAAAACAGAACGGCCGCAAATTGTAGCGACGGTCCTAGCATCAATTAACCCAGAGCACGCGGCACGTATTCTTGCTTTGCACGGTAGTGGGTTGGAGGATATGCTCGGTCGCATCGGCAAGATCGAGACCATACCTCCTGCGTCGCTTGCAGAATTGGCCGATCATTTTCGAAAATCGCTTGGCAAGCAAGGTGTGGGGGAAAGCGATACTTTGGGGCGTCGAGCTCTTGATGCAATCCTTGCTGCTATGCCTCGCGATCAAGAACAGCATGTCGAGGAGCAGCGAGTCGAGTACCAGCGAGCGGTTGCCGATCACGCTCATTCACCCGTCAGTGAAACCAACGCAGCGTACAATCAACAGCAGTCTGGATTTCCCTCTGCTGTCACTGCCGAAGAAAACCTGAGTTCCAAGTTGCGTATTGCGGAGGGAACTTTGCCTCCTCAGTCCGATCGTCCATCAAGATCACGCGGTCCAGCGATGGTTCAAGATGCTAACGCGTCTTTGGTCTCGCGACATGCTGCAACCGATGCTGCTATTTCTGTTCCCACGGAACCGGAAACGGCAGTGAATGAAACCACTCGGTTTTCGTCCACAGACTCGATTCACGAGCATCTATTGCAGCTGTCACCTCAGCACCTGTGTGAAACACTTGGCAAAGTTCAGGCCAGGTCTGCGATGTTGGCTCTTTGTGGCCTACCTAATCAGGTCACGTCGGCTGTACTTGCCCTGCTTCCCAAGGCTGAGTCACGCAAGGTGCGGGAAGCAATGAATTCACTCGGAGCGTTGCAATTGCGAGAGATTGATCAAGCCAAAGAAGCAATTGCTTATGCCTCGCTCGATGTAGTCGATCTACCGATTCCTAGTGCAGCCTGATTGAGGTGTGATTCATGGCCACCGTTTTAAAGTCAGGCGATCGAGACAAGCAGCAAGCTGCTGCTCAAAATGCGTCTGCGATTGCTGGATTCAACCTGAGTGATCTTGCTGATGAGGGACGCACGCGTCTGGAGCAGTGCCGTTTGCAGGTACAGGAAATGCTGGCGAATGCTGAGCAAGAGGTAGAAGGAATTCGTAAAGCTGCTGAAGAGCGTGGTTATCAGCAAGGCTTGGATCGTGCTGCGATCGATGCCGAAAAAAAACTGCAGGCAAAAGCTGAGCAACAAGCCAAGTCCAGCACCTTGGTCATGGAACAAACGGTAAAGCAGATCCGTGATACGCATTCGAAATGGATGGAAAGTTACGGAGAGGTGCTCACCCAGACTGCTTTGGCTGCCGCCGAGAAAATTGTACGGCGCAGGCTGGAGGTCGAGCCGGAGTTGATGGTTGCTTGGGCAAAAGAAGCGTTGCACAGCACGCGTTCGGCGCTAAGTTTGACGCTCGTTGTGCATCCTGAGACGCTCGCCCGAGCCGGTTCAGCTTTTGAAACCATGGTCATGTCCCCGAGCCTGCCAGAGAATACCCATGTTGAGACAGATGAAAATCTGGATCGAAACGAGGTGGTTGTTCGTCAGGATGGGGGCGAAATTCAAGCAGGGTTGACCGCGCAGCTTGAGCGACTGAAGGAGTTGTTGCAGTGACGAACCTCGTTGACTTTGAACCACCAGTCTTGCCTGATCCCAATGTGAATCGAAGATTGATCCAGCAAGCCGTTACTTATGAGGTGCGTGGACGCGTGTCAGCGGTTGCAGGTGAGTCTGTCGAAATTGAAGGAATGACAGCACCCATTGGTTCCATCTGTGAATTGAAATCACAGGATGGGGCCATTGCACGCGCACGCGTGATTGGATTCCGAGGTGTGCGTCCTATTCTCGCTCCCTTGGAACGGCTCAATGCTCTCGCTGCTGGCGATACGGTTCGCCTCGTCGACACCACTTTGAAGTTGCGAGTGGGACCCTCGCTATGTGGACGTGTGATTGATGCGTTCGGACAGCCTGTCGACGGTAAGCCTTTGCCAAAGGACCTAATGACCGTTGATGCAGAGAGGGAGCCGCCTGAATCTTTGGAACGCCCCTCAATTGATGAGCCACTGCAAACAGGAATTCGGGCGATCGACACGATGTTGACCTGCGGGCAGGGCCAACGATTGGGAATATTCGCTGGTTCCGGTGTCGGAAAAAGTACGCTCCTTGGAATGCTCGCACGAGGCTCCAACGCAGATCGGATCGTGATTGGGATGGTAGGTGAACGTGGCAGAGAGGTGCAGGAATTTCTTGATCGAGCTCTCGGTGAAGCTGGTTTCGCAAGGAGCGTCGTTGTGGTGGCGACCAGTGACCGACCGGCCGCCCAACGCGTGTCTGCAGCCTGGACAGCCACTGCGATTGCTGAAGCATTTCGGGATCAGGGCGAAAACGTACTGTTGCTACTTGATTCGGTGACTCGATTTGCAATGGCCCAAAGAGAACTGGGGCTTGCGGCTGGTGAACCACCCACAACGAGAGGTTACCCGCCAAGCGTGTTTAACCTTTTGCCAAGGTTGGTAGAGCGTGCTGGTCGAACCGAGCAAGGGTCCATTACCGCGTTCTATACGGTCTTGGTCGAAGGAGATGATCACAATGAGCCCATTGCAGATGCGCTTCGAGGTTTACTCGATGGTCACCTTGTGCTTAGTCGAGATTTGGCTGCAAGGGCTCACTGGCCTCCTATCGATATCCTCCACAGCCTGAGTCGTCTGCAGCCACATCTTGTTTCGCGTGAGGCCTTGCAGGCGGCAGCAATTGCCCGTCAGCATTTAAGTGAATACCACCGACATGCGGATCTGATTTCTATCGGTGCCTATCGCCAAGGTAGTGATCCTCGAGTTGATGCCGCGATTGCAATGCGGGAGCCGCTCAATATGTTTTTGCAGCAGGAGGCGACTCAAATCACAATGTTGGAGGATTCCAACCGGATACTGGCGCAACTTGTTACCGCACAACCCGTAAATCCTCAGGCAAATGTCGATAACTCAGCGCAGGCCACCCCGGCGGGTAGTAAGGTTGGAGAGAGCCCTGGGATCGCGACGAGTTAATTTTTCGATGCGTTTGCAGATTCATGACCTTGAGGACCTGTCGTGCCAGCCGAATTTCGATTTAAAGCCCTGCTCGATCTACGACGTCAGCAACGTGATGAGGCGGGCGCAGCTTTGGGGCAGGCTAACGAGGCGATCGCCAAAGTGAACACGCAAATTGAAGATATCAATCGCGAACGCGCAACCCTGCGTGATACCGAGGATGTGAATCGACAAGGCAACGTTTCTGTCGACGCTCTGCTGGCACACGGACGTTATGACTTGCAACTTCAGGCAGATATCGGATCTCTTGAGTCGACTGTGGCAGAATTGACCGCCGAGATGGATAGAAGGCGAATAAAGTTAGTCGAAGCTGAAGCTGAGCTGAAGCGTTTTGAAAAATTGAAAGAAAACGATGAAGCTGAATTTCGAGCATTGGAATCTAAACGAGAGCAAGCAGAGGCCGACGAAGTTTCAAACCGCCGGTACACCCTCCAGCGACAACGGTAACCGATCATGATGTCAAAAATCCTTCGAGGTCTCGCTGCCTTTTGTGTAGCTACCGTTCTGACTCAGGTGATCCTGTTGAGTTATTTCCTGATCCGGGGAACACTCAACCGAAACTCTGCGATCCAATTGATTGCCCTGGTCAATGGAATTGATGTCTCTGGAATGCGTCTTCAAGAGATCTATCAAGAAGGCGAGAACTACGAGCAACCGAGCTATGCCGAGATTCTGGCACAACGAAAAATGGCTAGCCTCGACATGGATATTCGCCTCCGGAGCCAACAAGAGTATCGAGATGAACTCAGCATCATGCTGGCGGACTTGCGGACAGATCAGGATCGCTTCAGTGACCGCTTGCTAGCATTTCGTAATGAGCTCAAAGAACTGAGTGACGAAGCGCAGGATAATGGTCTGCAGGACGTCCAGCGGACGTTGCAATCACTCGATCCTGAGCAGGCCAAAGAGCAATTGCTGATAATGTATGACGATAAAAGAATTGATGACGTTGTCACAATCCTTCAAGCCATGTCGACAGATGCACGAAAAGACATATTGGCAGAGTTCACTACGCCGGCCGATGTGGAAATCCTCGCGGATGTTTTGCGTCGGATCAGCGAGGGCATGCCTGTTTCATCATTGATCAAAGAGACGGACGAGAAATTGTAGTCCACGGTTTATTAGCTAGCATGGCGTGACCATGCCGGTTTTTCCCCGTAGGTTTGCGAGCTCGAACGTGACTGGGGAAAACGGGATCGGCGGTGTGATTGGCGGTGCCTTGGAGTTAAGGAACACTGATATCGGAAAGACCTTGTTGAATTGGTGATGGCTAGTACCCAGTATCGAGGGAATAGCCGCGTGATCACGACCAGTCAGCAGTTGCTTGATGAATTGTTGAATCTGCGACGATAGCGAATGATCAGAAAAATGGCGGCTCAAGCTGCGGTCATGCCGCAGTTCTGTTGCGTCTCGCACAAACTGCTGTGACGTGGTGAGTCTCCTTTTTTGAATGCCTGGACGCAGGCACCCTAGATTGTGCAGCTTAAATCCGCACAATCTGACTTGATGGGATCACAGCTCGTGATTGGTCGCCCCTTTCCCTAGTGGCAGCGAATCACGTTTTTGAGTTTGTTGTGTTCCATGCTTCCCCAAGGTTATCCCCATCCAACGGTAGAATTTTCCGATGGCAAAAGCTCCCAAGAATGCGATCAGCCCCTCCCGTGCTGAAGACTATCCAGAATGGTACCAGCAGGTGATCCGAGCCTCTGATTTGGCCGAAAATAGTCCCGTCCGAGGCTGTATGGTGATCAAACCATGGGGCTACCGTTTGTGGGAAAACATGCAGCGAGCCTTGGATGACATGTTCAAGGCGACGGGCCACCAGAATGCGTACTTCCCCCTCTTCATTCCGATGAGCTTTCTTGAAAAGGAAGCTGAGCACGTGGAGGGGTTTGCCAAAGAATGTGCAGTGGTAACTCATCACCGTCTAGAGCCAGACCCCGACGGTGGATTGCGACCTGCTGGGAAGCTTGAGGAACCATTGATCGTACGCCCAACGAGCGAGACGATCATTGGAGCGACGTATGCCAAATGGGTCCAAAGCCATCGTGATCTGCCCATCCTGATCAATCAATGGGCGAATGTTGTGCGGTGGGAAATGCGTACAAGGATGTTTTTGCGAACGGCAGAATTCCTGTGGCAGGAAGGTCACACGGTACACGCCACCAGCGAGGAGGCAATCGCCGAGACCGAGCAGATGATTGATGTCTATGCAGACTTTGCCGAGAATTGGATGGCAATGCCTGTGATCATCGGTAGCAAGACGGCTGATGAGAGATTCCCAGGAGCAGTTGAGACGCTCTCGATTGAGGCAATGATGCAGGACCGCAAAGCCCTTCAAGCTGGGACAAGCCACTTTCTCGGACAGAATTTCTCCAAAGCACAAAACATTGAGTTCCAAGCCGAGAACGGAGAGCGGGAGTTCGCATGGACCACGAGTTGGGGGGTCTCAACGCGGCTCGTGGGTGCTCTGATCATGAGCCACAGTGATGACGATGGTCTTGTCGTTCCTCCTCGCCTGGCACCTGCACAAGTTGTCATCCTTCCCATTTATCGAGATGATTCGCAGCGCGCCGATGTCCTGCAGTATGTCGAAAAAGTCAAGGAAGAGCTGGCCGCTCAGCACTATGCGGGTAGTCCGATTCGAGTTGAAATTGATGATCGAGATATTCGTGGCGGTGAAAAGAAATGGCACCATGTCAAACGAGGTGTACCCATTCGTTTGGAAATCGGGCCCAAGGACATTGAAAAGGATGCTGTGTTTCTAGGGCGGAGGGATCGGCCTAAAAGTGCTCCCATGGAGCGTGGCGAATTGATTGCTGGAATCAGTTCCCTACTTGCAGAAATGCAGCAAGGGTTATTTGATGCAGCGGCAAAATTGCGAGATGATCATTCCTGTGTGATTACCAATGAGTCGGACTTTCGAAACTTCTTCACGCCGTCCAATGAACAAGATATCCACGGTGGATTTGCCCATTGCCACTTCTCATCAGAGGATGATCTTCAGCCTTTGCTGAAGGAACTGAAAGTGACGATCCGTTGTATTCCACGGGACGGAAATGATGAGCCCGGAACCTGTTTCTTTACCGGTAAACCGGCAGAGAAGGTCGCCATCTTTGCTAAGGCGTATTGAGTTGGTGGCTTTGGTCGGGGGGATCTTGCTAACATCGCGACAGACGTCGTGACCCGAAAATTGGCACACACCGCGATAAAGTAGGGTTCAGGGTATTACGGTTCAGGGTATCACGTTGAACGCTGGTAGATGGCGGTCAGCAGGGATTCGGTATCCTTGAACTTCTTGCCGCCTGCCATCGTTTCGTCGATCAGTTTACGCGCATCTGCTTCACTGTGTCCTAACGTGATCAATGCGTCAAACGTTTCACTGATCACGGCCGATGCGGCAGTTCCTTTGCTTGCGTTTTCACTGGTGACTGCCTGCCTTTCGACCATCAGTGCGAAGCGTGGCATCTTACGAC
>Ga0315330_10000808_pt1 | contig 20416 bp, 15 predicted proteins | sample M140m34915metaG_FD_203453 | JGI IMG/M metagenome (GOLD analysis project Ga0315330, IMG submission 203453) | Ammonia-oxidizing marine archaeal communities from Monterey Bay, California, United States - M1 40m 34915 | ecosystem: Environmental > Aquatic > Marine > Intertidal zone | place: USA...
ACTGCGCTCAGCCAATGTGGTCTTGTTAACCGGGAACACCTTGCCGTTGGCATCCTTGATAATTACCTTGCCGTTACCCAGATCGTCAACAACACTGACGTACCGTGGCGTCTCATCGGTGTACTGTCTCAGCTTACCGCTTTGATAGCGTAGCTTTGTCTTGGGAGCGGGCGTATACAAGACACGCTCAAGGGGATCGTCTTGCCCCTTGCGAAGTCTGACTGATTGACCCAGCTTATTAAGCCCCTTTGATCCAGCTTGTAGGGCTTTGTACCCCTGAATACCGGGGATAATTGAGGCCGCTAGCTCTGCTGTCAGAGAAGCATCAGGGTTCATCTCTTTAAATTCGTTCTGCTCAGTGCGGTACTGGGTGCGAGCAAGGTCGTAAGGCATGCCAGTTGTTCTGGCTTTGAGCCTAGCATCTAGCTCGTCGTACAGATTGAAGGTAGCGCCCTCCATTATGGACCGGGTGATCCCCTTGCGGAACTTCTGATCCCGCTCGCTCTTGATCCTCGCGCCCTCAAAGACCGCCTCCATGTTCAGCGGCATATCCAGTTTAGGTATCTCTACGGGGGCGGATCTAACACCAGAGAATCCACCCCAGCCTTGGTTCTTCTCAGCCACAGGCTCAGGGTCTTCCTCAGTAACCTCAGTTGTAGGCTCCTCAACAAGAGCGTTAGGACCGGGGGTGTACTTCTCTACCTCTGGGAGCCTCTGCTCAGCATTAATGATGCTGTCCTGTATAGAGAACAGGGTGCTTTGGATGGCAGACTCTGACTCGTCCGGCGTGAGTTGAACAGTTTGGGCCGGTTCTTCCTCCTTCTTCTGTGGTATGGGGACTTGCCCACGCTGGGTAGGGATTATTTCCTCTAAGTCTGGCGCTGTCTCACGCTTAGGCTCCATTACGCCAGCCTGCATTGCCGCTAATTCAGACTCTATCCTTGGCTCAGATTCCGGCCTGACCCGTGGCTTTGGGGCCGGAGCTGGCTGTTTGGGCTGTGGTATAGGAACCTGACCACGCTGAGTAGGGATGATCTCCGTCAGATCCGGGGCAGTTTCCTTGGGCTTAGGCTTGGGCTGGGGGTTAAGAATCCCGTCCTGTATAGCTTTCAGGGAGCTTTCAATACTTGTCTCTGACTGAGCTGGCTTCTTCTTATCAGTGAAACCAAAGGCAGTCCCCTTGAGGCTGGGCTGAGGAACGGTGACCTTCTCTCTCTTAGGGACGGAGACACCCAGACTAGCCAGCATCCCCTCTCTTTCAATCTCCTTGTTAGCCGTATCAAAGTCAAAGTCACTAGCACCAAGAGGGGTTGACTCGGGGGCATAGTCCTCAATGTTTAGATTGCCTAACTGCTGGGCCTCTACACTGGGCTTGTCCTCTGGGTCATTGAGGTCGGTGTACTCCTCAACCACAGGCTCAGGCTCAGGCTCTTTGACAGGATCTTCGTCAATAACCTTGACTACCTTGTCTGCGTTCTTCTTGAACTCACGGTTAACAACAAACCGGGTGATCAGGTCAGGAGCGCCAGCGTAGTGAACGTCATAGAACAGATCGACACCCGCATCCTCTAGGTCACCAGTCCAAGCGGGGACAATCTCCTCGTCCTTTCCCCTAGCGTGAGTGCCAACAACCAGCAGGATCTGTTGCTGTAGGTCAGTCAGCCTGCGAGGGTCACGGTCATCACCAGCTTTATACTCAGACTCAGCCCATACTGGTAGCTTCTGGTCAACATCCGCTAGCGCGTTCTTATAAGACTGTAGGTAGCTCTTATAAGTGGCGTCAGTGAACTGGTAGTTACCCTTAGCAGTGGTCCCATCCTCGTCACCAACGCGCTCTTTGTTGCTGGTTTGCGTCCCGCCGCTTGACTCAACGTTCTTGACCGAATCAATCCACAGCAGGATGTTGTCCTGTGTCAGGTGGGGGTCAAGTCCCAGCATCTCCAAGGCCCGTACAACAGCAGGGTCATTGAATAGTGGGTTGAGATCCTTTGCCCGTAGCTCGCTAGCCAGTATTTCACGCATGGATTACTTCTTCTTCTCGCCTATGATTAAGTCTTCAAAGTTGAAAGGGATGCCAGCCATAACTCGCGCTTCGATGGTTGCGGCAATCTCATCGCCCACCATCTTCTTAACAGTATCCCACTCGCCGCCGTCCTGAGCGTTCATAATCATACGCATCTGAGGCGTAAGGCGTATGCCTGTCTCTGGATCGCGCTCTAGTCCGCCCTTGTTAGTCATCCACCAGCGGTTGTCAGTGGTAAAGAAATCATACACCTGAGTGAGCTTCTCGTCGTAAACCTCTCTAGCCTGATCCTCAATAACGTCCGTGAACTCCGCTCTGCCGGGATCATCTGCAATCTGCTCTGCCACATACGACTCAACAAACGCAGACTCTCGCTGGTTCATCTGACGGTTAAACTTCTGGATGCCCTGCTTGCGCCTGATGTCTAGGGTGTTGCTGGCCTTGCTCCAAGCGGGATCTGACAGGGTGGGGGCTATATCCTCCATAGCCGAATACAGCTCAGTCACGTTGTTGAAAGTCTCAATGCCGTTGTCAGCCATGTAGCCAGCCAACGCCTTCTGCATTTCAATGTAACGCTCCTGCCCCTTGAGGCTGTCATCCATGAGGCTGTGGAAGCTATTAGCCTCAAACAGACCCTTGGTGTCTTTCATGTTACGGAAGCCAGTGAGCGCCTTAGCCGATGGTATGTCGGTATTACCAATGGCCTTTAGCTGTATAGCGTCACGCTCTTTGATCGCGCCAACAATGCGGCCCGTGATCTCTGCCAGCTCGCCCGGCATCATGGTGTCGCCAGACATAATGCGGTCATACTCCTGTAGGAGCTGAGCTATCTTGGCGTTCTTGACCTCTGGCTCTTCAGCGGCAGGATCTACATACGCCGCCAGACTTGCCTGATTGTAGTAGTAAGGGGTCAGTACCCGCTTGGCATTGGTGGCGGCAAAGACATCTGCCTGCTCCTTTGCAGCTCTCTCTTTATCTAGGAAGCCCACAGCATAAGCCCTGATAGTAGGCTCAATGTTTTCGGGGATCTTAGCGGGGTCAAAGTAACCCCTTTGAACCATGCCCTGCACCAAGCTCTTAGCGTCCTGCTCATACTGCTTGTCCTGTGCAACCCTCTGGGCGGTGTCAACGCTCATCATTGTCTCTTGCAGGCGGTACTCAGCAGTCGCTATCTGCAAAGACTCAACCCTCTCCGCGTAAGGACGCCGGGTTATATCGTAAGCATTCTCCTCAAGCTGGTCTTCCTGTAGCTGGATGGCATTCTCGGCAGACTCTACAGACATCTTCTCTTTCTGAAGATCCCTGTATGCCGCCGCAGTTTCTGGGTCAGCCTCAAGGTAGGCCAGCGCCTTCTCCAGCTTTGGCTTGCGGGGGTCTTCCTCAGACATATCTGAGAGCCAGCCCCTGTACTTATCAATGGCCTCGGCACCCTTCTTGGCCTTTGCAGATACTGCGGTAGGCATTGCTGTACTCAGGGCCGTCAGCTTTGCAGTGACATCCTGCACCAGACCAGAATCACCAGCCGCGATAGCCGCATCTAGCTGTTGCTCAAGAGACTTCCTGTTAAGAGTGAGTGCCGCTGTGTCGCCAGCCCCGGCCAAAGCGTTAGTACTGCTAGAGATTTTGCCTGCCGCGCCTGCAATCTTGGCCCTGTTAGCTTCCTTCTTGTTAGCCGTTTCAGTCTCTCTCTGCTTGTAGCCGAGCGCCATGTACTGCTTGGCCTCGTCATCATAGCCATTACGCTTGGCCCACTGAGAGTAGGCAAGGATGCTCTCAGAGTCATCCATGTCGATAGCTGGAGCCATAGACCGTTTGAAGTTATCGGTATAAATGCTCGCAGTCTTATCGCTAGCGATACCTTCATTGATCTGCTGAAACATCCCCGATAGGTTCGGGGCTACGTTACGTCCTGCCATTGTTTCGCTCCTTAAAGACTGTTGTAGTTAACAGTCAGATAGCCGTGCCTGTCAGTGCCAACAGCAGGGTGGTCGCCCAGCTCTTGAGCAATAACACCCATGCGGACCTGATGGTCAACACCGATTTCTCTGGCCTTGTCATTCCAATCCCATGTGTACAGGCTCAGCCCGTTGTCCTCACCTACCTTCTGGACGTTCTCCTTGAGGCGGATATCAGAGGAGCTAGGATTAGACCAGCCTCCCCCGGTCAGCCCGGTGTACAGCCAATCAAGACCGCCTGCCGCACTGCTAAGCACACCGCCAAGGCCGCTTAGACCAGAGCCATCTGATCCCTGCGAGCCACCAAGGTTGTTTAGGATGGCGCTCATTAGCTGTGCGCGAGACTCGTTTGCTACCTTCTGAGCATTGACGTTGTTGCCCATGCCACCCAATACCATCTGGCTGAGGAAGCCTTTGCCTGTGAGCTGACCCTGCTGAGCCATCTCTGCACCAGTGTTGCCCTGCTGGAGGATCTGCAACTGCATATCCATAGGCAGATAGCTGAGCTTCTCCATGTCCATGCCAATGCCGTACTGGTTCTGGCCCAGCTCTGCGTACTGCTGGCCTAGCTGACCCAAGCCCTGCGCTCTCTGGTTACCGAGCTGACCAAACTGGCTAGCCATCTCACCAAACATGCCGCGCTCTTCTCTAGCAAGGTCCATTGCACTGACGCCTGCCTCTCTGCTGGCCTGCGCTCTGGCCCTAGCCATTGCCGCATCCTCAGCAGTGCCGCCGTACTGTGTGCCTCTAACACCGCCGCGACCCATAGCATACTCTTGAGCCTGCTGATTTGCCTGCTGTCTGTTTAGCTCTGGATTCTGGAGAGCCATGAGTCGGTCATACATCTCCTGCTCACGACCAGAGGGGTCAGCCATAGCTCGATTCATGGCCTGCTGTACATTGGTCCCGGTGTTGTAGTTGCCGTAGGCGCTAATAGCGTTACGGAATGTGTTATCAGCGTTGGTCAGAGTATTGGCACCATTCGTAAGCAGGCCATCACCACCGTTCTGATACAGGCTGTCAGGACCAACGCCAAACGCCATATTGAACTTGCCGTCTGCATTAGTAGAGCCTGTGGTAGAACCTAGCCCGGTGCTGATCCCGTAGCCCTTGAACTGGGAGCCGCTATCAAGGCCGGTGCCTTGCTGGAATGCCCAGTCATTAAGGTAGTTGCCCAGATTCTCCATCCGGTCAGCCGCCGCTAGGCTCTGGTCTATAGAGTAGGCAGAACCTGCCAACCCAAGGGCGTTGTTAATGGCGCTTCCGCCACCGTCATCAAGCCAATTTTGAATGCCGCCAAAAATGCTCATGCTAAATGCTCCTATTAAGCCGTTAATCTGCCGACAGCAGAATTGATGTCAAATTCTTGTAGGGCGTAGCGCCCACCTTGCACCTTGATCTCCAGCCCAACCCTGAATAATTTGCCGGAGCCAAGTGTGTTGATTTTGTAGCCGTTGTAGAAAGAATCACCTTGGTAGTACCAGCCAGCTAGATCAGCATCGCCGTCCTCAGTGAATTGATGAATGTTGTAGCGGGACTCCCCGGTGACTTCGATGTTGAACTCACGGTTCGCCATCATCTTGTCTGAGAAACCCCAGAGCGCATTGGCCGCACCGACAACCTTTTCTCCCATGCAGACAAAGAAGATCGACTTGGGCATTACCGTCTGCATTGACTGACCACCCAGAGCCATAGCCTGACTCTCGTAACGGAATATGAACGGATTGATCTCACCGTCCTCATCATGCTCCGTATAGCCATCGTACTTGAGCAGGCCGCGACCCGGCTTACCGGCCAAGTAAACAACATCACCGCCTTCCATCTTGCATTCGGTGGTGTCGTTCCAGAAGCAGTTAGTCCAGCGGGTGACCTTGAAGCCCCCTGTCTTGGATGGCATGTTCAGGTGGAATACATAGGCCAGTCTTAGGCCACAGCAGAGCATAACTGCTATGGATTTAGACGGTATGTACTCCATCTTTATGCCTGACCAGCGGGGATCTAGCGCAATCTCTTGGGTGATTACCTCTTGGATCTCACGCCGGACGTTAAGGCTGGCTTCCTGTATGGGGTTGGACTTCTCTTGCACAACCCGGCCAATGGTCCTAACGCCAGACTCGTCCACAAACATAACGTCCGTGCCGATGTTGCATATTGCATCCCGGCGAACTAAACCGACATTTGATATTGCGTCCTGTAGCTTAATGCCGTTCTCGCCAGCAGGATCACCGGAGTCAAAGCCAGTGTAAATAAGAATACTGTTGCGACCAAAGACCAGCAGAAGGCCATTGTGAGCGTGGATGTTAACAATGCTGTCAGCCTCGACAGGCCAGTACTCTCGTACATCAATGATTCCCCCGGTGTTGAATGTCTCGCTCTCTGTGTCTGAAGCGTCATACCACTGAGTCTCATCTAGCAGGCTAGAGTAGTGGATCTCATGGTAGTTGTTGTTAACACCAGTAACCCAGAGCCGACCATAGGCAGAGATAGCTATATCACCATCAATGGCGGTGACCTTATTGCCGTCTATATCCTTCACATCAGCATCTACAGGGACAAACTCTTGGTCATTGTCTAGGCGACAGAAGGGCTTGCCCTTGGCGAATAGGAATGCGTTGTCCTTGAAGTCCACTATGTCTGCGGTCTGCAAGTCTTCTACATACCCAACCGGGAGGGTTATATCCCTCAGCTCACCATCAATCTCCATGGCACAGCCGTATGTAGCCTGATCCGTGATCTCTAGGGATCTGCCCCTGTCTACAGGTACGCTCTTTCTGTCACCTGTGGGGATCATGTTGAAGAACTGAACCTCTGTGGTTTGGCCTTCCCTGTACACAAAGATTGGCACCTCTCTGTTAGTGCCGTGTATAGGGTCTACAGAAAGGGCGTGAGTCTTTAACCGGATCAGCTCAGGGTTCAGCTTATCGCTCATGGTCAGGTAATCAGAGAAGGCCATCCTAGTAGTCAGCCTGCCTATCTGATCAACCACACAGTTATCAGCAACCAGAGCAAACTCAGGGTCACTATTGATTGGCGACTGCTCAGTATTCAGCCCCTGATAGCCGGGACTTCTGATCGCCACTTGCTGTACAGGTTGCGCCATTACACTACCGCCCAAGTAATTTCAGTGGGTGAGAGCCTTGCGTCTAAGGCTATTGCGTCAGATATGTACTGCTGAGCCATGTTAAACAGCTCCTGTGCCGTCTGGCCCCCTACCTCTCCACGCTCTCTAGCCGCTAAAGCCAGTGCGTAGTATATAACTGGCTGGTCTGGGAGTCTTAGCTCATCTGTGTCTTGAGCCAGATCAGGAAGATTCCTATGACCCAGCACTGAAATGCCATATACCCCATCAGGTATGGGGTCAAAGCGGAGCATAATATTTCCAGCGTCATCGGTTCCTTCCCAAGCCCAGCGCCACGGTGATCCCTGCCTGCTCCCTATAACAGCCCTGAGATCCCATTGCTCCATGTGTCTGATAGCATCATCCCTGCTGACCTCAGTAATACGCGCCCCATTCCTTGTCTCATCAAGGATATAACCAGCTCTGCCCTCTACCGTGCCAAACTGCCATACGTTCCGTGTGGCATTCCAGCTATGAGCGGACTCTACATGGCGCTTAGCATCGTTTACGAAGTGCTTTACTACGTTGACCACAGGGTCATCCATCGTCCTCACAGTGACCGTCTGAGGCTCTCTGAGGCGGTCTAGCACCCCGTTTACTAGCTGTAAGTAATTCATCGCTTATTCATCTCCGTCCTAATGCCGTCTAGGAATCCCCTGACAGGTCGATTTGTGGGTTTCTTGCCCTTATATCCGGGGCCGGGATCTACAGGAAAGAGGCCACCAAAGGTAGGGTTGTAACCGCCGCCACCACTGCCAAGAAGGAAGCCACCAGCACTATTGCCACCACCGTTGCCATCTCCAATGCCATCTCCATCCCCATCTCCATCTCCATCACCGGTACCGTCACCATCTCCAGTACCGTCACCACCGCCAGTGTCTCCAGCAACACAGTTGCCAGTAGCGTCAATGGTTCCAGCCTGTCCGTTCTGAAGGGTGCAAGACCCGCCTACGCCCACAGCTATACAAGTGCCTGTCTCATCAACGACCCCTGACTCGCCATTCCTAAGCACACAGGCATCTCCGGGCTGGACGCCGCCATTATCTACGTCATCGCCACCGTCATCATCACCGTCACTGTCATCGTCAGTATCGCCGTCATCGCTACTGCCGTCATCGTCATCGCCACCTCCGGTATCATCACTGCCACCGCAGAACCTATCCCAAGCCTGAGTCTCAAATGTGTACTCACCATTAGGACCGAGAGGGCGCTCCATGTCGCAATAGCCTTCATCTCCGGGCTGAAGCGTGGTGTCAGTGCCATCATCGCCACCACCATCATCACCGCCACCGTCATCACCGCCGCCGCAGTATCTATCCCACGCTTGAGTTTCAAAGGTGTACTCACCGTTTGGCCCTGTCGGACGTTCCATGTCGCAGTAGCCTTCATCCCCCGGCTGTAGGGTGGTATCACCGCCGTTATCGTCGCCACCGTTACTGTCGCCACCACCTACGTCCTCAAACGCTACGCACACCCCATCGGGGTACTCAAACCCAGAGGGGCAGGAGAATGAAGGCATCTGTGTAGTGCGGTCAGGAGCAGTACATACGCCGTCCTTTATAGTCCCCGTAGAACCATCAGACAGAGTGCATTCATCGCCCTCGCTAGGCGTAGTACCAGTGTCCGTGGTGTCATCGCTATCATCGCTATCATCATCGCTGTCATCATCATCATCGCTGTCCGAATCATCGTCATCATCGTCGCCTGCGGCTGAGGCATCAATAGATGGCGTGATGTCACAGACAACAGCGCCAGAGGTGGGGCTTTCAACGTATACCCCATCGTATGAGCCTATAGCACAAGGATCACCAACGGCGGTGTCATTGAGATTGTCCTCAATCTCATTGCGGCTTTCTAGGATGTCTTGATATATCTGTGAAGGTGAGTCACCCAGATCCAGCAGGCGCTCAGCAAATGCCCTCTCCTCATCTGTCAGGTCAGGGATCTCATCCATCCAAGCCTCAAACTCTTTGGCTGTGCCATCATAGTAATCCAGCTCATCCTCATACCGCTTGATCTCTTGGCCTGTGTCCTTGTTCCGCCAGACAAAGTAACGGCGGGGATTGGTGGGGTCAGAGCGATCCATGAACGTCCCGCCGTTCTCCCAGACACCGTTCTCATCAAGTAGTTTTACATCCCCGTTATAGATGACCAGCTCAGGGGCGCTCTCATACATGGTGTCGATAACGTCTTCACTGTAGATCCCGCTGTAGTCATCCCGCGCCTGAATGGTCTTCAAGTCTTCAAGGGTGTAACCCTTAGAGAGCCACTCATCCAGCATTGCCTGACTGTACTCAGAACCAGTTAGACCGCTATTCAGAGCGTTTTCCTTAGCTTCGTTCCATGCTTCCATAGCGGCGTCAGACTGACTAATAGCTGTAGAAGACAGGCCACCACTACCACCGCCCGGATTGTCGTAGGCGTTAAAGACGATCCAGTTAGCGCCAGCATTTGGATTAGGCTTGAGATCCTCACGCAAGTCACCATCACGAATGACAGTGCCGCTCTGTTCGTGAATGATGTTTCCGTACTGGTTCAGTATGTAGCCGGGAGGAAGGAAGTCCGCGTTGGTAATAACGTACTGACCGGGGTTTTCCTGATCTCCTAACGCCGTGTACCCGCCCTGATCTTGGTTAACGGCTTCGTTAATTAAATTGATAATCAGGTTGGGGTTGGCGTTAATGGCATCTTCGTATGCCTGTGCCGCTGGACCTGACCACGTTCCGCTACTTACGGCTGAGCTAATGCCTGCCGCCGTAGCCAGCCCGTTACTGGTAAGTACGGCCTCAAACACTCTCTCTAGCGCCGTGACAGTAGTTGAGTTAAGCAGGCCAAGATAGGTGGCCCCCTGACTGCCCAATCCAAGGGCCGCAGACCCGCTACCCAATGCCCTAATACCCTGACCAACAATGTCCCTAAATGCGTTCATGCCACTGTTAAGAGCGCCAGCAAGAGAGTTAGTGGCGGCGTATTGGCTGACAACACCACCAATCCCTGCTGTCAGGGCAGAGATCACTGCTGATTTAAGTACTGATTTAGCAAACGCGCTAAAGTCAAAGCCGTCATCAACCTTGGTGACTTTCTGATAGGCCGATCCGGTCCACTGGAACCTGTCCCCATCATTGTTGTAGATGGTGGGCTGTATGCCGTATAGCTGTAGCGTCTTCTCATGGCGCTTCAACCATTGCGTGTATGCGTATTTGCGAGCCTGCCCTTGGTCTGCGGCTATCTGCCTGCGTAACTCCTCCCTCTCTCCGGGCGCCCACGCAATGTCCTCATACTGCTGGGCAAGCCACTTCCTGCTCCCCGGCTGATAGGTCATCTCTGCATTCCACCAGTCAGCATCTTCCAGCATCGGGCGGGTTTCTACTAAGTAGCTCTTCCAAGCCTCAATGGTGCCAAACTGATCTTGTATCTGCCCTGAATCCCGCCACATCTGCTGTAGCTCAGAGGCCGTGACCTCTTCCGGGGGCTTCTGATTGCTGGTTATGCCAGACGCAAATGGATTCCTAGCCCCGCCCTTAGTGTTAAACGGCAGAACCAGAAACGTATCAGGCTCCTCTGTATTGCTTGGCTCGTAGTCAGGCAGGCCACCGGGGAAATTAAAGTACGAGCTAGCGTCCGCTGTTAGCGGATTAGCAAAGTCCTCGGCTAAGAGGGGATTACCAAAGGGATCATTCATCTGCCACCTAGCCCCATGCCTCTAACAAGAGCCAGATAGTCAGGGTTAAACAGGCCATTGGCTGTTAGGCCCGGTGCGCCCTGCTGTGCCACCTGTATCTCTTGTTTAGTGTTTTGTGTCCTGCCATTTTCCGCCGCCTGTACAGCAAGCTGATCTAGCACGTTCTGCCTAGCGTTGCTGTAGTAGGGGCTTTGTATATCCCCGCCATCCCTGCCCAATATGTCCTGTGCAGTAAACATCCCGTTAAAGAACATGGACTCATCGGGTGTGTACAGTGTCTCAGGCTCAGGCTCAGGGTCAGGGTTGCTGTTACCGTTAGGGTCAGTCCACCCAGAAGGTGGCCCTGTAGGTGAGTCGGCTGTGTTGCTTACATATCCAGCATTGGCTGGCGGACCCTCTCCCATATAGAAGGGGAACCACTGCCAGCCGCCTCCTGCATTGGCCCAATACCAGCCGATAGGGGAGTCATTACCAGTGTCAGTGCCATCAGTATCAGTATCAGTATCAGTATCAGTGTCACCACTTCCGTCAGTATTGCCTAGTGCCTCTGGAGAGTTCTCAATGTTCCACCTGAGATCGGCAAGGCTCATGGTGGTGGCACGGGCCAGCCAGTAGTTAAGGCCGTCCGCTCTAGGATCTCTGCCTAGAATCTCGTTGTAGAGCGCGTAGACATCAGCCTCAGTAAAGTTAGCGCCACCAGCGGGGTCTTCGTTACCCGTAGTGTTTTGGGTCTGCCCCAGCGCCTCTGGACTGTTCTCAATGTTGTAGCGCAACTCGTCCATGGTCATGGTGCCAGAGCGTTCCATCCAGTAACTCAGTCCCTCAGCTCCGGGCTGTCTGCCAAGGATCTCTTGGTACAGGTTTCTGACATCCTGCTCAGCAAAGTAGTTGTTATCTACTGTGTTAGTGCCAGCGGCATTAGCTTCAGGGGCAACAGAGCCGCCGCCAAAGTAGCTACTACCAAGACCCCTGTTAACCCATGTGGTGTACTCTGTAAGGGAGTTATCCTTCTGCAATGGGTGGAAGAACGTCCAGCCATACATGCCAAGGTTGGTCCAGTACTCAGGATTGGCCTCCCGGCCCTCAGCCTTTATATCTCTCAGGATCTGATCTACCTCAAGAGAATAGGGGGTAGGTACAAACTCACCTGACTCCACCGCTTCACGGTAGGGTCTAAATGACATTGGCCCTTCTGTGGTTGACATTGCTTAACTCCTATACACAGTCTGGATGGATGGGAGAGAACATTGGCACAGTGCAGTCAATCGTGACTGTATCCCCTGTACCCGTTGTGCTGGCCGCAATCACCTCACCGTCTAAAGTCAGCGAGTACGGCGATCCAAGCCCCTGCAAATATTCAATGATCCCACCCAGCGTTGTCTCTGATCCGTCATAAGTGACGGTAGAATCGTACATTGGGTTGTAGTGATACGCACCGTTAACTAAGAATCCGTCTTCTGACGCGTCATAGCTGGTATCTTGACTGTACGTTGTAGTGGTCGAAGTTGTCGTAGTCGTGTCTTCAGACGTTGAGTTGTCAACATAAGCCTGATCTTGAAGATCATAATACGAACCGCCCACCGACATTCCTGAATTTTCAACGCCAGCAACACCGAGGCCCGCCACTGCTTCCACAATGCGGGCATTAGTTGCTTGATCCCCCAGCATGATTTCTCTATTAGCGTCTTGGGCATTCTTGGTCACCGATGCGTTGATAGCGGCTACACCTAATCCGCTGACTAATGTTCCCACTGTGGGGGCTAATGCTTTGGTCCACTCCAGCGCATCATTAGACTGCTGTTGCAGGCCCATAATGGGAGCGTTCCCAGAAGCCGCTGTATCGCCCTTCACGCCAATAACCGCTAATGCCACTGCCACACTAGGGGCGTGTTCGGGGTTCGCCTTAGCTACCTCTGCTAAAGCCTCAACAAGTGCTACCTGCTGGGCAGAAGCGGCCTGCCTTTCCTGAAGCTGAGCTTCTCTCTGAACAGCAACCATGCGGATCTGGTCCGAAGCATGCTGAGCTTGTCGCTCGTTCCCTTTTGAGGTGGCACAGCCAGCTAAAATCAAGGCTGAGGCAGTCATAGCTATTAATCTCATACTCACTCTCCGGTGTAATCAGGTGGCACAGGCCAGTCTATTTCTTTAGGAAAGTCGGGCTGAGCAGGAAGGTCGCGGAGTGCTTGTCGATATACAAGCCACGCGTCCCTATCCACAGTCTCAACATCAGCGCAGAAGATATGATCGCTTGTTAATAGGAGCCAGTTTCTTTTGTCTCTCTCACCCGCCGCGTAGTTAGACAGGCGCTGTGCTTGCTCCTCTTCCGTCAGGTCGTAAACAACCCACGGGATGGTTTCTTGTGCAGGATCTGTAATATCGCCGGGGATCAAGTCTTGAGTCCACGGATCAATCACAGGCTCTTCCTCATACTGAGGATTAGGCTCAAAAGGGAGGTACAGCTCTGGCTCAACACTCAATGTCCCCTCTTCAGGGATAGTAAGTTGGGCAGGATGATCCGGTATTCTTTCCCAAGACCCAGCAATACGGCTGGCTATTGCCGATATCTGCTCAATCAGCTTCTCTTTATGAAAGTCTGGGAACTCAAACTGCTTTACCCACTTCTCATCCGGTCGGTCAGGGTGAGTGAACTCCACAGCAATCCACTCCTGCTGGGGGAGATACTCCAATACTTTGTATTTAACTTTCATCCTGATTCCTAGATTGCGTGAGAGAATTTAATGATGCCGTGACCGCCAGCTTTGCCGCCCTCTGGACCGCTACCGCCACTAACAGAGCCGCCACCGCCACCACCACCGCCCTGCTTAGAGCCAGCAGTAGCATTGCCTTGTCCGCCAACAGTCTTGCCGCCCTGACCACCACCGCCGTTACCGCCAGCGCCACCTGACCCAGATCCGACAGAAGCCCCGCCGCCACCAGCACCATAGACGCCAAAGGGGGAGTAGTTCTTGCCGCCACCACCAGCACCACCGAATCGCTGGGAGTCAGAGCCACCTGTTCTACCGCCACCGCCAGCACTGTTCATACCGCCACCGCCTGCGGCACCTCCTGAGTTTCCGTTACCGCCATTGTTGCCTTCCCAGCCAGTTCCGCCCGTGCCGATATTGGACGTTCCATATCGCCCGCCACCACCGCCGCCGTTACCACCCGCTTTTCCAACGTAGTTAGCGCCCTGACCGTGAGATCCACCGCCACCACCGCCGTTTACTGACACTGCGGCAATGCCGCTAGCGTTAATTGTGGTGTTGCCGCCATTGTTGCCCTGCGTCTTAGCCCCGCCTCCATTACCAGCCTTGCCGGGTTGACCGCAGTACGACTGTCCAGCCGCCGCATTACATCCCTTTGTGAAGACTCCGCCGCCACCTCCACCACCGCCAGAGATGGAGCCGTTGCTTTGATACTGGTGCGCTGGACCACCACCACCGCCTCCGCCACCAGCACCCACAAACATCGTTTGAATAACGTTGCTATAAGACCCAACAGCGGGCGAAGTGATATTCATACAACCCTGCGCGTTGGTGTTGGTAAGCGTCACTATCTTGTTGCCGCCGCTGGTTGTGAATGCCCCACCCGTTACAGTTGAGACAATGGGGGAAGCGGCAGACTTACCAAGGAAGTCAGTTAGCTTCAGGTTCCCACTCGTAGGAACGCCCGGAGCCGCACCAAGGTAGGCCCGCAGATTGTTGCCCTTATTAAACTCAGCCTTAACTTGAGACTGCCTAATAGGGACGCTTGATGGCAGTGCCATTACTTGTTTTCCTCAATCATGCGCCGCAAGTCCTTGATCTCCTCAATGAGATAAGCAATCAAGCCCATGTAAGAAACAGACAGCCCATCCTCACCCTCATGGACAAGGTGGGGGAGTACCTTCTGGACCTCCTGCGCGATAACACCACTAGCCTGCTCGCCAGTGTCTGCCCACTCAAACTCAACACCGCGCAAACTGTCGATATAGCCCAGTTGAGCAGTGACAATATTCTTCTTTTTGTTTGCGTCAGACGAAGCAATGAAGTCGGTAGCAGTAAGGTTTCCGCTGTAGGAGCCAGACATAAGGAAGGTGTTACCGGATTTTGATAGGCCATTACCTGCCGTGTTGGGTGTAGCGGCGGTTCCTGCTGGACCTTGCGGACCCTGCGGACCCGTTGGACCCGTACCACCCGCTGGTCCCTGCGGTCCTGTTGCTCCAGTACCACCGTTCGTACCGTTGGCACCATCATTGCCTTTTGGACCCTGCGGGCCTGTTGCGCCGCCAGCTCCGGTATCACCCTTCGGACCCTGCGGTCCCGCCACGGTTGAGTCCGCGCCAGTATTTCCTTTCTCACCCTGTGGGCCTTGTGCGCCTTCTGGCCCTGTTGGACCCGGAACCTGAGAGTCTTCTCCCTTCTCACCCTGCGGCCCCTGTGGTCCTACCCCGCCATCTGCACCACGCAAATCGGGGGTCTCAAAGCCAAGGCCATCGTCAGATAGGAATTTGATCTTGCCATCTGCGGCATCGTAGTAGCCGTCAGTCCAGCCTTTGCCATCAGTGCCTGCAATTCCCTGACCACCCCTTATGTCAGTGGTAGAGAATCCAAGGCCATCATCTGAGGTGAAAGTGACAAAGCCAGTGTTGGCATCATAGGTTCCACCTGTCCAGCCGGGGCCAGCAGGACCAGTAATGCTCTCACCGTCTATGCCATCTGTGCCGTCAGTGCCGTTAGTGCCTCTCAGGTCACCAGTGACAAAGCCAAGGCCGTCATCTGAGGTGAATGTAACGACTCCATTGGACGCATTGTATGCACCAGAGGTCCATCCCTTGCCGTCTACGCCGTTATCGCCCTTGTCACCTGTCTCACCCTTATCACCCTCGGGGCCAGTCGGACCCTCTGGGCCAACAGTGCCGTCATTCGGCACCCACGCACCGCCCTGACGGACGTACTGTGAGTCATTTACTGGGGCGTCAGTGAGATAGTCACCAACAGGCTGGTATACACCATCGTGATTGTGAGGTCCGGGTGGGTAGGTGCTGGGCTTGCCTGTGATATTGCCCCAATCTACCGCCCCTGCTGTGCTATAGGGTATTGGCAACCAAGTGCCTGTGGCATCAGCGACAATCCAGTCGCCGCGAGCCATAGACTCGCCCGCAAAAGTACCCCCATCCAGCAGGATCAGGAAGGTATCAAACACCGTGCCATTAGGTGGCAGTGGCTGACCCTCCATCAAGCCCTCATCTTCTTTGAGAGAGCGCATTACTAGGTCATTAGCCAGTGAGTAGGTGCCGCCAAATACTAGGTTGGAAGTAATACCTTGGATCGCGGCATTCAGCTTGTTCAGCTCAGTCTGTAATCCGTCAACATCGGTGATCTCATGATGGTGGTCAGGGTCAATCGCCCCCTCCTCAATGCTATCAATCTGCGATTGCAGGTAATTCAGCGTGGTAACTAGGTTGTTTACCTCGCTCAATTCGTGATCGTGGTCTTTGTCAGCTACGGGAACCCATGTCATTGAGTTTCTACCGTAGGTGTATCCGTCATCAGGTGCCTCAGTAATGGCCCCGCTGTTAATAATGGCGTCAATCTCAACCTGAAGATCGACCATACCGGACTCAATCTTCTTGAACTCGTCATCAAACTCAACGCCCGTGATAACTTTCTCGGGGTTGTTCTCTGGCAACTTGTCCTTGTAGCCGAACTTATCGTCTGGATCGTAGTTGTAGGCCATCTCTATTTCTCGGTAAATGGCCCCCCGAAGGGGGCCGTGTTACTTAACCAGCAACGTACATAATCACGCCGCACTCAGGACGGTAATTGTCCGTTCCGTACAGGGTGTCAGCAGTCATCAGGTCGGCCAGATACTCTTGCTTGTATTGAGTCTGCGTTCGCACAGCCAACTGCTCAGCAATTACCAGAGCGTCAGTGTGGAACAACAAGCAAGGCTTCTCGCCTTCAGCGTTAGCAGGCAGGTTGGTAGAGACAAATACGTCAACGCCGTACAGCTCACCAATCTTTCCGTTAACAACACCACGACCATTAACAAAGTCGCTAGATACATAGCGATCAATGCCCATGATGTGGTTACGTGCTGAGGGTGGGATTACCAGCTTTCGGCTGTCCATAGGTACGTTGGCGTCATCCAGAATCTGGATTCCGTCTCGGAAACCTTGGTCAGAGAAGTCACCAGCAGAGCCAGCAACAGCAGGTACAATCAAGCCAGTGTCAGTCATGTGACCCTGAACGGTCCAACCAGCAAGTGCGTCAGCAACCAGATCGCTGTCTACCTTGGTAGCCAAGGCATAACCAGCGTCTTGAGTGTAGAACTTACGCATGGAGGTCAGTGCTTGAACAGAGGTAATGTCCTCAATCAAGCGCGAGTACTCCCAATGCTGGTCAATTACGACCTGCTTGTTACCAGAAGTATCAGCGACCAGTGTTACCTGAGTCTCTTCTACCTTGGCGTTTGCCTCACCACGGACGGGCATGGGGATATTGATAGTATCGCCCTTCTTGCCAGCCATCTTGAGCGACTTAACGAGCGGCTTCATTACGAGAGACTTCTCGTACTCAGCAATGATCTCGTCACTCCACAATTTCGGAATGAAAGTCGCGTGGTTTGTGTTATTTACGCTACTACCTTTAGCGTATGCTTCATCTAAAGCCATGATTGGCCTCCTTTAAGGTGTCGAAGTTATTGCTAATCTCGGACACGCCCTTCCGCATACGCTTGGATGATCTCGTTTTCGAGAGCCTCAAAGCGATCAGGGCGTTCTTTCATTAGCTCTATGATGTCGGCACTGCGGTACACCCGCTTTGACGATGCCGCGTCTGGATTACTGCGAGTCGCGCTTACAGTAGCGTTCTTCACAGCTTTCTTTTGAGCCTGCTTTTCCACGCGCTTAGCCGTGCTGACGGTGCGAGTTACTTCCTTGTAAGTGCTAAGAAGGTCATCGGCCTCGTCAACATCACCAGACTGGTCAGCTTGTTGGAGTCGGCGCGTCCTTGCGGGACTTGCTGTGATCCACTGCTGGAACCCTTCACTGTTCATCACAGTTTCTAGGTCAGGATGGCGTTGCTGTAGAGTGGCAAGAGACTGGGCATAAGCCAGTTTCTGTGCCATCTCACGCGCTTCTTTCAGTGCAGGGTGGTTATGAATCCTTTGATCTACCGCCTTCTGCGGGTCAACAAAGAAATCAGCCTCCTCAACAGGCTCGGGTTCCGGTTCTGGAACAGACTGAGCTTTAGACAGTGCCTCAAAGGTACTCCGCAGATTGCCCAACTCGTTTCCTTGTTGGCCTATCTTTCGATCCTGCTCGCGCACAATCTCAAGAAGTTCATCCTGCGTCCTACCCGCAAAGCGGTCTGGGTTCTCTCCACTGGGCTGGGCTTCAGCAACAGGTGGTTCCTCTTCAACTTGAGGCTCCTCAATGGGAGCCGCGTCGAGAGGGTTGTCCTCCGTGATGTTGCCGAACGTTTCGCCTTCCTGAAGTTCCAGTTCTGGCTGTTGCTCTTCGTCAATCAGTGTAGCCATGCTTATCTCCGTTCCCTAAAGGGGTTGTCGGATATGGATGTCAGGGGGTTTTCCCGTGGGTTCCCCTGATTTGCCCCCGGATGAGGCAAATTAGTAAATATATTGCTAACGACAGGCGCAAAAAGACTACTGCAAGCCATATTCTTCGCCGTCCTCTTCGATGTTTCGGACGTATGCCTCGTAATTCAGCATCATCCGTAGCACTGCCGCCCTGCCCTTACTGAAATATAAGTCTTCCAGTGAGGTGCAGGAGTCAATAGTGCAGAGATCAAGCTGATCCTCCCATTGCTCGACCAAGGCTTTCCACCCCGGCATAGCAAAGAGGTCAGCGGCCTCATCATATTCTTTGTCAGACAGGCTCACGCGGCCTCCTGCTTAGGTTTGGGGCCGGGCTTCTTGCGCTCTTCCATGTGCTTGACCCTCTGCTCAAGATCAACAATTTTGCGCTGCATATCAGTAAGAATGCGCTCACAATTTGCTACAAGCTCGTCAAATTTTCGCTGGTCAATCATTGCTCAGTTCCTATTCCGTTAGGTATCTAACGATTACGACACCACTACCGCCGCGCCCGCCGCTGTAAAATACACTTCTGGTGCTTGCTAGCCTGCTGGCCTCTGAACCGTCATGGTAAGGAGTGTCATCTACCTCGCGGTAAGCAAAGTAATCTTCTCCGCCACCGCCTCCGCCGCCGCCATAACCGTTTGAGCCGTTGGACCCTGCTCTTGCCGCGCCACCGTTGCCGCCTCCGCCTGATCCGCCATAGCCAGCCCTTGAGCCAGATACTTGAGCGGCTGTTCTGTTGGAGTTACCACCGCCGCCGCCACCGTATGTGACGCCGTTAAGCCATGTTTTGCCGGGGCCACCGTTGCCGCCGATGTAGTACTGTCCGCCAGAACCACTAGCGGATGAACCGTTGCCGCCTGCGCCTCCACCGCCAGCAGAAGGGTAGCCAGTAGGTTCGTTAAAGCCTTGACCGCCATTGCCGCCTTGGGAGCCATTGCCGCCCACACCATTTGTGTACCATGCCGCACCACCACCGCCACAGCCGCCATCCAATCCATCAGAGTGGCTGGTGTCTAGTATGGTGTGACCACCTCCGCCACCGCCGCCACCGTAGGCCACTGAGCTACCAAAAACGGAATAAGCTCCATTTTTCCCTTGCTCTTGGTTGCTTGAGGCTGTTCCTGCCGCCCCGCCCTGACCAACAGTGACAGCGTAAGAAGTAAGGTCAGCGGTGAAGTTCATCTCTCTTACCCCGCCGCCACCGCCTCCGCCTCCAACAGTGGCACCGCCACCGCCGCCGCCAACAATAAGAAGGTTGACTGCCTTGGGGTTCTTGGTAACGGTGAATGTGCCGTTACTTGTAAACGTGTGGTAGGTGTAGCCGCCTGACTTAGTGATAGTGCCGCCAGTAGCTTGCATGGCGGTGTCTAGCTCCCACACCTTGTTACTGCCCTGATAAATTACAGACACTGGCTGACTGCCAAGCATTACCTTGGTTGCGTCAACATTGCCCAGTTTCAGGCCCATCAGGTAATGAAGTACAAGGTGCTGGGATCAGGACTAAGCGCGTCATACTGCGCCTGCGTACCCGTCCATATTTTTGGAAGACCAGTTAGCTGACTGCCATCGCCAATAAATGCAGTGGCCCTAACATCTCCGGTGAAGTCGCCGTCCTTAAACTTTGCCGCAGTAGAACCCAAGTCAATGCCGACCTTTGGATTCCCGTTGGCGGCAATCGGCACTATGGAGTTGCTGTCGCCGTCAAACTTCAGCCCAAAGCCAGAGCCAACAAAGTTTCCGTCTTGGGAGTGGTATGTCCCAGTGATCCTAAAGTCACTGCCGTTCCATAGGCTAGATAGAATTGGGTAGACATTGGTATCGTAAGTCACGCCCTCCTCAAGCGTCATGTCGCCGCTAACGTGCTCAACAAGCATAAGCTGTGTGCTGTCTGCACCTGTAATCTTGAACAGCAAAGTGCCACCATCGTGACTCAATTCAACAAAGTATCCCGCTGATACATGAGGTGACGGCTTGCTGTCTGCGTCAGTTACATAAAAGCTAATCTGCGTAACGCTTTCAGGATCTGGGCTGTTGAGCGTCATCTGACCGGGGCG
>Ga0315330_10000816_pt1 | contig 20302 bp, 35 predicted proteins | sample M140m34915metaG_FD_203453 | JGI IMG/M metagenome (GOLD analysis project Ga0315330, IMG submission 203453) | Ammonia-oxidizing marine archaeal communities from Monterey Bay, California, United States - M1 40m 34915 | ecosystem: Environmental > Aquatic > Marine > Intertidal zone | place: USA...
CCTAACCACTCTTAGATAGTAGCAAAGGTTGATGCGGAAGTCAAGGGTTTATTTAAAGACTTTGAAAAAACAATAGATGCAGAGAGCGAAGGCAAGGAATGCGATAATCGCAAGTGCTGAATCTGCTATTTCGGCAGCTTGAAAGACTGGTAAGGTATCAAACACTGGCTCGCCTCACGACAAGTGCAAGTGCTCCAAAGAATGCAACCAGGGCGGCTACAGCGATCTCGGGGGATGGTGTGGACTGGAAAGTGTCTGCAAAATTATAATAAAACATAGACATCTTATTTGTTCCTCTTTTTCTTGTTATCCTTTGGTGGAAATAGGTAAAGCCCCCTAAGAAGGGATTCCCAAAAGTTAATCATTCTCGCTTTCTCCTTATCAGCCGTAAAACATATAGCCGAGTAAATAGCAACTACCAAAGAAGATTCCAACAACTAAAACTGATTCTACCATTACTCACTTACCTTTATTAGTTTGTGAGAGAACGCAGACTCAGTGATAAGATTTGCCCAAGTTACCTCAACGCTGCTGCCTGCTCGGATAACTTTTGTAACAACACCAATGTGGCTATCCATCTTGAACACATCTGGATTTAATTTTACCAAATCACCGACTTTCACTGAACAACCTCCGAAGAATGTTCTATCTGCCTGCCGAACTCTATTACTCTACCATCAGAAGCAAGAGCGTTCCAGGCATAGTCCCAAGGATGATCAGGCGTTGGAACCTTTTCCACAAGAAGGACACTTCTTTGAATGCCCCAGCAGTTTGCTGTTGCCTCCTGGAGTCTTATTAAGTCACCGACTTTCATACTGCTACTTCCTTTCCTTTTTCTTCCCTATCACTTCTAGACTATAGCAAAGGTTGGGGTGGAAGTCAAGTGTTTTCTGGTTGCGTCGGGGCGTTTGTCAATCTTTCCGAAGTTTAACCAGTTCGTCTTGCCACTTGAGCATGGTTTCAACCATTTCCTTCTTCTTCATATCACTAATCTGTTTATGGGAGAGCTTGCCGTCGCTGATGATAGTGTCTTGACTGCTCGTCACTATCTCACGAGTGTAACCTTCCTGTTTTAAGTTTTCTGCAATCACCATGCGCTGACGTGCAAGAGCAGAATATTCCTCGGAAATGTCAATGCCAATCCAGTTTCGATTGTTGATGTGAGCCATCTTCGTAGTCGTGCCTGAGCCGACGAATGGATCAAGAACCACATCGCCAGGAGATGTCCATGTCAAAATGTGATCTTCAGCAAGCTTTTCTGGATAAATCGCTGGATGTTCGAAGGCAATTGCATCTTTCGTGGAGAAACTCTTACCAGTGTTATACTTCCAGATGTTGTTTCGAGGTGAGAATTCTGGTACGGGCTTTTGAATCCTGTTCTTCAGTTTACCGTCCTTGCCTCGCATCGTTGATATCCCAACACCTAGCTTGGAATAGTCAACCAACTTGCAATCAAAACCTGCATCGTCAACAGTGAGCCCGTTATGTGTATCGGTATATCCCATTGACTTGAGAGTCTTTCTTAGCAGTCGGAAGAGTTCATTCATTTCTGCATTGGTATAGTTCTGCTCAATTGATTCGAAGTCGAACTTATTGTTGAAGCTGCTCCAGCCCGTCCACTTGTTAGGCTTGTCGCAAATCAATTTGTGAGTCTTCGGCTTGCCCTTCGAAAAGACAAACATGTACTCGAATATCTGAGAATATCGATTGCCGTCTCGTCGAGCGGGAAATGACGTACCATTCTTCTCATAGATCATTGTGTCATGAATGTTGAACCCAGCTTCCTTAAAATAGAGAGCCTGGCGAAAGGAGGAGCCTGACTCGCTCCCCTTATCAACTGCATCCCCAACAACCCACACAACGGTACCGCCAGGCTTGAGGACTCTATAAAGCTCGTCAGTGATTTGCTCAAAGGGAAAGGAGTATCCGTTGTTCTCTTCTAGCTTTTGTTGAACCTTTTCTTTTCGAAACTTATTCAACCCGGCACGATAAAGTTTCTCATCGCCACCGAAGTCCTCCAACGTCTTGTCATATGCAGCGGTGAATTCATCTGAGTAGAATCGAATATCGTCGTAAGGTGGCGAAGTCACCACCATGTCGACAGATGCTGCTGGTAGTTGTTTGAGCTTTTCAACAGAATCGCCACATAGGATTTGATTAAGCGGCAAAGTTGACATATTTATTATCTCCTGTGATTAGTTTTTTATTACTGTCTCTTAGGCAGTCTAGGTTTTCTCTCACGATGCTGCACCACTTCTTCTTGGGCGCAACTGAGCCAAGAACAACTTGTTCTGAGTATGCTCCGTATTGATCTACATGTATCTTTGCCGTTGTGAAGCTGCTTTTATCTGTTGCATCTCCAGTCCAGCCAAGCCCCAGGGCATCAATAACAGAGAAGTGGACAGATTTAAACATCCCATCAATAGAACAAGTGTCAAGCGATGGAAGGATTAGATCCTTGTCCAGTTCGTAGTTAATCAAGACGTAGTTGTCTATCTTGCCGCTGCCCTCCGAATGAGTAGAACCAGTCCATCCGTTATCTGACTGAGATGTCTTCACTTCAAAGTAGATGTCACCCTTGTCATGCGTCTTCACTCCGAAGTCGTTCTTCTGCTCTTCCCGATTGTGAACCTTGGAAACTGTATTGAACCCTGCGTCGTCCAGCACCCTCTTGATGGCATACTCAAAATCATAAGCCGAACGAACCGTCAACCATACCGTCTGCTGCCCAGGACTCTCTTCAACGTGCTGAACATAATCTCTCAGAGTTTTAATGGTTGGCTCAAGACGTCGAAGGGATTTGTAGTTGTCCCCAACAACAGATTCGACAAGCGCCATAACATTGATGGCGAACTGCTTTGTTCTCATAAAGGCAACAAGCTCATTATAAGTCTTCATACTTTCCTCCTTCAGGGTTAATCCCCCATTTGTTTATACACCCATCTTATCAAAAGAGTTCGGGAATGTCAAGAGATAAAAGAGAGAAACTTTAAAAAGTCATGGAAGGGTTGGACATAAAGGCAAGAAAGATAGAGAAAGCAAAGCCGATAAACACAGCAGCCAAGTCTCGTCGGATCATCTTCTTTGCTTTCTTTTCTTTACTATGAAGAGCCAACTCCCGTCCAGCAAGCAAGCCAATAAACACCCAAGTTGTCGACATCGGAATCTTTGAATGTATCTTGAACACCCAAAGAATAATAGCATAGACGATAACAAGAAAGGTTGCAGATGTAACCCTATCCAAGTTGGACTTCTCCTCAACAACCTTTTGGATAGCTTCACCACGCTTATAGAAAAGAATGCCGAGCCCTGAAAAGATAAACACGATAAAGAAGATTAACTCTTCATAGCTCAGACTCCTGGGAAGGAACACAGCAACGTTCGCCATGTCTTGCATAAGCCACACTGACCATAGGAGTCCAGTAGCCAACCATTGAATAGGAATCCAGATAGGGTTTTGAGCGTTAACCTCTCCTACCCTTTGAGCCACCTTTTCAGCAATATTCCAAACTATAAAAGCCAGTATAAAAGCAATAACATAGCCCATAACAGACTTCATAGTCATCGAACCTATTGCTGCTGGAGTTGTGGCAAAGCAACTTAGGAGAAGGAACGTTGTTGAAACAGGTATTCTGTACCGGGTTAAGGCAAGGAGAAGGATCGGCGCAGCTAATTGCAGATAGGTAAAGCTTTGGGGTGCCGTTTCGAACCCCTTCGCCAATAACCTTTGATGTGAAACATCTCCGTTATAATTTTCCCAACTCCAAATAGTGGAGAAGATAAAGATACCCCCCATGAAGAGCCATTGTCCAATCCAAGTTTTTTTCGAATTGGATGAAAGAAAGGCTCCTAGTGTTTGAATACTGTCATTAGCTATAGCGGAGTAGCCTGCAATAGCAAAGCCAAACCACATAGCGAGGGTGAGATTGTCCCGAATAAAGAAAGCCCCACAAAGCAGGGCGATAAGGGTTAGAAAGAACGGAGAAGGTTTTTTCACTTTATGTTACCAGTTCACGCCAGTGGTTAGTGCAGTCATATAGTATCCATCGGCATCAGGCACATAGCTTATGTGGAAAGGAACGGAAAACATACCTGCTTGTGCTGTATAGCCTACAGCTACAATAAGATGGATATGATTATCACTTGGATGAGCAGCGCCAAGGTTTGGACCAATAGCTAATTGTAGGGCATCGTTTATCTCGAACCCTACCAAGATTCTAGCAGATGGAGAGACGATACTTTGATCCATTCCCGCTACTGTTACATTTTGGACGAATAGGATGTCTAGCCAATCGCCGCCAGGCATTGTTTGCTGTAGTTCGAAGCCCATTGTAGACATGTGCGGTGATTTAAGCTTATCGGTGTCCTTATGGAAGTTATGAGCATAAACATAACCAAAGCGAATGCCTGAACGTTTAGTCCATTCGCCTGCTGATTCGCTAGTGTCGTGGGCTTGGGCTTGCGGACAAGCAAGGAGGAAAATAGCCGTAGTAGCTAGGGTGATAAGATTCTTCATTTTCTTTTACCTTTCGGTTTGTTGTTGTGCCATCACAATACCATGCTGTGATAGCCTTGTTAAGCTTTTATTGTGAATATTCGTAAGGACAATGACGACAACCTGTTGAGCAACAAAATCCACGCTTGAGCAGGTAGAATTCTGTTAGGACTTTATAGCCTGATTGGGGATCGATATAGTAATTTTGTTTAGCTTTACAAGCCCTTTTGTGGATTTGAGCAATTGAACCTGGAAATTTTCCCGCCAAGTTCGCTTCGCCTTGTCCCCCTGCCCCGTCGTCACTCATAATAAAATCCGCACGCCATTCTGATAAAGTCTGTTCTGTTGGGTTGCTCACACATAGTGTCGAAGAGTGCGACACAATAAGCATCGTCACTGTAGTTTCTCCTGTCACACTCTTCGTTACATTCTGAAAGATGCCATATAGAATCTGGGCTGTGACAGACGGATGTTATATAAACCCTTTCTCCTGCTTCTCCTGCTGTTATCTCCTGTCTCCAGCAAGATGGGGAAACCAGTACAATTATTGCTGCTAAAATGTTCTTCAAAGCTAACTCCTTTTTCTGGCGGACATTGACAGTATTAGTGTCACGAACGATATAAGAAAATAGTCTCTTGCCGTGAGGGCGAAGAGTTCATGATGATCTGTTGGAATATAGAAGCCCATATAGAGTGCAAATCCAATATTGATTAGGGAGATGGCTGTCAAGCTTTTTAGCATCATCTTACTTCTTGCTCTTCTTTCCTCTTTTTCTCAAGATATTCTGTGTGCAGTTGCACCTGGCTTCTCCACTCCATCGTCAACTCTCCCGAAGACCAGAGGACTTTGACAGCGGACATTTCGGTAGCAGTAGAGATTACAACCCCCAGTGGAGGAGACATTCTTTCATTACCAGATGGATCTAAGAATATCCAACTGTCTCCCTCGATGAATGTCACCAAATCTCCAGGCATCAAAACTGTTTCAGGCTTTGCATTCATAGGATAAAGTACCACATGTGAATCAAGGAACCTCCAAGGACAAAACAGTGCCAAATGGTATGGTACCAAATATTCCTATCCAAGAGGTAAAACAGCACGCCAATCGCATAGGATGCGATACCTGAGAAGAAGAAAGTTAACTGTCTTTCCGTTGGTGACGAGTACAAAAACAAGAGTCCCGATACTACCACAGTCAGCAGACTCACTGGTACCATAGCTCGTTCAAAGGCAGAGGTTCCGTAACCTCGAACTGTGTATATCGCTGAGAGTGAGCAGAATACGATAGGGACGAACCAGAACTGTGACTGTGATGCATGACACCACATTGTGCCTGTCACCCCTATAGTCAAGTGGATAGATGCCATGTCCAGCAGACGCAACCTTCTCTTCAGGAATACATCCTCTGATGCATGATACATTGTCGACAGCAAAAAGGTTGTGGTGATTGCAGCGGCGAGCAGTTTTGCCTGTACTGAAGTTGCGAGGAATATAGTTTGCAACATGATTCCGAAACCGGCAGCGTGAGTAATGGCATTCCACTTTTCTTCTTTCGACGTTCGATCTAAAAAGTCCGATTTCACGAACTAATCCCCCTGCGACATCAGATAAATGGCTGCTGAAACAACGATGCATGCGAGCACCACAGTTATTGCGGACATCGTTGCTAACTCTTGTACAGTAAGAGTTCCGTCATCTGGTAAATACATGCCTATCCCCCACTCATTACTGAATGTTTATAGCAAACTGGCTGGTAAGACTCTGCTCCGCCAACCAAGACTTTCTTCTCTTCCTTTGCCAACCTCTCTGTGTAGTAGGCATCTGCTCCACACTTATAACAAACTGCTGGACAGATGTCGATGCTTGTTGCCCAAGGCATTATCTTCGTTACCTCGTCGAATGGCTCGTAGCCCATCGGAAGGAACTCGGAAGTAGAGGAGAGTTGTAGAGAAGAGACAAGAATAGTCCTGCCTTGGTGGAATAGTTCTATAAGAGCATCGGCTGAACCATTTATCATAAAGGACTCGTCGCAACCGATAACGTCGTAACCTTTGGACAGGTTGTAGATTTCCTCACCAGTCTCAACGAGAACACATTTGTGCTCTTGTCCTTTGTGAGTTACAACGGTTTCTTCTGAATAGCGTCTGTCCATTTTAGGTTTGAAGAGGATAGTGTTCTTCTTTTGGTATTGGTATCTTTCCAGGGAAGCAAGCATTCTTGTCGTCTTGCCTCCGAACATTGGTCCTGTAAAGATTTTGAAATGTGGGTTCACCGAATCTCCTATTCGACTGTTACTGATTTAGCAAGGTTCCTTGGCTTATCAACATTCTTGCACCTAACTACTGCAATCTTGTGTGAGAAGATTTGTAGAGGAATTGTTGTGAGCAAGGGAGTTAGTTCTGGCTCTGTCTCTGGAATTACTATAACAGCATCTGCTATTTCTGTTAAGTTTTTATCGTCTCTATCTGTAATAACAATTACCTTACCTGATCTCGCCCGGATCTCCTGTAGGTTGGAGAGCGTCTTCTCGTAAGAACTGTCGTGAGGCATTACAAACACAGAAGGGCAGGAGTCATCGATGAGAGCGATAGGTCCGTGCTTCATTTCACCAGCAGGATAACCTTCGGCGTGAATGTAACTTATCTCTTTTAGCTTGAGTGCTCCTTCAAGAGCGACTGGAAAACTTACTCCCCTGCCTAGATAAAGAAAATCGTCGTAGTGACTGTAAATGTTTGCGATGGCTTCGATCGCACCCTGGTTTGCGAGGATCTCCTGAACTTGGCTTGGAATCTTTTCCAAGGCGTCTTTAAGATCCATTAACTTATCATCGTCAATGTGTCCGAGCCTGTGTGATAACTTGATAGCAAGAAGAGTTAGTGCCGTGACTTGTCCCGTGAAAGCTTTTGTAGAAGCAACACCTATCTCTGTTCCAGAGTGAGTGTAGATGCCTGCGTGGGCTAAACGAGCAATAGAAGAGCCAACAACATTTACGATGCCAAGGATAAGTGCTCCTTTACTCTTGGCTAATTCTAATGCTGCCTTAGTGTCTGCTGTCTCACCTGACTGGGTAATGCCTACAACAACGTCGTCAGAAGTTATGATAGGCTTTCGGTAGCGATACTCTGAAGCATAGTCAACCTCAACTGGAATCCTTGTGAGAGACTCAATAAGAAACTTTCCGATAAGAGCAGAGTGCCAGGACGTTCCGCAAGAAACAAAAGTTATTTTCTTTGCTCGAAGAAGCCTCGGCATTACATCTTCTATTCCGCCGAGTGCTATCTCTGAGCCTGCTGCTGCAATTCTACCTCGTAAGCAGTCGGCAATAGTCTCTGGTTGTTCGTGAATCTCTTTCATCATAAAGGACTCGAAGCCCTTCTTCTCTATTGCGTGAAGATCAAGAAGAAGCTTCTCCGAGTTGTAGCTTGTGTCATTATTATCGATGTCCTTTATCTGGAGCTTTTTACGAGTAATAACTGCTATCTGATCATCTTCTAAATAGATAACCTCTTTTGCTCTGCCGATAATCGGTGTGGCGTCTGAACCTACAATGAAACTGTCTTCTGCCAATCCAACTGCGAGAGGAGAAGACTTTTTAGCGCAGACAATCATCTCTGCGGTGGGTTCGATGACTGCGATGGCGTAGGCACCGTGAACTGACTTGAGTGCCTGATGAACTGCGTCTTCCAAGCTCAAGTCATACTTTAGTTTTGTATGCTCTATCCAGTTGGCGAGGACTTCGGTGTCGGTTTCAGACGAGAACATGTAGCCTTCGTCCTTGAGAGCTTCTTTTAAATGCCTGTAGTTCTCGATGATTCCATTGTGGACGAGGGCAAGTTCCCCTTTGAATGATAGGTGTGGGTGAGCATTTGCTTCTGAAGGTTTGCCGTGAGTAGCCCAACGTGTGTGTCCGATGGCTAGATCTTGTGGTTGAATGGACTGGCATTTGTCCTCCAAACCTTTGACAGCGCCTTTCGCTCTAACGACTTTGATTTCATTGTTCTCTGCATAGGCAAGCCCTGCTGAGTCGTAACCTCTGTACTCAAGCCTGTAAAGCCCCTCTATGACAACCTTTTCCGCTTTCTTTTCCTTTCCAATGTAACCAACTATTCCACACATACTTATTCTACCCTCTCTAAATCGCCCTCAAGCACTGCTAAAAACTTGTAACCGTAATTTGGCGTCCAATCAGTTCCCCAAACCTCGTAACAAATATAATTAGATACGCTTGGGACTTTGGCTAAGACAATTCCAATAGTCTGCGGATTGTAGAAGAATTCCTTTCTATACTTGTGAAGGACAATGTCTCCTGGCTTAAACCTTCTTCTCACCTTTATCGAAGCCTCCCAGCCTTTTTGCAATCTCTGCGGCTAATTGCCAGCGGGCTGACTCTGAGCCGAGGTTCAGTTGACTGTCTTTGTATTTCTTTAATACCTCTTGAATCTCTTCAATCATTGCAATCTTCGTCCTTTGTTTCAAGACTGGTTAAATAGGAAATGTCAGGAAGTGCTCCTGACATTTCCGCATAGTTGTCGGGATCTAAAACCTGATTCTCCGTAGCGGTATCTTCGATGAGCCTGTTTCGTCTTACCAGAGAGTGCTGCGTCTTTATCATGGCGTTTAAATAGAAAACGAAGTCATTTACTTGAGTTTGAATCTCGACTGCTCGAAGCCGGACTTTCTCTAAATCTTCTAGCGTCATCTCTTATCCTCCTTAGCCTATCCTGTAAGCTATCTAGTTTCTTGTCCAGCTTCGCAGCCCTGTTTAGTTTCTCCACTTGATCCAGAGCCTTTTCAAGTTCGTTAGCCTTGTATGCTGCGATGAATAAGGAGACTGCCAAAAGGATGAACAATCCAACAGCGAGCCTGTCGACGACGAAAAGGGCGTTATTGTTTTTCATACGAATTCAAGACTCTGCTTAGGGCGGATGCCTTGTGCAGGGACTCCATGTCTCGCTCTGGATCAATTAGAACTACTTGATCATATCTATGCACCTCTGGTGACAACGATAGTCCGTCTCCAACCCACTGAATTGTAAAGTATCTCCACCTGTCCTCTTTCACTGAGGTTTCTAACACTACTCCATGACGGTGGATCCCATTTCTGTGATATGCTACAACTTGTCCCGGCTTCATTGTGAGCCCTTTCTTTATTCTGATATTTTTATAAGATCGCCTTGTTTTAAATAAGCAACCCATTTGTCAAACTTCACCACGTAAGAATTCTCTCTGACTTCAGTAACTACACCTTGTCTTCGAAGTGGGTGGTGTTCATCTTTTTCACTCAAATGCTCCCAGGCTGGATCCTCCATGTCTATTAAGACAATGTCCCCTGGTGCGAAATGTGCCTCGACGGCTCTCTGTTCTTCTTTCATAGTATATTTAATTAGTTCAGGGTTTGATCATTTTCCATTGAATCCCTTTGTTTTGCGAGTTTGTATATCTTCTGACGAATATCTGCAAGCGCTGCCATGAGGTTGACTATTTCCTGCTGAATTTCCTGCCTGCTCATTTTTAGTAAAAAACCTTTCTCTTGCGGCGATAGCTCGTTGAGCCGAGGTAAACACTTAAAACCCCATTATCAACGTGCTTATACACTGAAACCTTTGGTGCTTTCTCTTTCCCTATAACAAATTTGTCTGAAGCGTCCTTAGACATTAATTCAAAGTAAAAATATCCCCTTGTTGCCTTTGTTATCAATCCAAAGGCACCGTTTTCAGGGTTATGCAGAAGATCTCCAATTCGTAGGCAAAATTTCGTCATGACTTTCGCTTATCCCTTATTCTAGGAAACTTAACTTCTTTAATTTGGTAATCTTGGACGTCCATGAGCGACATCGACACTGGATCGTACACGACAGCTTCCAGAAACAGGACTTCCGAAACAATTCCCAGCATTCGGGCTACCTCCTGTTTGTCATCAGTGATGTCCTTCACTACAAACCTCGCTCTCTTGAGCACGACGTCCTCTCCGCCGATAAGGCTGGCACGCACGCCGTTGATTGCAGAGGCGAGTTGATTATTGAAGCCTGTCATCTGCTCGGTGACAGCTTTTTTAGTTGCGGGATCCCAATCCGAGTGGGGTTTGAGAAAATCATTGTACTGCAACCAATTTAAAATCAAAAATCTGTGTTCCTGAATCATCTTTCCAATTACGCCCAAAGAAGCGCTCACGTCAAACTCAAAGAATGCCTCGTCGATGTCAACAAAAGTGTCCTCGGGCTCAACATAGGATTTCCTGACTCTCTCAGGTATCTGGAATGATATAATTTTAGCTGTCAAGTTTTCTCTCCACTGTTCGATATTCAATCATAATCGTCATAGTCGTTAAATGGATCTGGATCATATGGGTAACTGTTGTCGTATAGCCCATCGTCTGGATCGTCCACATCCTCGAAATCATATTCATCAGGTTTAAGCGGAGGCTGAACCTGGACATTAGGTAGAGAAACCGAGAACGGAGTGGAAGTGGGCGGGGGCAGAGGAGACATTGGTGCAGTCGTGTGCTCCTTCCTAGTAGAAACCTTTTTCTTCACTTTCTCCTGTAATAGACTCTTTGCCTTCTTGACTTTGATTTCATGCGACTTATCAAAGTTTTCTATCACGATACTCGGATAGACAAGCGGTATGTGAGAGTTGCCTGCGTGATACACTCTATGCTTCTTGCCGCATTGCAGTGTTAGTGTCGGATCAGAGTCTCTAATCTCTGGGTGTGAAACTAATTCTGCTGCTGTTGCCAGCGTTGAAGATGAGTTCCTGCCAGTGCCGTAGGTGATCTTAAACTTGCCTGCCGCATTTGGCTTTACAACTACACGCTTTCCGTCCTGAAGATAAGAGATGTGAAGTATCATTTCTTTTCTGCCCTTCTGTCTTCCAACTTCTGAGTTGTTGCCTCGATTGCTGCAAAGGGTATCAAAGATAATGCACCGATGATAATCGGTGTTGCTACTGTCAATGTATCCAGAATTCTACTTATCACTTGTAACCCCTCTTTTGCCTCTAAACTCTCTTGAGTATATTACATTGAAAGTAGAAAGTCAAGGAAATTCCCCCCCTTTTTCAAGGGGGGATGTGGCGGAGGAGGTAGGATTTGAACCCACGGTACGCTTTCACGCACGCTAGTTTTCAAGACTAGTGCAATAAGCCAGACTCTGCCACTCCTCCGCAAGTATCAATAAATAGTTTACTTCTTCTTTTTACCCTTCTTGTGAGCATCTGGAAGGGAGATGTTGTTCTTGTAAGTTTTGTTCTGTCTTCGAAGTTCTGCTATCTCTGCATACTCTTTTGGGAATTTTTCCTCTCTCCACTCTCTGTTCTTCTTATCAAGACAAGAGTGGCAAATGTATGCAATGTTTGGACTTATCTTTGCACCCTTCATGTAAATGCAGTCTGGGTGGGACATTACCTCTTTTATTCTCCGACACTCGGCGCAGCTAGATTCCAAAACTCTCTCCACATCCACAGGTTCTCTTAGCAGAAGGGTTCTCAAATTTGAACCCAGTTTGCCCTAGATCGCTCACAAAGTCTATAACCGTTCCCATCAAATACAGATAACTCTTCCTATCTGAAAATATAGATACACCATTGCTTTCGTTTTCGATATCGTCGGCATTTGACACAAGGACGAAGTCTAGAACATACTTGAAACCAGAACAGCCGCCGCCCTGGACGGCTGCTCGGATTCCGATCGGCTTCAACCCCTCTGGTTTTTGAGATATTATCTCTTTAATTCTTCTTGCCGCTGATTCTGTTAAACTTATCACGATTGAGCCTCATAATCCTTGCTGTGTCAAGAACCTTCTTGACATATGTTCGACGTACCTTTTTCGACAGTCGGCTGTTAGGCTTTTTGACGCAAACTGTACCTGCGTTATATCCACATAGAGATTTTTTCATATCACCTTTAGTCCACGAGAGCCAGAAAGCGAGGGATCTTATCCCATCCTTGATGCCGATGCGAGGCTGCTTTAGTTGCTCGCACGTGTACTTGGAGTACTGGGGCATGACTTGCATGATCCCGCATGCTCCGGCATGACTGACTGCTCGTGGACTAAAGGCACTTTCACGATAGATGATAGCTGTCACAATCAGCGGGTTCACACCTCTCTTCTCTGATTGTTGAATTATATAGTCTGCATGCCTGCATGCCACGCCCTGTTGATACGGGCTCAGAAATGCAATTGAGGCTTTTACGAGAAAACATAATTCGATCGCCGTCATTCTATCTTACTCCACTTCAATATTAACTGTAACGTCTACTGTCATTGTCGGCAACCTCAGGTGATTTACAAGATCATGTTTCTTGCACTCTTCAGCATCCAGAAACCAGTCGGCGTGTTTCTTCTTATCCACAATCTTTAGAAAGTAGTCGTCCTTCTTGCCGCAGTTGCGAGCCATCATTGTGTAAATCTTCTGGTTCAGCCTGTCTGCCTCTTTTGCTCCAGCTTTTAGTTCTTCTACTTTTCCAAAGTCCATAGAACTGACGTCGTGAATCATTACAGTTGCGTCCTTGTCCATAAAGCGAAGTCCGTCTTCTCCAAACGAAAAGAGAACTGCTCCACAAGACATAGCCTTGCCCTCGACAATGGTGGCGACTGGTAACTCTGCGTCCCTGATAGCTGCTATCATAGACATAAGAGAATAAACCTGTCCGCCATACGAATCAATGACTACTGGGATAATCTTCTGTCCAGTGCTGTGTGCCTGTGCCATATCTAGAGCAAAATTCTTTGCTGCTTCTTCGTCAAACTTGTTCACCCTGACGATGACAGGTGCCTTGCGTAGTTCGATCGTCTTAATTAGTGGTGATACTGTAACTTTATGTTTCATCTTCTTCCTTATTGCAAATAATTTCTGACTCTGTCTCTATCCAAACCTTCGCCCCGCAAGAGAGTGGCTTGTCTGGTGAATAGACAATCCTACATGGACCATCCACATAAACCTCACTGCAATAAGTGTTGCTCTTATAAGTCTTGACGGTTATGACGGGCTCTCTGTTACCAGACTTTGAGTTGGATCTTATTTTGTGTTGGTTTACATGAATGCGCTTCTTCATTCTAACAGAGGTTCCTCTTCAAATCCTGCTCACCTATTAGCGTGTATGTAAACGAGTTGCCCCACTTGTCAGCAGACTTGTTACAAGTGTCCATGAACTCATAGAAGTCCTTGCTACTCTGAAATACCTGACATCCTGCCGATACTCCCCCAGTATACTCTCGCTCGTCTGAACCAAACTGTCGGTGGATGTTGATGCCATACATACCCTCGTCTTCTGGTCCCACATAGTCTGGTGTAGAGTCCCTATTGTCGTCTCGCCACACACGTACCTTGCCAGAGCGCTGACAGAGTGCAGTGTATTTTCGTTTGCCTCCGTGGGTATCGATCTTATATGTCGAACGATATTGCCCTGGAACTAAAATCGCAGTGCCCTTTGAGTTGATCGGGCGCTTGAGAATGTTCATGCCAGGTTCGGTTGTCGCTGGGTAAATATCACACACCCACTCTCCACTTACCTTATACAAGAGATTAATGAAGTCGTCAAACTTTGTTGCATCACCTGAGTCATTTCTTACTCCGACAATGTTCAAGTTGTAGTCTCCATTGTCAAAAAAGACGTGCCCTTGAGACTCTAGTGCATTCTTATAGGACTCTGCCATCATTCGAGCGGGTAATCCTGTTAATCTAGCCATTGTGTTCTCCTCTCTTTCTTAAAGATTCTTATGTCGCCACCAATCAACGGCGACAGAGCCAACAAATATTGCGGCTCCAAGTGTGATAACGTTTATAATAAAATCAATCATTGTTTCCCTATGTTAGCAAAGTTTTGTCGGGGTGGCAGGATTTGAACCTGCGACCCTCTGGTCCCAAACCAGATGCGCTACCAAGCTGCGCTACACCCCGAAGTAAAGTAGTGGACTCGCTCGGACTTGAACCGAGAATCGACAGTTTATGAGACTGCTGCATTAACCAATTATGCTACGAGTCCGAGTTTTCATCATCTTTATTCTGATTAAGATTCAAGTCGCTCAAGAGCTTTTGAATATTCTTTGCATTTTCAAGAAACTCTCTTTCTCTCTTTAATTTGGTGGATGCCTCATAGAAGAAGCTGTAACCAGCTAGGCAAAACATACACACCATGAAGTTCGTAATTATCTGTAATATTTCTATCAATTTTTATCTCTTTATCGGACAGAGTTTTTCTTATGAGCGTTAACATTGCGCTGATTATATTCAACGACTTGTAAATTCCATTTCGGCATCGAATCTAGAGGTAACTTCTTTCCCTTAACAGTCTGTTCTTTCCACTTCAGATCCTCTTCCTTTGGATATACTCCCGAGCCGAGCTTCCAATCAGTTTCAGAGTTCTTCAAAAGCTTCTTCGCTTCCCTGCCCATTGGATAAATGTATCGAAACATTTTACCACTGATCTTCTTCATTCCCACTCGGCGCATGAAGTCGGGACTGAGCCAAAATACTTGCTGCTTCTTTATATAGTCTTTCTTGGGGTTTGGCAAGTAAGACGATAGCCCTCTCGGGATTGCTGGCAGGTATTCTTCCTCTCTTGGGCGATCTGCCAGAGGCTTTCCCGAACTCAGAAAATCTTCATAATCCTCCTGATAGCTCAATGTAGCTCTGGTGAAATCAGTTGCAAACTGATACGCTAATACCCTGAGTGTGGGATCTAAGTCAACTGGGAGGTTGCCAAGTGCATGTTGGAGACTGGCATTGTACGAGTGCCTCTTCTCCTCCGCCTTTCTATCGAACTCATCCTTAAACTCTTGGCTGAACCCCACTGAGGACTTGTCATAATGCCATGCCCAGTTGTCAAAGCACAACCTTCTAGTAGTCCTCGGATGCACCTTCTCTCCCTTGAGCGACATATAACTGTCAGTCCAATACTCGCCTCCGTAATAGAAGTTCGCAGCCTGATAGACATAGCCGCACTTACCCATGATCCCGTCGGCGAGCGTGTACAAGAACTTAATCTCAGGGTTCAGTGGAAGCTCAGGCGTAGGTACATGATTAGGGTTGCTCGACTTTGCTATCCAATTCTTTTTCCTTATCTCTTTGTTGATTTGGATAACGTCGCTGTTCCTCTCCTCATTGTGGCGCTTAATCCATTCGATAACCTGGGATATCATCTGGGTTTCCGAGTTTTTAATTTCAGAGTCTAACATGCACATCTTTCCTATTTCAAAATAGTTTTGTGCTGTCATGTCCTTGTTGATGATCTTTTGTATCGTATGCTTCGGCTGAGTGCCCCAACCCAATGTAATGACTCCAACAAGCGTATCTTCTTTGAAGACTCCGAGCCAATGCTTCGTGTGCTTTGGCATGACAGGAGAATAGTGATTCGCTTGTACAAGATCTGTTGCCTCGGATCGGGACACCTCCCTGATCTCGTAGGATGTCTTCCTGCTGTACTCGCTAGAACTATACTTCTCTTCAGTCATAATTGGCACCTTCTCTTCGTATCGTTGTTTATAATCATACAACAAATGTCGGCAAATGTAAAGTAAAAAAGCAAGAAAAGAGCCCAAGGCAGGATTCGAACCTACAACTTCTTCGCTGGAAACGAAGCACTCTACCTTTGAGTTACTTGGGCAAAACCCTTGCTAAAAGGGGAAACAGAAGGGAGAATAGAGCCCAAGGCAGGATTCGAACCTACAACCTCTTCGCTGGACACGAAGCACTCTTCCTTTGAGCTACTTGGGCAGAGACGCCCTTCTGTTTTTAATGTGCTGGTGGCAGGACTCGAACCTGCGGTGTTGGTATTCTTCATTACAAATGAAGTGCTGTCGCCACTGAGCCACACCAGCAAAGCACCCCGTGAAAGAGTTGAACTCTCCAAATAAGGGTAGAAACCTCGAAGCCAGATCCGCTGGACGGGGTAGATGCTTTTCTTATGTTTTTATTATAACACAGACTTTGCTGTCTGTCAAGTAATAATTTGTGTTTTTTTACTTTTTAATTTAGATAACTATCTCCCTCTTCTTCAATTTGAAGAAGATAATCCCAGACGAAATCTCGCATCGCAGCTTCGGCAGATTCATTGGACACAGGCTCACTGGATTCAAGCTTTTCAGCCAATCTAACCTTAGCGTACTCTCGGATTTCTTCGAAGTCCGAGTGATCATGATACACCACCTCATCCCCCTTCCATGCGATGGCTCCGACGAACTCAAGACATTCGTCATCGTACCTCATTACGGCAGAGACATTTTCATCCACACGAAACAACTCCTCCATCAGCCTGTCGAAGAGTTCGTCTGGGGCGCTCCAAGCTGATTGTCCGAACATCCTGTTTTGGTACTGATCATGTTCCTCGATGAAGCTCCACTTCGGGATACTGTACGCCTCTTCGATCACCTGTTGAGGGGATTCAAAAATATCTGTAAGATGGGCGTCACGGGAATCGCCCTTAGCCTTCTCTGCCCGGTGATACATCGACTCCAATAAATTCGAAGCCGCTTCATTTGCAGTGCGTAACTTGAAGCACCAATTCACATGATTAGCCATATTGTAAAACTCCATTTTTTTCTGAAATAAATTTTGAGCCATACTGAGATTTCAGTTCTTCCCAGTAAGATAGAGATGTCATCCTAGACTTATCCCCATAGTGCTTTGTCAGCCACGACTTCCTAGCTACACCCTCTATCCACGTGAGTGGCGGAGGCACGTACACCAAATCTCCTACAAATACCAGTTCTATCTTCATTCCCTACTTCCTCGACTTTGTGATGCGTTTGTTAACATAGGTGAACATTAGCATAGCTGTGAGCATGAATGCAAGGGTGGCACTTTGCCTTGTGGAACTCGACACACTACACCCTGTCTCAGGGGAGTGCTGCCCTTGGGCTACCACTCGAAAGTGATGTTGAGATAGGGTTCCCACTTCCATTTGATCATCCTCAAACACCATCTCAACGGAGAGTAGCATAGAATAGTTTCCCGGCACGTCTGGTGTCAAGCGTGGAGTGCCGTTGAGAACGTGTTGATACAAGTCCGATTCAGAGGAGTATCCTTGAGGTTCGGCGATCGCAATAGACGATCCTGATGGGCGACCTATGACGCTCCAGGTATATCTTATAGGTTGATTCGCCTTGTTCGAAAAGGCTCTCAAGTCCAAAGTTTCGCCGATAGATAGGCTCACTGATGGAGAATATACCTTAAATTCAGAAGTTGGATCAAGGCAGTTGGCTTCATCCCCGAACACAACAAAGCAAAACATATCGTCGCAGGCATCGCCAATGGTGTCCCTGTCGTCATCTAGTTGTTCGACATTGAAAACAGAGATACAATTATCCCTAACATTCAACACCATGTCTCCGTCGATGTCAGGATCACAAGCGTCGCCTGCGCCGTCTGAATCCAGATTCTCCTGACGGGGGTTGGGCACCGTAGGGCAATTGTCAGCAATCCTGCCGTAATCTGGGACTCCGTCACCATCCCTATCTTCATAACACGACTCTTCCTCGCCATAGGTGCCAGGCTTCATTGGACAATCGTCTGCATTGTTGGCGATTCCATCGTTATCTATATCATAATCACAGGCGTCACCTAAGCCATCGGCGTCTGTATCATACTGCCCAACATTGAACGCCAGTGGGCAGTTGTCAATCGTATTAAGTATGCCATCACCGTCCTTGTCAGAGTCGCATAGATCTCCAAGTGCATCGGCGTCAGTGTCCCACTGGTTCAAGTTGTGGGTGGTGACACAGTTGTCGCAGGAATCTCCCACACCATCACCGTCTTGATCGAACTGACTAGCATTTCGGTATCGGGGGCAATTATCATATGAATCCTCGATTCCGTCGTCGTCGTAGTCATCAGCAGACTGATATGTGTCTCCTATATCTGTATTGTTGATCAATACGGATCCCTGCCCTGCGTTACCGCCGCCTGACATCTCTGGTGTCCCACATTGTCCAAAGTTATTGTCGCACTCAACAGGTTGAGCGAGAGAGGGCTGTGGCGTCAACATGAAGATAGTTGCGATTATGATAATATTCTTCATTTTTTACTTTCCTATTAAAAATATGTTTGCTCAAGCTAAGATTAACAGAATCTTACCCATCTGTCAATAGTAAATTTTATTTTTTATGAGCCGAAGCCCGTAATCCATGAGCCCGAGATATCGTTTATTCTTATAATCTTTAGCTCCTCTGGAAGGTGTTCTGACACGAGCCCGTCTTTCCACTGGACTACTATTTGTGAAGACTCTGTTACCTCAATTACCCTTCCGAGTGCTTCGGGTTCATGCCTCTTGAACTTCACATAGTCGTTCTGCCTTATTTCTCTTCCTGTCACTTGTTGCTCTCCTGTTTTACTTCTCTATTATACATTGTTTGACTCTCCTGTCAAGTCTTTTTTAGAAAAAGATTTGAATTATTACCACCAAGAGAGCCAAACCAAAACAAATCATTGTTTTTGTCGTGAACATTGACTCTCCGAGGAGAACATAAGTCAGGATAGGGAAGATAACTATCCCTACGCTGGAACCTATGAACCTCGCAGCCCAAACAGACTGCATCGAATCCGCTGCTGTTGTCCAAGCATAATAAAAGAACATTGAACAAGGGATTCCCCACGTCAAAGCAGAAATAAAAGCCTTACCTCTCCACCACTCCCAAATGTATTGAGAGTTGAGTTGAAACCAAGCAAATAGTTGTGCCAGTGTGAAGAGAATGATAGCTTTTGCAACTGCCGTCATTACCCCTCCAAGAATCTCTCTGTTAGATCTTGAACTGTCTCTCGGAGTGCAGAAACATTTGCTACTTCGGTTTCTTGTTCCTCGATAGTAACGTAGAAAGTCGTAGGCACAAACTCTCCCTCGAACAAAGTCTCTCCGTGGTTGGAGAAGAACTCGTAAGTCGTTGCGGCGGCATCGGACGTGTCTGACATCGCACTAGACAACTTGCCTAACAAATCCTTGTGGAAATAGAAAGTGTCCCAGTCCTCTGCTTGCTCTAAATACATTTGGGCAGCAAGCGCTTGTGCTGTTTCAAAGTCTGTTGCAGTCTTTGTCTCTGAACTTGAATGAACTCTCTTGTAGTCGTCAGTTGTTGACGTTCCTGTTACTACATAAATTGATTCACCATTGATTACATTACTCATTTTTACTTCTTCGTCCTCCGCTTCTCGCTTATATCTAGCAACTATTTCTTCCATTGATTCTTGGTGGGTAGTGTGTTTCTTTACAACACATCCAAATAACGATGCTTCGAATCCAATGTGACGCTTCTTGCCCTTGAACATTGCCTTGAACTCGTCCTCTGTGAGAATCTGTGTTGTAACAAAATTGGTTTCCCACTCTTGATCGCTTGCTTGGACAATCTCATAACAATGGTTTGGAGTAACCAAGCGTTCGTCGTCATCATCAAGAATAATGTGTTCCCTAGTAGGGGACTCGTTAGCGAATGCTTTCTTACCTGGACCTGAGTAACAACTGAACATGTCAAGGTTTCCAATACCTCTTACAGGAACCTCTGATGACTTATTCATAAAATTATCTGTTCTGTTGTAAGTCCTCACGACAGCACCTGGGACAATGCCCTTCTCTGTTAGACTTTCTACATAACCTTCCCTCACCAAGGTGCTTACCTTTTCGTAAGTTTGGAAGTCATTACTCAATTCTTCACACTGCTTACGAGTGTGCTTTGGATTTCCACAATATGTACACGGCATTATCTCTTTCTCCTCATTTTTCTTTTCAGGTAAGAACCTATCTCTGTTTCTGGCTCTTCGATTTCTTCTAAGCCTTCGTCTTCTGGCTCTTGCCAAATATCCCAAAATACATTATCCATGTTAT
>Ga0315330_10000820_pt1 | contig 20237 bp, 18 predicted proteins | sample M140m34915metaG_FD_203453 | JGI IMG/M metagenome (GOLD analysis project Ga0315330, IMG submission 203453) | Ammonia-oxidizing marine archaeal communities from Monterey Bay, California, United States - M1 40m 34915 | ecosystem: Environmental > Aquatic > Marine > Intertidal zone | place: USA...
CAAAGAACTCTTTTGGCTTTAACGCGACCATTTTGGGCTGGGGTGTCCTTGTAAGGGGCGGACTGTGTGCTATCACTGCAATCTCCGAGTAATCCTAGGTGGCTCGGAAAATCAACCATGTTGTCCCGGTTGTACCTAAGTTTGAGTGCCGAAGGGAGCCTCGATAACACCGCGCGCACACAAATTTTCAACTTTAAAAGTAAGTCCAGATTGCGGTTGATTATCGCGCCGATTTCCCGAATCACTGATCGACGTTACAAAAAGATCCTCAAAGTCTGGGCCGCCAAACATGACGGAACTTGGTAGGGGTATCGGCATTTTTACCGTTTGCTTCAGCTCGCCAGAGGGTTCAATACATCCGATCGCGCCAGACCCGATCAAGGCGGTCCAGATGTTGCCTTGTGCGTCGACCGTTGCTCCGTCACAAGCAAGGCCCAGTGCTCTAGCATCAAAGAAGCTTTGGGGCCGTGACAATGGCCCGTCTGGGTCGTAATCGTACCGATTAATCACGCCCCGGCCATCGCTAAAATACAGGGTGTCTCCCATCGGTGAGAAACAAGGACCGTTACCAACAATGACGTCGCTGAGCAGTTGCTCCACCGTCAAATCGTGCTTGAGGCGGTATAAACCGCCCCAGCCCTGGGTGCGATCTTTGATGCCCATCGAAGCAAAAAGGAACTGCCCTTGTCGATCGGTTTTTCCATCATTGAGCCGGGTTTTGGGTTGGTTGGGCTCAGGATCGTGAATCAGCGTCAGTGTTTCAGTTGTGAGGTTGAATTCATGAAGGCCGCTTTGCAGGGCAAGAATCACTCGAGACGCGTCAATGACACAGAGACTGCCCAGCATGCTGGGCAACTGCCACGTGCGCTCAATCCCCGATTCGCTGCGGCTAAAGAGGCGACCCTTTAATGAATCGACCCAAAATAATCGGGATCGGGGAGCATCCCACAGGGGCCCTTCGCCTAGAGCGCATCGGATATCGGTGAGTGGCGTAATCAAGGCCATTGGGCGGCTTAGTTTTGAAAAGAATCAGTGTAAGCTTTGAGTTTCAGCGTCTCAAGGAGGTCCAATGCGAGCAACATCTGAGCTGTACCCTGATATTCAGACTCGGCGGGTGCAGGCCAATGGCCTAGAGTTCGAAGTCGATATGGCAGGAACCGGTGATCATTTGGTGCTTTGCTTGCACGGATTCCCGGAACATAGCGTTTCCTGGCGTTTCCAGCTGCCGCACTTGGCGGCGCTGGGTTATACAGTTTGGGCGCCTAATCTTCGGGGTTACGGGAATACTTCAGTGCCGCAGGGAATAGATAGCTACCAGATTGAAACCCTAATGGATGATGTGGGGGCCCTGATTGATAAAGCCGATTGTACCCAGGTCACGATCATGGCGCATGACTGGGGTGCTGTCATTGCTTGGTACTTCGCGATGCGGCGCGTGCGTGCGATCGATCAATTGATCATTTGCAATGTGCCTCATCCGGGCCCAGCGGCTGGTGCAGTAGGGATCCGCCAGCTGATGAAATCCTGGTATATCTTCTTTTTTCAGCTGCCATGGTTACCCGAGCGTATGTTGACTCAATCCAAAGGCATGGGAGATATGATCCGTCAATCGGCGGCGGTGCCAGCAAATTATTCGGACGCCGCGATTGCGCTTTTTGATGACAATGCTGCGAGACCCAAAAACGCCACGGCCATGATCAATTATTATCGCGCGTTGGTTCGGGGCGGCGGCATGCGTCGTCAGCGTCGGCTAGGTCTACCAATGATCGAGGTGCCGACCTTGATGCTGTGGGGGGAAGATGACATGGCGCTCTCGATTGAAACGACCTTTGGTACCGAAGACTATGTCTCAGATCTGACGCTACGGTACTTTCCAGGTATTTCACATTGGGTCCAGCAGGATGCACCAGAAGCGGTGAATGCGATGGTTGAGGCGTTTTTAAAAGGCGTCGCGGTGCCGGAATTTTCGGAGATCTGATCATTGACTCGTGACGATCAGGGCGGTGAAGCCTCGGCGCCCAAATACTGCTTCTTCAGGGCCTCGATGCGACCCGCCGCAATCTGTCTGGTTAACCACCGATTGACAAAGGTGACCAATGAAGGATCTTTAGGCATCAGGAGGCCTTTTTCTTGATGCGTGAGGCGCTGACCAGGAAGTAGGGCACATAAGCTTGGTGTCTTTCCGGTTTGCAGCACGACTTCGATTTCATCGGTGAACATCACATCGGCCCGGCCGGCGATGATTTCCTCAAAAATCAGGCGATTGTCGTCGAAAGTACGGACCTGAGCCTGCTTGAGTCGCTCTAGGGCAAATTTTTCGTTGGTGCCTCCGGGGTTCACGATGGCGAGCGTCGTGGGTTGATCGATCGCTTTAAAGTTCGGATACCTGCTCTGATCTTTGCAGCGACCAATCGGAGTCTTCCCGCCAATGTGGTAGGGGCGAGAAAAAGCCGCGATTTGGGCGCGCCTGGGTGTAATCGAGATGCCGCTCATTCCAATATCAAATCGGCCTACCGAAAAGTCCGTCATGAGCTCAGGCCAAGTTGTCTTAACCCACTCGACTTTGACGCCCAGTTTTAAGGCAAGCCTAAGGGCGAGTTCAATGTCGATGCCTTCCGGAGACGCGAGGCTGCCCGCACTGAACGGTGGATAGTCAAGGGTCGTTCCGATTTTGACGATGCCCGAGCGTTGAATCCGGTCTAGCAAAGAGCGCGTTTTGAGATCCCGAAGGACTAGAAATAGGTCGATACGTTGATCCGGATCCAGTCCCTCGATATCGGTAGCGTCCATAAATTCAGCACGGTGCTGATCGGTCACCGGCGTATCGAGACGTTCTGTAATTTGGTTGCCCAAGACCAATAGTTTGGGTCTCAGGTAGGTCACAAGGTTTGGTGGCAGGTAAGAAGGGGGCTCATCTTTCCAGCGTTTAAACCAATAGGTCTGAATGGCTTTGGCTGCTTCGATTTGCGCTTCAAAAAAAAGTTGTGCTGAAGCTGTTGTCAGCCCCCTCGCCGCGCTGCTCGAGACCGCCGCGGTGATGACCACGGCCTCACGCTCGCGGTCTTCGATGGGTAAGTTCTGTGCAAATTTAGCATGGGCGACGGATTTCATAAGGCCAAGGCGCTGACCAATGGCATCAAACAACAGTGCTCGCGACTCATCGGCTTTCGCTGGAGAAAACACGATAAAACCGAGGACAAGAACAATGAGGGATGGGAAGGATCGAGTCATCGCAGGATGGTATCATTGTTTTTTGCATGTTACCGTCGCTGAAAATTTTCCGGAGTCTTTTATGAGCAATGTCGTTCTTTACGAACAGCGTGAAGCTGTTGTCACCCTGACATTAAACAAGCACGAAACTCGAAATGCGATTTCAGAAGATGAAATGGTGAATGCGATTGTCGCTGCCTGCGATCAAATCAACGCTGATCCATCGGTTCGGGTGGTGATCCTAACAGGCGCAGGGTCGGCTTTTAGCAGCGGCGGCAATGTTAAAGACATGAAAGATAAAGTCGGGATGTTTGGCGGAACTGCCACTGAGATCCGTGATGGCTACCGTCAGGGGATTCAGCGGATTCCTTTGGCGATTGACGCGCTTGAAGTGCCAATTATCGCCGCGGTCAATGGTGCTGCAATTGGTGCAGGCTGTGACCTTGCGATGATGTGTGATCTGCGGATTGCGTCAGAGAAGGCGTTGTTTGCAGAGAGCTTTGTCAAAGTCGGTTTGATTCCCGGGGATGGTGGTGCTTGGTTTTTACCGAGGGCCATTGGTCAGGCTAGAGCCAATGAGATGTCGTTTACGGGTGAGCCTGTCAATGCCGAGACCGCCCTTGCGTGGGGTATCGTCTCTCAAGTGGTTGCGCCGGACGCGTTGATGGATGCCGCGCGTGCCCTTGCAGCGCGGGTGGCAGCGAACCCACCTCACGCCCTACGAATGACCAAAAAACTACTCAAAGAATCCCGAAAAGCTGACTTGCCAAGTATCCTAGAAATGTCAGCGGGACTGCAGGCTTTGGCCCATCAAACGGAAGACCACGCCGAGGCCGTCGATGCGATTTTAGAGAAGAGAACGCCGGTCTTTAAGGGCGCTTAATCGTTTAATCTGTCGTCATTGCACGATCGGGGTAATCGCAAAAAATAGCGTCAACCGCGAGTCTGCGCATGGCCTCGATGTCATCTGGGTCATTGACGGTGTAGACCGCGACCTTAAGACCTGCGGCATGGGCTCTTTCGATGAGGTCAGCGGTTGCGGTTTGCAGTTCGATGTTCATCCACTGCCCGCCAAGGGCGATAGACCGCTCGATCATCTCCGGATGTGTTTTCCCCCACAGGATGCCCCGATTGAACTGGTGATCAGCTTTGACGAGTTCTCTATGGTTAAAAGCACTGATGAGAAATTGGTGGGTCTGCCACGTGCCTTCGTTGCAGGCGTTGCTGAGGAGTTGGCTGGCGAGCTCCGCGGCGCCCAAGCCTTTGAGTTCAACGTTAATCGAGACGTCGCCTGCGAGGGTGTCTAGAACTTCCTCTAAGAAGGGGATGCGTTCTCCCATTCCTGCATCGAGTGTTCTTAAGGCATCTAATGCGTGGTCCGTTAAAGCCCCTTTGCCGTTGGTGGTTCGCCCCAGCTGCTCGTCGTGTATGACGAGGAGTCGACCGTGTACGGCACGAACGTCGAGCTCGACCCAACTGCAGCCGAGTGCTGCTGCAGCTCGAAACGCTGCCAGGGTGTTCTCGGGCTGATAGCCTGAGGCGCCTCGATGACCGATGACAATCATGGTGTGTCCTAGATTGGCGGTGAGGCAGGGTCTGCAGCACCTAAGATTCGCTCAGGAGGGTGTCCTTGAGCTACAATGATTTCGTCTAAAGGCGGCTAATATGGCATACCAAGTTCTTGCGCGAAAGTATCGCCCCGGGGATTTCAAATCCATGGAGGGGCAAGGTCACGTCCTACAAGCTTTGATCAACGCACTTGATCAAGATCGCCTGCACCATGCGTATCTTTTTACTGGCACACGGGGGGTGGGCAAGACCACGATTGCTCGAATTTTTGCCAAATGTCTCAACTGCGCTCAGGGCGTGACCTCCGAGCCTTGCGGCAGCTGCGCGTCCTGCGTTGAGATCAGCGAGGGCCGCAGCGTTGATTTGATCGAAGTGGATGCCGCGTCGAGAACGGGTGTCGATGACATGCGCGAGCTCCTCGATAACGTCCAATATCTGCCCACAGCCTCACGCTTTAAAGTTTATTTGATCGACGAAGTCCATATGTTGTCGAAGAGCAGCTTCAATGCGATGTTAAAAACCCTTGAGGAACCTCCGGAGCACGTCAAGTTTTTATTCGCAACCACAGATCCTAAAAAGCTTCCCGTCACTGTCTTGTCACGTTGCTTACAGTTTAATTTAAAAAACATGTCCCCTGAGCGAGTGGTCAATCACCTGCGCGGCGTGCTCACGTCTGAGGGCATCGACGTTGAGGAGGCCGCGCTTTGGCAGTTGGGTCGTGCGGCGGATGGGAGTATGCGAGATGCCCTCAGCCTAACCGACCAAGCCATCGCGTTTGGTTCGGGCAAGCTCCTTGAGCGCGAAGTGGCGACGATGCTCGGCACCATCGATCGCCAGGAAGTGTTTCATCTCATCGAGGCCCTCGCTGCTGGGAATGGCGTTGAGATTTATCGGTTGATCGAACAGATTGCTGATTTTGCCCCGGATTATGAAGCGCTACTCGATGAGCTGCTGATGGTGTTACATAAAATTGCGGTTTTTCAGGTCGTCCCTGAAGGCGTCGATAATAGTTTGGGGGATCGCGAAAAAATACAAGGCCTGGCGGGTCTACTAACCCCGGATTCGGTTCAGTTGTTCTACCAGATCGGTTTAGTCGGTAAGCGGGATCTCAATTTGGCACCGGATGTAAGGCTTGGCTTTGAAATGACCCTGATCCGCATGCTGGCGTTCGAAACCGACGGCGCACCACCAGGGGTACGTAAGGCCGCTACCGCCCCAGCGCCAGAATCACCCACGCCCACACCGGCATCGGTCTCGCCGCTCCAAGATTTGAAGGCTTCGCTATCAAATGCTGAGCCGAGAGCAGTCGAAGCCGTGGATGCTCCTGCAAAAAAGACGATCTCCCCAGCGCAGCCGTTAGCACGCCCGACGTCATCTGAACGCGTCCTCGAGCCTAAGTCAGCGGAGCAGGTCAGGGACCAGCCGACTGCAATAACCGATCTGGATTCGGGTTCGCGTGAAAAAGCTGATGCGAACTCGGCGGGTGCTGAAGTCAGTACTCTCAAACCCAGACGGGAACCCCAATCTGTTCTGAAAGGCGCGGCAGCCGTTGAGGTTCAACCGCCCGAGGGCGCAGGCGAGATGGCTGCAAAGGATCGGACTAAGGCTGCTGAGCCAGGTCAGGTGATGGTGTCCTCTGGGCTGCCAGCATCCGAGGACAAACCAGTGCTGCCGCCAGTCGCGGACTCACAGGATCTTCTTTGGTGTGAGCTTTTGATCCAAACAGGGATTGGCGGTGTGGCTTATGCAATGGCGAGCAATTGTGTGTTAGCCGAAATGACTGAAACCTCAATGGATCTGCATTTAGCACCGGCTCATGCGAGTCTTTTTAATGAAACTCAAGCGCAGCGGCTCTCAGAGGCGGTCAGCCGGGTCAAGGAGCAAAACATTACGGTCACGGTGAGGGTCGCTGCATCCGATCGGGCATCCCCCGCGATGCTGCTCGAGCGAGAACGGACCGCTGGAATCGAAGCTGCGCAGACGGCATTGGCCGAAGATGTGGATTTGCAAGCACTGATGTCCGGATTTGATGCCACTTTCGTAGAAGGAACGGTGATGCCGAATCAGAAGAAGGGAGAAGGGTAGCGATGTTAAAGGGCGGAATGGATGGCTTGATGAAGCAAGCCCAGGAAATGCAGTCCAAATTCCAGGAAATGCAAGACAAGATGGCCCAGACCGAAGTGCAGGGTGAAGCTGGCGCGGGCCTTGTGACTATTATCATGACGGGACGTCATGATGTGAAACGCGTCACGATTGATCCATCGGTGCTCGAGGAAGAGAAAAGTTTGCTCGAGGATTTGCTCGCCGCGGCGGTCAATGATGCAGTACGGAAACTTGAATCTGAGCAGCAAGCGTCGATGTCAGCGCTGACGGGAGGGATTCCCTTGCCTCCCGGATTTAAGTTCCCGTTCAGCGCTTAGCGATGATTGAACGAGACGGTGACCAGTGCCATGAATGAAGGCTTGATCGAGTATTTGATTGATGCGTTTCGATGTCTGCCGGGCGTAGGCAGGAAGTCAGCCCAGCGCATGGTGTGGCATTTGCTTGAGCGTGACCGAGCCGGGGGGCAGCAGTTGGCCGCTGTGCTCGCTCAGACCTTGAGAGAGGTTGGGGAGTGCGCCCAATGCCGCAATTTCACTGAAACAGCACTCTGCGCCCTCTGTGCAGATGGCAAGAGGGATCGATCCCAGCTGTGCATTGTCGAAAGCCCCGCGGATGTCATGGCCCTTGAGCAGTCGGGTAGTTTTCGGGGTTGCTACTTTTTGACCCAGGGTAACCTTTCGCCAATTGATGGGATTGGGCCTTCTGAGATTGGCGCCGAAGCTCTGGTTGCGCGCTGCGGGTCAGAGGTAAAAGAAGTTATTTTTGCCTTGGACTCGTCGGTTGAGGGTGAGGCCACGCGGCACTACCTGTCTGAACGATTGCGGCCGTTAGATCTAAGTATTAGCCGAATTGCCCACGGCATTCCGATGGGGGGCGAGCTCGAGTTTGTTGATGGCGGTACGTTGGCGCACGCGATGCAGGGCAGAAAGCCGCTCTGATGAATTACATCTATATTGATAGCGACACTGCACTCGAGCAAGCCATGGCGCGCTGCTTAAAAGCGCCTGTTGTCGCTGTGGATACCGAGTTTGCGCGTTTCAACACTTACTATCCGATGGTTGGACTGCTGCAGCTAGGGGTGGGATCTGACAACTATCTGATTGATCCGCTTGCGATTTCTGATCTTTCGGGTCTTAAGGCCCTGTTCCTTCAGCCCGAGACGCTCAAAGTCGTGCACGCAGGTTCTGAAGATATGGAAGTCTTTCAGCATTGGTTGGGTTGTCTGCCAACACCGCTGCTGGACACGCAAATCGCCGCTGCGATGCTCGGCATCGGTTATTCAATGAGCTATCAGAAATTAGTCGCCCATTGTTTGAATCTTGAAATTCCCAAAGGAGAGACGCGCTCTGATTGGTTAGCCCGGCCCCTGACCCAATCCCAATGTGATTATGCAGCCCTCGACGTGATCCATTTGTTTACGCTCTTTGCAGATCTAGAAGCCCAGCTCAATCGACTGAACCGGTTGGATTGGGTGCTGGCAGAATCAAGTCGACTGACCGAATCGTTGCCAACGTTAATCGAGCCAGAGCAGGCTTATCTCAAGCTTAAGGGACTGTCTCAGCTGAGCCCTAGGCAGCTACAGTATTTGAGACTTTTGGCGGCGTTTCGAGAACGCCAAGCCCAATTCAAAAATGTGCCGCGCAACCGAGTTCTTGAAACCGAAGAGTTGATGACACTCGCCGCTCATGAAGTGCACAGTGCGGCCGAGTTGAAGGCTGGGCAGCTGATTTCGAGTCGAAGTCTGCGGCGTTATGGTGAATCCATTGTCGCGCTCGGTCTTGAGGCGAAAGAGGCAGACGTCTCTGAGCTGCCTCGGCGAGTGGTCGGTGATTCCACCCCAGTGAACAAGAAAAAGCTCGATCGACTGCGGCAGGTGGTTGCAGATCAATCAAAAGCCTACGGCATCGCGCCTGAGCTGCTCAGTCGGCGCCGGGATCTCGAGTCAATCATCAAGTCCGATAATCAAGGCCAGGCGGAGCTGCCCGCATCGATGCAGGGATGGCGCCAAGCGGTGGTCGGTGAACCCTTATTGGCGGCGATTAATCAGTGATGAAGGTCGTTGTTTATAAATCTTCGTTGCGGGAATATCTTTACGTGTACGTGCCAGAATCAGAAGGCTTGAATCGAGTTCCTCCCGGATTGCTGACACAATTTGGTGAGCCCAGCGTTGTGATGCACCTGACCCTCGAGCCTGCGCAACAACTGGCTAAAGTGTCTGGGGCTGAGGTCATCGCAGCGATCACTGAGAAGGGTTATTTTTTGCAAATGCCACCGATTGAATCGATATGAGGTTTTGGGAAGAAAAATCGCTGGCGGAGATGACCCGGGATGAGTGGGAATCGCTTTGCGATGGGTGCGCACGATGTTGCCTGCATAAACTTGAAGATGAGGACACGGGCGAGGTGTTTTATACCGATGTGGTTTGCCAGTATCTGGAACAATCGAGCTGCCGGTGTCAGGAGTATCAGCAGCGCAATATCCTCGTTCCCAATTGCGTCTGGCTTAAACCCGAGGACGTCGAAGCGTTCCATTGGCTGCCCAATACCTGTGCGTATCGTCTGGTGGCCGAAGGCCAACCCCTTGCGCCTTGGCACCCGCTGATTTCTGGGAGTCGGTCGAGCGTTTTAGAGGCGGGTATTGCAGTGACCCATCGCTGTATTTCTGAAACCCGGGTGGCAGAAGAGGATTTTGAAGACCGAATCATCCATTGGGTGCAGCAATAAGATGGCAGCTTCCTTTGAGTATTGGATGGCCTGGGCCTGTTACTGCGCTTTTGGAGGCCTTTTCGCTTGGCAGCTGTTCGCGCTCACCAAGACCTGGCACTTTTTAAGCGGGGTCCTGATTCGGGGCAGTTTTTTTGTGCTGGCCTTTACTCCATGGACGCTGCAAGACCCCTCGGGGTATTTCGCACCTGCCATTGTGATTTTACTCATGGATTTTTTGTTGAAAGGCTCTGCGAACACATTGGAAGGTGGTCTTGCCCTTTTAATCGTCTATTTGGGGATGGTCGTGGCGGTTGCATTCTATGCGGTCTTGCGCCGAAGAGCGCCGCCCCAGGGATCGCCAAAAGAAGGACCTTTAGACGAGCGCCCGAAACCCATTTGAGACCCGCTTGCTATGCGAGAGAAGTCTAATTAAAGTACGAGGCACTCTAAATTAACTGTTGATCAGGATGTAAGCGACGCTATGAAATTTTCCAGCACCAATACCTATATCGCCACCGAAGAGCTCCAAATGGCCGTCAATGCAGCCGTGACATTAGAGCGACCGCTCTTGATCAAGGGTGAGCCCGGAACCGGTAAAACCATGTTGGCCGAGGAAATCGCGGCTTCCTTGGGTCTTCCAATCATTGCTTGGAATGTTAAGTCCACCACAAAGGCCCAACAGGGGTTGTATGAATACGATGCGGTCTCTCGATTACGAGATTCTCAGTTGGGTGATGATCGGGTTCATGACATCAAAAATTACATCGAGAAGGGCAAACTTTGGGACGCTTTTGATGCAGACGAGAAAGTGGTTTTGCTGATTGATGAAATTGATAAGGCTGATATTGAATTCCCGAACGATCTGCTGCAAGAACTCGACAAAATGGAATTTTTTGTCTACGAAACGGGTGAGATGGTCAAAGCCAAGACCCGACCTATCGTTGTGATTACCTCTAACAATGAGAAAGAGCTGCCAGATGCATTTCTGCGCCGCTGCTTCTTTCACTACATTCAGTTCCCCGATCGGGAGACGATGCAAGAAATCGTGGACGTTCATTATCCCAAAATCAAGGAAGACCTCGTCAAGGAGGCGCTCGAGATATTCTTCGATGTGCGTAAAGTGCCGGGCCTCAAAAAGAAGCCTTCAACGTCAGAGTTGATTGATTGGCTGAAACTTTTGATGGCGGATGATATTCCTGAAGAAATTCTGACCAATCGAGACACCACTAAGGCAATTCCGCCGCTCTATGGTGCCTTGGTTAAAAATGAGCAGGATGTCCAATTGCTAGAGCGGTTGGCCTTTATGAATCGACGACAATCGAGTGGCTCTGGCGGTCAAGGGTAGGCGAGAACAAGCAATACGTTCGACAGACACGATGCTTTTTGAACAGTTTGAGCGATTTGAGTCAGGGAGCTGATTCGATCACACTGTTCGGAGATAGAAGGGACTAAGCATGCTAATCAACTTTTTCATGGAACTTAAAAAAGCGCGAATTCCGGTATCGATTACGGAATTGCTGCATTTGCTTGAGGTGCTTAAGGCGCGATTGGTCTATGCGGATATCGATGAGTTTTACTATCTCAGCCGAATGACGCTGGTCAAAGATGAGCGGCACTTTGATAAGTTTGATCGTGCTTTTAGTACTTACTTTAAAGGCCTCGAAGATCTAGCTAGCTTACTGTCGTCTTTGATCCCCGATGAATACCTCAGACGCGAGTTCGAAAAATCCTTAACGCCTGAGGAACTCGAGAAGATTGAGAGTTTGGGTGGTCTTGAGAAAATGATCGAAGCCTTCAAGCGCGAGGTGGAAAAGAAAGCCCGCGGCGAAGGGGACGAGAAGGATAAAGAAGGCAAGGGCAAAAACGGCAAAGGCAAAGAAGGTAATGAGCGTGGAGGTAAGAAGCGCCGGGGTAAGCGGCAGTGGGACAAGCGTGATTACAAGGCCTACGACGACAACATTGAGCTGGGTACTCGGGGCCTGAAAATTTCTTTACGTCGACTCAGAAAACTTGCCCGAACCGGTGCCGATGATGAGTTTGACATCAACAACACCATCGATAAAACCGCAAAAAACGGCGGCCTACTCGATATTATTATGCGTCCAGAGCGTCGCAATACGGTCAAGGTCCTGCTATTTTTGGATAACGGCGGCTCAATGGACGCGCACGTTCGGGTTTGTGAAGAGCTCTTCTCAGCAGCGCGCTCCGAGTTCAAGCACCTAGAAACCTACTATTTCCATAATTTTATCTACGATGGCGTATGGAAAGAGCATAGAAGGCGCATGAATGAACGTATCGATACCTTTGATATTCTTCATAAATATAGCCACGACTATCGGGTTATCTTTGTTGGGGACGCAACCATGGCGCCCTATGAGATTACCCATTCTGGCGGCAGCGTTGAGCATTGGAATGAGGAGGCTGGCGCCATTTGGATGCAGCGGGTCCAGGATACTTTCGACAAAGTGATCTGGATCAATCCGACGCCAGAGGATACCTGGGAGTACTCAACGTCAGTCGCGCTGACGAAGAAGTTGGTGGAGGACCGGATGTTCCCATTGACGATCCGAGGCATTGAAGACGGTATGAACGTCCTGTCCAAATAAGTTGGAGTCACGCTTCAACTGATCCGAGGGCCGCGGTTCACTGGCTTGCTTTGGACATCCACCAAGGACAGCCTTTGAGGCGCAACACTCGGCGTGGACCCAAATAATCCAAATTTACAGCAGTGCTCGAGCGCAGACGACAGGGTGCTGATGTTGAAGTGGCGGCGAGTGCGTTAGGCGCTATAGTGAAAGATCATGGCCTCTAAATCGAAAGCAAAACTGGAACAACGCCTGGGCGAATGCATGATCCGGGACCGTTTTGCGCTCCGCAAACTTGCTGGAGACAGTAAGGCTTCGAAGCAGTTCGAAAAACGCTTGGCTCGATCCAGTGCCCTGGCTTCCAGTCGTCGCAGTCTTGCCCCCCAAATTCAGTATCCAGAAACCCTGCCGGTTGTCGCCCGGCTTGATGACCTCAAAGCCGCCATTGCCCAACATCAAGTGATTATTGTTGCCGGCGAAACGGGCTCGGGGAAAACGACTCAGCTTCCTAAGATTTGTTTGGAGTTAGGGCGAGGTGTGCAGGGCCTCATCGGGCATACCCAGCCCAGGCGGGTGGCTGCCCGGTCGGTCGCCCAGCGGTTGTCGGATGAGCTGGGGGTCGATCTTGGTGAGGAAGTGGGATTTCAGATTCGATTTGGAGATCGCACGTCGGAGAAGACTCTGATCAAGGTCATGACCGATGGTATTTTATTGGCTGAAACCCAGAATGATCGCTTCCTCGAACACTATGACACTTTGATCGTTGACGAGGCGCATGAGCGCAGTCTCAACATCGATTTTTTGCTCGGCTATATCAGACGAATTCTACCCAAACGCCCGGACCTTAAAGTCATCATTACCTCGGCGACGATTGATGTTGATCGGTTCTCAGAACACTTCTTTGATGCACCGGTGATCTCCGTCACAGGAAGAACTTACCCGGTGGAGGTGCGATATCGCCCTGTCGAGGTTGCACGATCAGAGCAGCGTCGTGATGATCGCCGGGATGAGGGACCAGAGGAGGTTTATCAGGCGCTGCTGTCGGTCCTCGATGAAATTGCCGCTCTGGAACGTGGCCACCGGTCGCCAGGGGGCGTCTTAATTTTTCTACCCGGGGAGCGTGAAATTCGCGAAGTTGCATTATTGCTTCGCAAACGTTGGAAAGTGCCCGCCGAGGTCTTGCCGTTGTATTCAAGACTTTCAAGCGCGGAGCAAAATAAAGTGTTTTCTGCTTTGACACAAACCCGAGTCGTGCTCGCAACCAACGTTGCAGAGACTTCGCTGACAGTGCCGGGTATCCGGTATGTGATTGATACGGGCACTGCGCGAATTTCCCGTTATAGCGTGACGTCGAAGGTCCAGCGTTTGCCGATCGAGCCTATATCTCGCGCTAGCGCAGATCAGCGCAAGGGTCGCTGCGGGCGGATCAGCGATGGGGTTTGTTTTAGGCTGTACAGCGAAGATGACTTTAATGGGCGGCCCGAATTTACGACCCCGGAAATACTACGGACTAATCTCGCCGCCGTTTTGCTCCAGATGTTGCAGCTGCGTCTGGGCGATCCGGCTAAGTTTCCCTTTATCGAGCGGCCAGAGCAGCGCCAGATCTCAGATGGTTTTCAACTCCTTAAAGAATTGATGGCAACTGATGATGCGCGCCGTTTGACCCGGACAGGTCGGGATCTGTCGGCGTTCCCGGTTGACCTTCGTCTGGCCAGGGCGCTGGTTGAGGCGAACCGGTTCAGCTGCTTAAAAGAAGTGTTGATCATTGTCAGTGCCCTGAGCATCCAGGATCCGCGAGAGCGCCCGGCGGATGCCCAGAAAAACGCGGATGAGGCCCATCGAGCTTGGCAGCATGGCCAGTCTGATTTTATGGATTTTGTTGCATTGTGGGATGCCTATGAGGAGCAGCGTCAGACATTGACTCAGGGCGCACTGAGACGCTACTGCCGTACCCATTATTTGTCTTACCTGCGGATGCGCGAGTGGCGAGACATACATACGCAACTGGTCTTTGTTTGCCGGGAGCGGAAATATCGAATAAATCGCGGTGAAAGCGATTATGAGCAAATCCATCGAGCCTTGCTGTCAGGGTATTTGGGCCAAATCTCCGAGCGCACCACCAAGGGTGATTATCTGGGAGCGAGAAACCGGCGTTTTCATATCTTTCCTGCGTCGAGCTTGTTTAAAAAGGGCCCGCGCTGGTTAATGGCCTCTGCTCTCGTTGAGACCTCCAGGCTTTATGCTCGAACGGTCTGTTCGATTGAGCCCGAATGGGTCGAGGCAGCGGCGGACCATCTGGTTAAGAGACGGCATTTTGAGCCCTACTTCGATAGCGATCGAGGTCAAGTTTTGTGCTTCGAAGAAGTGAGTCTCTTTGGTGTTGTTCTGGTTAAACGCCGAAAGACAGATTATTCCACCCTCGATGCGGTCGGTGCCCGGGGGATTTTTATTCAAGAAGCGCTTGTGATGGAGCGGCTTGCGGGTCCTCATAGGTTTCTAAAGCGCAACGCGCAGATGATTGCCGAGGTTGAACAGTTGGAGTCAAAGCGTCGGAAGCGCGACCTACTGGTGGATCATCAGCGGCTCACTGCTTTTTACGAGAAGCACTTGCCAGAATCAGTGCTCAGTGAGATCGAACTGGCTGCAGCGATTAAGGCCGATCGTTCGCTCAGTCAGCGCCTGCACTTGACGAAGGAGGACCTGCTTCAGCGCGAGGTGGAGGTGTCGGATGAGATGTATCCAGATGAGATCAGCGTTGGAGATAACGCGCTTCCCCTCCATTATGCGTTCGATCCGGCGGGTAGCGACGATGGCGTCAGCGTTGACGTACCCTTGGCGCTGCTTAACCAAGTTTCTCGGGAAAAGCTGGATTGGTTGGTGCCAGGACTATTGCCAGAGAAGTGTCTTGCATTGATCAAGTCCTTGCCAAAATCTATCCGGAAAAATTTTGTGCCTGCGCCAGAATATGCGAGCCGGGCGCTCGAAGGGTTAGACCCCGAGCAGGGATCCTTGCGAGCGGCGCTGGCTGATCGGCTGTTCCGAATGACCGGAATGAAGGTCAATGAAGCCGATTTTCAGACGGAATCGCTGGATAAACATTTATCGATTTTGGTGCGGGTGGTGGACGACGCTGGGCAGGTTTTGGAGGTTGGCCGAAACTTAGACCTCTTGTTTGAAAAATTCAAAAGCGTTAGGCCTCAGCAGGCGACGCGGCATTCGATTGCCAGGTCGGGGATCAAGCGTTGGGATTTCCAGAATTTACCCATCGAAGTAACCTCTAGTCAGGGCGCCATTCAGGTCAAGGGTTATCCTGCTCTTGTGGATCAAGGCGATCATGTTGATATCAAAGTTTTTGATGAAGCGCCCGAGGCGGAACGCGCGCAAATTCAGGGGCTGACGCGCTTGGTATCGTTGACGCTCTCTGATCAGCGCCGATATCTTGAACGGCAGCTCACTGGGCTCTCAGCCTTGGCGCTACAATTTTCGGCCCGGGGCGATGCACAAAGGCTCAAACAGGACGTTTTGGACGCTATTTTTAGAGTGACCTTAGTCGAAGAAAAACCGGATCTTCGGGATGAAGACGCGTTCAAGGCGAGGCTTGAGGGTCGCGGTGCACTCTTTGAATCGGGAGAAAAAATTTGTGCGGCCCTTGCAGAGGCGCTTCGGCTTGCCACGGGTATCGAACTCTCACTTTCAAGCCTGGCATCGCCGGAGCAGGGGCGCCCTTTGGAGGATATCCGTCAGCAATTGGCTTGGTTATTCAGACCGGGCTTTGTTGCGAGTGCCAGCGCGCCTTGGCTGTTGTCTTATCCACGTTATCTGAAGGCCATTGCCTATCGGGTCGATAAGTTGCCTGGTAATTTGAACAAAGAGGTTGACAACCTCGCGAAACTCTCCGTGTTTGAAAGTCGACTGAACTTATTGCCTGCAAGGACGCGGACTCAGGCCTTGGCTTTTGAGTGGTTGCTCCAAGAATACCGAATTTCACTTTTTGCTCAGACAATCGGGACTCGGGTGCCGGTTTCCGAAAAACGGCTAGAGAAGGCTTGGTCCGAATTCGAGCGATCGCAGCGCTCGTGAGCCTATGATCGTCTCACCGACCGCCAAGCCTCAGCTTTGAACGATCAGCTTAGCTTATGCGGTTGCTTGCTTTCAGTGGTGTTTAAAAGCCGCTTGGGTAAAGGCCTACTCAAAAAATAAGCGCCCCCGAAAGCCGCGCTCTAAAACGCCATCTCTTCGAAGGCAACAAGGGTTAAGCAGGCGCTTTGCATCCCAGGATTGCTTTTGCGTTTACCCGTTGAAAGAAGTTCGAAGCCTCGATCGATGGGCTTTGCTTTGAGTTTAGGTTCGCGGCATCCTGATGAGCTGCCCGATCAAGCCAATGCGCCCAGAGCCAGCTGAACGCGATGTGGCTCAAAATTCGAGACCCATAGCTAGCATTGTAAAACAGTCTGCCTCCTCGGTAGGTATCGATCAGACGTGCTTAATCTGGGATTTTAGGGCATCTGAGATTGCAAGACACGCCCTCGCGTGCAAGGCTTGCCCTCATGGGTTATCCGTCAGACATTCTTATCGTTTTATCCGGTGCGCCGCTCGGCACTGTTGGCCGTTTGCTGCTCGAGGGAAGTGCTGGTGATCCTCGGATTCAACAAGTCGAGCAAAGGGCATTGGACCGGTTAGAAAGGCTGGAGAAATCTCCTGCGTTGTTGCTGATCCAGGGCGGAGCAGAGTCACCGGCTCTCAGTAATCTTTTGTGGACCTGCTTTGCGCGTTGGCCAAGCGTGCAGATGGTGCTGTTTGATGAGGGTGAGGGGGCGCCTGGCGGCCTAAAGACCTTTTTTGAGCAAGGCGGTCAGACGGTTTTGACCGAAGCCATGCTCGCGCCTGATGTGTGGCCGGATTTCATCAATGTGCAGGTTAGGAATCAAGCTCAGAGTTTGGCGCTCGCTGAATACGAGGTCGATCAAACTCAAGGAGCGGCAACGCAGCGCCGAATGATGCCCGGCGCATCGCTGACAACGCCTTATTGCAGGCTCTCGCATCAGATTCAGCCGTGCCTGACTCTGAGCGGTGATTTTATTGATTACCAAATGATCGATGAAGACCGGGTGCTGTTTTGCTTGGCGGATGTGTCGGGTCATGGCTCAAGCAGTGCTTTGGTGACTGTGGTTTTGCAGGAGTTTTTACGCGGGAGTCTCGCGGGGGTGACACCAGCAGATGCAGTAGAGCCCAGCGAACTGATACGGGGATTGAATCAAGCGATTTGTGAGAGAGCCTTCGATCACTACGTCACCTGCGTGGTGGGCGTCATCGACGGGGCGACGGGTCTGCTCAGTTATGTTTCGGCGGGGCACTTTCCGCACCCGATGCTGATTCAAAAGGGTGAAATATCGCTCTTAGAATCGAGTAATTTACCCCTAGGTTTATTGAATTCTAGCGGTTATGATGCGCATCAGCTCACGCTGGTGCCCGATTTTAAGCTTGTAATAGTGACCGATGGGGTGCTCGAGGGTCTTGTAAACAAGACGCTGGTAGAAAGAGAAGCGCAGCTATTATCGTTTGTGGAGAAAGACGCGGGTGAGGCCGATGGTTGGCTCAGTCGCTTTATTGGGGATTCAGACGAGAGATTGGCCGATGATGCGTCCGTGCTTTGTATTGCGGGACTTCGGTCACGATAGCGAAGAAGGTTGTTTATGACCGGAAAGATCCTACACAAGGTGGTTGGAGCCAGCCACGTCCTGAAACCCGTCGGTGATGTGAGGGTGACCCAAGGGCCGAGCCTAAATAGGTTTCTGGTACAGCTTGCAGAAACCGATATTTTAAAATCGGTCGTCGTCGACCTGAGTGAAGCCAGCGCCCTAGACAGCACCGCACTCGGCTTCCTTGCCAAAATTGCGATCACAACTGAATCCCAATTTGGGTTTAAGCCCACGCTTTTATTTGGCCACGAGGATATCCATCGTGTGCTCGATAGCATGGGGTTTCATCAAATTTTCTTGATACTGCAATCCCAACGCACGGATCAGTCTGAAATGGCTGAATTGGTCGCCGATCAATTCTCTGAAGCAGGACTGCGAGCCCAAGTTTTGGCTGCTCACAAAACATTGATGGATCTCAATCATCATAATCACGCGGAGTTTTGTGATCTCGTCGCCGCATTAGAAAACGAATGCGGTCAGGAACCGGCGCAACCGTCTGCTGCGAAAGGTTGCGTGGCTTAAGCTCTGGGATCTTTGAAGGGCTCCAAAGGGCATCGAGAAGACATTCGCTGCGGGCTACTCCATAAACACCCACAACGCCACAAAAAGACTCAGTGAGGTCAACACGACCTTTTTTGGGCTAGATGGGCAATGCTTCGTCGTTGTTTGGAGGAGAGGTTCACAAAACAGGGCTTGTGAGTAATGGAAAGGGGCGGGCACTTGTGAGGAACTCAGTTTTCACGCTCGCCGGGGGGTATTTCAGCGGCGAGCTACAATGTCCGATCTACAAAGTCCGATCTACAAAGTCCGCTCTACAAAGTCCGCTCTACAAAGTCCAATAGACAAAGCTATACAGATAAAGCTACAGAGATAAAGCGACACAGACAAAGCCCTACCTACAAAGCCCTACACAAAAAGTCCCAGGTACAAAATTCGCTCAAAAAAGGGTGAAGGCCTCGTGTTTTAATGGCTGCAAAGGTTGGCGTTTTCAGAACCCGGGCTGCAATTTGGGATGCTGCCCTTTATTCAGTGAAGCCAGCACACACGATGCCAGGAAGGTTTACGATGGATCGGTCTTTGTCTTGGCCTGAGCTCGTGCGTGCATCAGGTCACTGTGATCGACGCTCAGAAGCCCCGCAATTCTCCGAATAATGTGATCCTCCTGGGGATCGATGTTGGTATCGGCCAGGGCAATTTCCCAAAGGTCCACGACCAGTTTCTTTTTCTCGCCATAGGTGAAGGCGTCGCTGAGTATGCGAGTGAAACTATATAGATCATGCGCCTCTTCGGAAGTATCCTCGGCAAGGGCAACGAGGTTACTGATTTCTGAGCTGCTGAGATGCAGTCGTCCCGCGAGTTGCTGGAGGATCAGGTCAATTTCTTCGCTGGATCGGTCAAAGTCGGCGCGAGCGACCTCCATCATTAAAGCAGCGGTTGCCAGTTCTAGTGGATGATCCGATGCGTCTTTAGGGTTATCGTTAACTTCGCTGTTAAACCATACGGTTAATGATTTGATCATATTGGGCGACTCCGTGTTGCTAATGTATCAATTGTTGGGCTGTGTCGAAGACGTCGATGCCAGCCTCATCTTCAAACATATGTTCACTGAGGTATCTACGATAGGCTCGTGCGCCTGGTTGACCCAGATACAAGCCAAGTAAATGACGGGTCATGTGTTTGAGTCTTACGCCCCTTCTCAGCTGCTGGCACATGTAGTCACGAAACTTCGTGACGATTTGTTCACGGTCAATGTCCGGCGCGCCCAACATCGCTTGATCGAGACGGTGCAATAACCAGGGATCGCTGTAAATGGCTCGCCCGAGCATCAACCCCGGCACGCGATCATGAATCTTGAGCGCATCTTCAACCGTTTTGACCCCCCCGTTTAAGATGAAGGTCGCATCAGGAAATTCGTCCTGAATGCGATAGACGTAATCATATTTTAGGGGTGGAATTTCTCGGTTGTCTTTGGGTGACAGGCCTTTGAGGATCGCCGCACGGGCATGAACGATAAAAGTTCGGCAGCCAGCGGTATAGAGCGGAGCGATAAACTTGTGGAAGTCTTCATAGCGATCGTGCTCATCTATACCGATTCTCGATTTTATGGTGATCGGCAGGGCCGTGGCCTCTGTCATATGGTTGAAACATTGGGCGACAAGCTCTGGTGCAGCCATTAAACAGGCCCCGATTCCTCCTGTTTGGACCCGGTCGCTGGGGCACCCGCAATTTAAATTGACCGCCTGGTACTCAAATTGTTCAGCAAGACGCGCGCACTGGGCGAGTGCCACAGGGTCGCTGCCGCCGAGTTGAAGCGCAACCGGTTCATCCTGCTGGTGACTCAAGAAGTCCGACGGCTCGTTGTATAA
>Ga0315330_10000823_pt1 | contig 20217 bp, 19 predicted proteins | sample M140m34915metaG_FD_203453 | JGI IMG/M metagenome (GOLD analysis project Ga0315330, IMG submission 203453) | Ammonia-oxidizing marine archaeal communities from Monterey Bay, California, United States - M1 40m 34915 | ecosystem: Environmental > Aquatic > Marine > Intertidal zone | place: USA...
GACGATTTGGTCGATTCAGGAGCGGGTACGAACGGATTGGCCCGCCGCGCGTGCAAAGCTGCCGAAGTTGAAACCTGTCCAACTAAAGAAGCCCAAGACCAAAAAACGGCCCAAAGCAAATTCGTCCACACCAAACGGATCTCAATCCAAGGCTCGAAATACGGAAAAACAGGGTTCTTAAGCACCCCAAAAAACCTAGTCACCCAAACCACCCCCGGTTTGTCGATTGTGCCCCCTACCCTGCTGGGAAGAAAGATGGACGCCGTGTTATCCTGCTAGGAGAGAAGAGGCCGGATGGCTGCGATCCGCCCTATTTCGCCGACCTCCTCCATCTCAATGACCCAGACACGCTCTCAATAGCTGCCCCCTGTCTTTGTGGAACCATGACCATCCAACGAAACCCGACCCGTCCTGTCCAAATTGGCAACATCACTGTGGGTGATGGGCAGGTGATTGCTGTGCAAAGCATGACAGCCACAAAAACACAGAATGTTGACGCCACGGTTGCCCAGGCCGAAGCCCTTCGAGAACGTGGCGCCGGTGTTGTCCGCATCGCGGTGGACAGTGACAAAGATGCCGCAGCACTCGCTGAGATCCGCAAGCAGACGACAGCCAACCTCGCCGTTGACCTGCAAGAGAACTTTCGGCTGGCAGAGTCAGTCGCTCCCCACGTGAACAAGATCCGCTACAACCCGGGACACTTGTATCACCACCAACGAGACAAACCGTGGCAGGACAAGGTGCGTTTCATCATTGATCAGGCAAAGGAATTTGACTGCGCCGTCCGAATCGGTGTCAATTGCGGCAGTGTTGATCCTGCCAAGAAAGAAAAGTACGATCCAAAAGATTCCATCACGCCGATGCTTGAGAGTGCACTGGAACACTGTGATTTTGTCGACTCCCTTGATTTCAGTCGGTACGTCGTGTCGTTGAAAGACTCTGATCCGAGCAAGGTCATCGAGGTCAACCAACGCTTTGCTGAACAGAGACCCGATGTGCCGCTTCACCTCGGGGTCACCGAAGCTGGCATGCCACCCGATGGAATCATCAAAACGCGGATTGCATTCGAGCAGTTGATTGGTCGCGGTATTGGGGACACCGTCCGTGTTTCATTGACATTGCCGAATGATCGAAAACCGGAAGAGATTGATGCTGGCCGAGGCATTGTTGATGATATCTACGCAGGTAGAGTGCGAACGGTCGTCAACTTCAACGACAAAGCGCTTAACATCATCAGTTGCCCAAGTTGTTCCCGTGTCGAGAATGAGGCGTTCATTGATCTCGCCGCCAACGTCAAAGAGATGACGGAATACGCCAAGGACTACGCAATCACGATCGCTGTCATGGGCTGTCGTGTAAACGGCCCTGGAGAGACCGATGACGCAGACCTGGGACTTTGGTGCGGCCCTGCAAAAGTAAACCTTAAAAAAGGGACTGAGGCGTTGGGAGCGTTCGGGTACGACGAAATTCTGCCACGACTCAAACAGGAACTGGACATTCTGATTCAGGATAAATCCTAAGCACCAAGTCAGCACCGAAGGGGCTCCTCGCTGGAAACCGCAGAGCCCTCTGCTTGAAATCCACTACGCCCGACCCAAAATGCAACATTCGTCGTCATAGCTGCGTGAAAACGTACAAAAGTGGCGACCATTTGTCGGTTTTCCACGCGCAAAGCTTCATTCTGCAACCTACAGTTCTTCGTACGGGGCAGTCAGTTGAACTCACGCCATTTGGCACTTTGCAACCTGGGGCAAACTTCTATGCGTCTATGCTTTGACCTCGTCGAAGGCGGGTACATCACTGCTGCCCAAGCACTATCTGTGCTCGATCAGCACCTTGCGTCTCGTACGCCGATTGGACAATTGGCTGTCGAAAGCGAACACATGACCATGAGTCAAGTATTCGATGTGCTGGCTCAGCAAACCATCTCGAACCGACCGTTTGGTGAACTTGCAATTGAACTGGGGTACCTTGACCGGCTTGACCTTGGAAGATTGCTCCTGACCCAAGTGGAAGGTAGCAAACCGTTGACAGAGTTGATTCTTGAAGAGGGTTTGATGACCCAGATCGAACTCGACAATGCGGTTCATGAACGGAAACTGCAGCGCAGTCGCAAACCAGCTAATAATCGCCCTGAGGTGCTTCCTATGGCTGGATCAGAAACTCAGGCTTCGGCTGGCACCTGATTCAACTGAATCGGCCGTGCAACATCCAGCGATAAGACATTCGATTTTTCTGCAATTCGGCCCGAGACACGAGATTGCGAAAGATCCACCACCACTCTCCTTGGTCTGTTTCAACGCGATAATAGTCACGTCGAATTGACTTGCCTCTCCACCATCCACTTTCAATACGTTCTGGTCCCCAGTGATTCAGCACATGGTGGTCTACCCCGTTGAATCGAATTCGTTGGGGTAAACGAGAGGATGAGACTCGAAGACTGAAGTCCGTCTCATGCCATGCCACCCGCAGTGGTACTGGATCAGCCAAAAGAGAAAGAGGACGCCGCAGGGCATCACCAGCCATTGGTTTTACAAGGGACCGATTGATCGCCGACTCCGCACTGTCCGACCATGCGTTAGCACTCCGTTTTCGAGTTTTTTTGCGTTGTTTCAGAACAGGTGAACTCGCATTACCCGCCAATGGCAGAACCTCAAATGCGCGTTCAGGTAATGGATCATTCTGCAACTCCAAATACCCAACCCGCTCCCGCCCCATCCGCCCAGTCAATGCGTCGACCAGACGACTGATGGCGACACCAGTCATGCCCGTGGCCGCGGCCGAGTTCTCATCAAGCTCAAATAATGAAGTCTGACTGCTGCGAAGTGCAGCTGACAACGTGACCAGCAAACTCAAACGCTCGACCTTTTCCTGAATTCGTACTGACTCCAACTGATTAACGACCAAACCACTGAGGTGGTCGGCATCAACCGTGGGAGCAAACAACCCCACATCCAGACTAAGTTTTTGAGTCCCACCCAACTCCATGCAACAACGCAACCGCAAGACGCCACGTTGCTGCTCCATCAATTGCGAAGTCAATTGCGAGGCTAATCGCTTGATCCGATCCGTCAGAATCTCGAGGTCAGTCGTGGGATATTCCAATGCGAGGGTCACCGAATACTCGGCCTCAGCCTGATGCACTCTTAGTGGTTCATCGACTTCGGCCTGCACCTGCTCCAAACGCCGCACCAGTTCAGGCCCCAGTCGCGTCGCCAATCCACTTCGAGGAAGTGAAAGCAACTGACTCACCGAGGCAACACCAAGCCTTGCTAAAGTAGATACCGTGTCGGTTGCAAGCCTCAAAGACTGAACTGGCAATTCTTCGATCGCCCGCGCAGTACCTTCATCCCCGCGAATAATCAGTCCACCATAAAAAACACGCTTGGAAGAACACACCGCATCTTCAATTCTGTCAGGACACTGATCACTGCCGTCCTGGTTTTCAGTAACACTCAGTTTTTCAGCATGATTCGGTTTCCTCAGAAGCGTCAGTGGCTTCATCGCTGCCTCATGAGCCAAGGCCCATGAGGCAGCTAGAGAGTCCGCAATTGCCATTCGGGCTCGCACATGTCGTGCGGCCAACATTGCCTCTACTGCCACCAAAAGACCCGATTCATCACCAAACAGATGACTGACTCCTGAGATATCGCATAGCAGAGATTCACATTGATGCCGTGGATGCCCCGCCCATGCTTTGGCTGCCAATTCTTCCACAGCAACTTTGGGAGTAATCTGCCTCTGCACAGACACTGCAATTTGTTCAAGTGAACGCTGATCCAGGCTCTTGTCATGACGCTGGATCAATGGCGGTCTTCTTGATGAATCTGATTGAGGCAATCTGGAGTCAGTAGACGAACGCACCAAATCGGCTGCCTCAGCAAGCTTCATGGAAACCCGCACCCCGAGTTTTGATGCTGTATGACAGCAAGCGACCACCAGACGCCCTCGGCGGGAACTTTCATTCCACAGCACAATCGGAACCTCTGCCATTGGAACCGAATCAGGCTCTGCGGCTTGTTGCAACTCGCTTTGCAGTCTTTGGATGGGCCAGTTCGGAAGCCAGATGCACAGCAGCCTTTTCATATCTGTTGTCCTTTGAACAACCGGTCGAGGAGAGAGAGTCATGATGCCAATGGATCGTACGCAAACTTCCATGATCATCAATTTGCACGGCGGTCTGTTGCCCTGATGTACCGCCACGGCAACGATCTACTGTGACCTGCAAAGCACGATGGGATTGAACCGCTATTTCTTCACGAATGCTTCCCTGCGAACTCACAACAGAATCAAATGGATCGTGATGAGATCCTGTAGCTAAATGTTGAACGTGAAAACGCACTTCAGCAAAACTGGGTCTTCCCCGGCTCGCTGTCGGGCGGACTAACAGACCTGCGGTTTTTCCCGTTTCAGATGCCAACTGAAATCGTCGTGCATCACGATCATCTAAATGAACACCTGCATAAGCCCAAACTGCTGCAACAGATTCACATCGCAATGCTTGATCAATCGCCCAGACAAGATCAGGGTGACGTTTCGGACGCACCCAGATGATTCGATCAACTGGAAGCCCTAATGAAATCGCAGCGGGTGGATAAAAACCTGACTCACCACAAACAACAACCAAAGGCCCAGACTTCACCGAAATATTCAGAAGATTAGCAGCAGCAATCAGAGACAAAGATGCTGCTCCCGAACTCTCTGAATCAGCAACCCACTCAGTGATGGCATCACGCCGTAAGCCTCCCCGAGGCAACATCTCGTCAATTGACTCGCTTCCAGTTGAATAGAGTGCCTGTGCTTGATGTTCAGCTTGTCCAGACAGCACACATCCCAAATCGACTCGCAACTTACGAACAACCGACTCTCGATCCTGACTTTCGGATGCGAGAGCATTAAGTTCCGAATCATCCAGCGGACTGCCAACCTTCGCTACAGATGCAGACGAAAAACGGCGGGATCCCAAACTCTGCCAATCCGTGCCGGCACGAAATGCTTTGACAGGCTCAGGCACTGACTGCGAATTCTGCCCACACTCCCCAGCAGATAAATCATTCGCACCAGCCTTACCCTGAGAACAATAGCCAGTTAGGAAATCAAAGGTTTGTTGATTTGACATCACAGAACAAAGTACACGCGTGAAAGAATTTGAGTGAGAATGGAGAAGAAGCAAGTGAAGAGTGGCACTGAAACTCGAGGCCGGAAACAACCACTTTCCCAATGCTATCAACTAATGTATGCTTGTACAGTACTTATTCGGCTGTTGGTAATCACTGATGCAGAAAATCCGCTGGTTCTTCCTGATCTTGATTGCGGTGATGACCTTAGCGCTCGTCTTTCAGAACCAAACAAAGGTTGAGATTCAGCTTCTTTTCTGGAAGCAATCCCTGCCGCTTTCGTTACTTTTGATTTCAACCACCACGATTGGATTTTTGCTAGGTGCGTTATTAACCGCGGCGATGCTTCGCAAGCGGAAGAAGAAAAAGCAGACTTCGAAGTTTCCAACCACTGATCCCATGGACCCACCAGCGAACGCAAAGTCGCAACGAATTGGCGGCAGGAAGCAGATAAGAACTCCTCTGGAGACCGACTCGGATCAATAACCGAGCCAGATTTCGGAATAGCGATATCGCACAGGCAAAGAGATCCAGCCGATACGAACCAGGCTTGCAAATCAATCCAGCTATGACTCTGCACCAGCCAAGCTGTAACAAGCGATCTGTTAGGAGAGCCGTTCAGCATCTAATTAGGGGCAACTTGGCGATTTGCTCGGGGTTTTGTTAGCGAGCAACTCGGCGATTTGCTCGGCGAGCCGCCATCACAGCACGTCGTTTTGCAACCACGTCGTACCGCAACAAAACCAAACGAGCCAGATCACCCATGTGGTGTACACCGCCTTCGCGATCGTTCTTTGCAGCGACGTGGCTGCGTTTCACGGGAACGCTTCGTTCCACGACAGCGTTCCTGGTAACAGCGTTCCCAGCAACCACGTTCTCGGCTTGAAACGATTCTGCAACTGGAAGAATCGCGGCATCGGCTGGAGCATCAAAAAGAAGCATTTGTGTCATGGTTTAGTTTCCCGCAAAGAATGATGTTCTGTCTCTCGAGTAATCAATTGCTCGACAAAACGATTTTTCGCGATGCGGATGACACGTCAGGTCACGAGGCAAAAGAAAATCTTTCCTCATCCGAAAAATTCCTTCTTTCGAAGCACAAAAAGCTGCCATTACCCGAAATCACCGCGAAAACGCGAACGACGCGGCACATGCAAACCGGCAGCTTCAAACGGAGGAATTCCTGAGCCAGCCTGTGACAGAGGACCAACGCACCTTGGAAACAGGCAAAAATTGAACGGCAACGTCCCTCTAAACCCAAAAAGCGAACCTTTACAGACGCCGGTTTCCTGCTCGGACCATACGCCTTTTACCCAGTACTGAGCGCCGCCCCGCACCATAATTTCGCTCCATACGCTGCTGTGTTACAGCATTCCTGCCGACCCACGACTTGCATTTTTACGAGTTCGGGTCCACACGCATCACAGAAGCTGGTGCAAGCGACCGAGTCGCATTGGAGTAACCGAACCCACAACCACAATCGGGTGTCGCTCTCGGCAGGCCACTGTGCTCAGCACAATCGAAGTTATTACCCCACTTTTCCAACGGATAGCTGCCTTACTGGCTGAGCGAACTCTGATCAGGTGGAGCAAGGCATGGTTCAACAAAGTACTCAGCTGAAAGGAGTCCATTTACTTCCCCTGCCAGAAGCCTCTCTCCCTCTGCTGTCCTTTGGCCCAGTTCCCCTCGCAACTATACTATGATGCTGCTACTTGGCAGCTAATGATGCTGCTGCTTGGCAGCTAATCGAATGGCTACGCTTTGCTATTACGGCAACGAGTCGTCCTAATTCACCAACGTTTCCCATCACAACACCGTTCTTCCAACACGGAGGAGGACACCACCCAATCGTGCGTGAACTACATCAGGTCCAGGATGATTCGCCAGAACGCAGTATTCTGGCGAGGCTGATCTTATCGAATCAAACAGTGGAAGCTGATCCACTGGAAGAGCTACATGGCTTAGCCACAACCGCAGGTACGGAAGTGATGGACGAGCTGGTGCAGCGTCGACCGTCCCCAGACCATTCCACTTACTTGGGAAAGGGCAAGGTTGAGGAATTACGTTTGATGGTCGAGCGACACGACGCTGACCTTGTGATTTTTGATAATGATTTGTCACCCGCACAAACACGCAACCTCGAAAAAGTGGTGGGTGCAAAAGTGCTGGACCGTACTGAATTGATTCTTGATATTTTTGCGGCTGGAGCTCGAACCTATGAGTCGCGTTTGGCGATTGAGTTGGCTCAACTTGAGTACTCCCTGCCTCGGCTCAAGCGGATGTGGACCCACTTATCTCGGCAAGCGATGGGCGTCGGCATGCGAGGCCCGGGTGAGAAACAACTAGAAGTTGATCGCCGCCTCGCTCAAAAACGGATTCACGACCTGAAGCAGGAATTATCGAAAGTCGAGCAGCGACGCGAGCGGCAAGTGAAGGCCCGCAAAGAAGCACCGACGGTTTCTCTGGTTGGCTACACGAATGCCGGCAAGAGCACGCTAATGAACGCACTGACCGAGGCAGATGTCCTTGCCGAAGACAAACTCTTTGCAACGCTGGATACGCGGACGCGTCGCTGGCAGCTATCAGGCTGGGGCACGGTTCTTCTCAGCGATACCGTAGGCTTCATCCGTGACTTGCCACACTCGTTGGTTGCCAGCTTTAAATCAACGCTTGAAGAGACGCGTCAGGCTGAACTACTCCTTCATGTTGCTGACGCCAGCAGCCCTACCGTCTTCAATCAGATCAGTGCCGTCTACAGTGTCCTGACAGATCTAGGCATCGAGGAAAAAGATACTCTGTTGATACTCAACAAGATTGACGCCATTCGGGATCCAGCCATCCTGAACCGGGTGCTTGACCGCTACCCCAATGCAATCACGGTGAGCGCACGTAGTTCTAAGGGTCTGACGGTGCTGACCGAAGCAGTCGGGGAAGCGTTGGGGCGTGAGTTTTTGGATCTTGAGATTGATGTTGATGCAACGGACGGGCGATTACTTGCCTTTCTTGCAGCCAAAGGTGAGGTCGTCTCACAAACCTGCAACGAAACCACCATCACGGTCCGGGTACGAATGCCCACCGGTGCGATGGGTCAGGTACACAAATCAGCAATCGCTATTCGACCTGCTGATGGCGATCTCATGTGCTCAGACTTGGTTGCTTCAGACGTGGCAACTGATTCAGCGGCCCCCCACAATCCGGGATCCACGAGTCCCGACGCAAACAATGCCGATACAGAGCCGGCAATAGCGTCGAAAACACACTCGGACAACCAACCCTCCGAAGCATCTGATGTCGCCCCCATCACTGACAATCCCATCAGCGACAGTTCTACCGAAGTTGCGTAAAGACGTTTCGCGACCCGATACAGGTGAAAACATATGCCATGGAAAGCGAAGGACTCGGTCGCCGTTGTAACGGGCGCCAGCAGTGGGATTGGCAAATGCTTAACGCAACAACTCGCTGACCATGGCTGCCACGTCATCGCAGTCGCACGCCGAGCTGATCGAATCAAACAATGGACCGCCTCCGCAACATCACATGACTTCGGTGGGGTGACACCGGTGGTAGGCGACATCACAGCTGCAGAAGTTCGGTCAACGATTCGGTCCACCATCGAAACAGCTCATGGAGGCAGGCTCGATTTATTGGTAAACAATGCTGGAATCGGCGGCATTGGCAGGTTCGCAGAAGCAACCCCCGATCGCCTGAGACAAATCATGGAGGTCAATTTTTTCGCTCCGGTCGAACTGACCCGCATTCTGTTACCGTCACTGCAACGTGGCTCTGCCTCGGTCATCTGCAATATCAGCAGCGTCTTGGGACACCGCGCCGTTCCAAACAAAAGCGAGTATTGCGCCAGTAAGTTCGCCATGCATGGATGGAGCGACTCACTGCGAGCCGAACTTGCCGCGGATGGAATTCAGGTCACACTCGTCAGCCCGAGCACCACCAAGAGTGAATTTTTTGATTCATTGATTGAAACAGACCCCAATCAGCAATCCCGTAGCTTGGGCCATTGGTCACCACAAAGAGTCGCCAACAAAGCGTTCAACGCAATCTGCAAGCGACGCAGCGAAGTGATCCTGAGCCTGGGTGGTAAAACGCTCGTGTACTTTGATCGTCTGGCACCGGCTCTGATGAATAAAGTTCTAGAACAACGTTCGGCGAAACCCACCGACCTAACAAAATCAGGTGATCGTTGATGCCAGAACTGGAAGTGCTATTCGAAGACAACCATCTTTTGGTCGTCAATAAACCGGCTGGCTTGCCAACCATGGGTGCTGAATCTGGCGACACCATGCATTCGCTTGCTGCTCAATACATCAAACACAAATATAGCAAGCCTGGAAAAGTCTTTATCGGCATTGTCAGCCGGCTCGATGCAATGACCAGCGGTGTCCTCGTACTAGCACGCACGAGCAAGGCTGCATCACGACTAACGGAACAATTTGCCAGCAAAGCGTTAAAAGAGAACGACCGAAAACAATCCAAAAGTAAGAAAGCGACAGTCCTATCACCTCGAAAAGTTTACCTTGCGGCGGTTGAAGGTAAGCTTGACTCCGAGGCTGATCATTGGACTGACCATATACGCAAAGACGAATCCGCTCATCGCATGCGTTTGAGCCCGACGCAGCGAGATGACTCAAAAACTGCCAAGCTTCGTTACCAAAGTCTTGCGGCATCCCAAACCAACACCATTGTTGCTGTTGAATTGCTGACAGGACGGAAACATCAAATTCGCACACAGTTTGCGGATCGCGATCATCCCATTTTAGGTGACCGCAAATATGGCTCCCAAGTCAAATTCCAAAACGGGATCGCATTACATAGTTGGGGGCTACAACTCGAACACCCCACCAAACGTGTCCCGATGTGGTTTGAAGCTCCTCTGCCTTCCAGTTGGGCGAAATTTCAACATGGACTGCCTTCGCAAACGCACCTGCGTCAACAAATCGAGAACTTCTTCCCACCACGTCCACCGGAGATGCAGTGATGCCGAATTTGTTTGGCAGCACACCGCTCTACCTACCAAGACGAATTGTCTCCGGCGGACAAACGGGAGTTGACCGAGCGGCTTTGGATACCGCCATTGAGCTGAGCATTGAACATGGTGGGTGGTGTCCCGCTGGAAGGCTTGCTGAAGATGGGCGAATTCCAAACCGCTACGCTCTCAAGGAAACCAGATCGCATGAATATCCGGTTCGTACCGAACAAAACATTGCCGACAGCTCGGCAACACTGATTCTCCACGAGGGCAAATTAAAGGGAGGAACCCTGCTAACAAGACGCCTGTGCGACAAGCGGAAAAAACCGTATTACACCGTAAAAATAGACCATTCCATGATCGATACGGTCCGCGAGTGGCTGGCAATTCAGACACCGGAAGTATTGAACATAGCCGGGCCGCGAGAGAGCTCTTCGCCAGGCATCCATTCGCGATGCAACAATTTTTTGTTGCGTACATTCTCGGTTGATTAGTCTCAACCCGCACAACACATGGTGCTGTGTTTATTCGGCGCAACCTGACCACTGATTGAAAATCGGCAACAGTTTCCCACGCCGCAAAGCAAGCCTGAGCAGCAATCACGCCGATAGCTTATTTGTCACCCTAGTCCCCAAAGTCAGCCACGCCACGCTCGGCATGCTGATATCGGCGACCAGTGACAAGCCTGCCTTTCACTCGACATTCACGAGTGGTCTTTCCCGAATCAACCTTTGGGAATTCACCTCACGGACGCGTCCTTCGGTACTAAGGAGTTCCACCGAATTATGAACGTGCAATGCACCTCCAAACTGCAACGTTTCAACCTCTCCCTGATCTTCACCCTCACCATCGCAATTACCGCTCCATCTGTTTTTGCGGAAAAATTCGACGCCACCATCGACATCCTTCCTCTGCGCCGCGATGGGCAACTCGCATCCTCCCCGAGCACGAACCGACAGATTGCAAGATGGGCTCCCCTTGGCACACACGATTCTGGGGCCCTGCCGACGCCAGCACCACCTGTACTGATCGCAAAGGCCAACCGGCTGCGTCAGCTAGAGAAAACTGCAAGCAAAGTGATTGTCGAGCAAGTCGCGGAACCGTTCATTGCCGTGGGATCCTTCACTCCCAATTCACTGAAGGGAATCCGGACTCAAAACGCATGGCAGATGAGCTTCAAGCTTGCGAATCCGACCCGTAGCACGGCACACCGAACGCCGCTTGACCTACAACTGCAAGAACTAGCTAAAGAGGAACCAATCGACATCGAAAGTCTCGGGCCAAGTGTACTCATTCCCGAAAATCGCCCTATCAGCGTAACCGGCGTCGAGGTCGCGCCGATGAACCCGCTCATTGGTAGTTCACCTGTGATCGCTACCATCGAAGAGGCCTATATGCCGTATGATCTTTCCGCACGGGATCTAGAACACTGGAATGCCTACCCGATCGCACCCCACCCGTTCAATGCAGAGGATCAGGTTACCGATGAGCAGACTGCCAGCCTGTGGGAGGACTTCGATCTGGCGATGGCGTTATCAAGATCTTCTGACCCTGTAGAGCTCAATGGCCTCGCCAACGCGAAACTGGCTCTGAACCCCTCGACAGTCAAATCACCTTCTTCGCCAAGCGACTTGGCAATGGCTCCCGAGACAACATCCGCTCCAGGCAAGTACCTAGCCTCTCAGCGGAGCGATGATGAAAAGGTGGATTCGCTTCCACTTCCCAACCAAGAACATTCCGCTATCACCTCTGATGAAGCCTTGGCGATCCTGACAAGGCCGGAAAGTCTTTCGCTATCACCTGCTCCAGAAAACACGTCCGGTTCGGAGTCACTCGAACCAGCACGCCGCGAAGCAGACGAACCACTGGCAGGGAACAAGGCCGGACCAGCTGACGTTGCTCTCGAGGCGATATTTGACAACCTTTTTAACGTCGAAGCATTCAAGTCAACGGCTGACGTGGAAAATGTCGGTACCGTCGCTGGCAGGCTGATCGGGTCTTACACTGGCAACGCTAGCCACTGGCTTAGCAAATGCGTCGCCGACATCGCATTGAATTGGCCAGTCACTGATCAGTCAAAACTGCCAAGCCGCATTGGGGCCAGGCTGCTGAGTCGAGCCAGTGTCCTCGAATCCGGAGTGATCGAGGAAAACACAATTGGCAGTTACATTCCAGTCGAACGATTGGATGGAATCGACTGCGGCGGCCAAGCAGCAATCGTCGTGGCTGACGCGAATGGGAACGTCAAGGCGAGGTAATCCAACCCTGAGCGGTGCGACAAAAGTCCCACCACGAGGTCGCCCATAAGCCTCATTGACAACGGAACAAAAACAGGTGGTAATCAGTTCAACGCCAGGAGGGATGCTGGCGATGAAACAACCACCTGTCACCTGCTCTAACGTCAAACGGAAAAAGGCGATTCGGCAACTCGAACTGCGGTACAAGCTTCAAAGCCAAACGTCAGAACGATAGGCTGCCAATGATGCCAGGATGCAATTGAAACAAAGCCGACAAGTCCAGCAGTCCAAAAATCGAAGAGTCCTCGAGGATCAGCGAATCCACCTCTAAGGGGCTTCACTGACTCGCGGTGCTTCGGAACCCGCAGCAGCAGTCAGCTATCTAGCATCGATCGCATGTTCTTTCAACTGTTCGAGCGATGCGAACTCGAGTGTCGACATGTGACATGCTGCCAAATGAACGGGTGGAGCAACGCCTGCGTCGTATGCCTCTTTCCATCTCGCAGCACACAGGCACCATCGATCACCCGGCACCAATCCGGGAAACTGGTACATCGCATTCGCGGTCGTTAGGTCATTGCCGCGGCTCTTACTGAACTCGAGAAATTGAGCGGTGACCTCAACACAGACGACGTGCAGTCCGGCATCTTGTGCACCGGTATTACAGCAACCATCTCGATAGAACCCAGTCATCGGATCAGTACCACAAACGACTAATTCCGTTCCCAACACATTCTTACCTGGCATAACCAACCTTCGCTCGCATTCGCATCGACTTGAAGTGACTGAGTATCCCACGCCAGTGGTCGAATTGGCAATCGCCCCCGGCGATCTACAACAGGAACAGAACTATTTGATGGTTTGGGGAACTCCTACAACCCCACCCGGTAGAACTGGGCAAACCTTGTTCTTTTGCCACTGGTCTCCTTGGTTTTACGAACCAAGACGTGTTGGAAGGAATAGCCGTAGCATTACAATCCTCGGCAATCCGCTATATTGTTGGCCGAGCCGCTTTATTGGTGGCCGCGCCGCTATATTGACGCGACAAAAGTGAAATTCACGACCATGTACTGCAGGGACCGGCCGTCGACGGGTAATCCGCCTCAGGGTCTTCCACTGAGCAAATGCCTCGCTCTACAGATCAGATTCGGCAGGATTTCCGTGCCGAGCAATTCGAAGCTGAGATAATTAGCAACCAAAAGGACAATCCGAGACGCACGCAATGGATGCAATTTTCCGCGATTTGACCGCAGCGCAACGGGAAGCCGTCGGCCATTTGGATGGACCGATGCTAATTCTCGCTGGCCCAGGTTCTGGCAAAACGCGCGTCGTGACGCACCGGATCGCCAACATGCTGAACAATGGGGTGCGACCTTGGCAGATCGCGGCACTGACGTTCACGAACAAAGCCGCTGATGAGATGCGAACGCGAGTCGATGCCCTCGCACCGGGACAACCGGTCTGGATGGGAACGTTTCACCGCTTCTGTGCCCAGCTGCTTCGCCGACATGCAACCATGGTCGGTCTTTCTGAAAATTACTCGATTTACGACACGTCTGATTCCAAACAGGCGATGAAACGTGCGATTGCGGCTGCTGGCGTCTCCACGACCCATGCCTCGCCTGATCAAATCGCATCATCGATCAGTCATGCAAAAAATCGTCTCACAACCCCTGAGATGATGGAGGGGCATGCATTAAAGCCACGGGATGCGATTGCAGCACGGGTCTACCCTGTTTATCAGAAACAGCTGCTGACAGCCAACGCAGTCGATTTCGACGATTTGCTGTTACACATTGCAAGACTGCTTCGCGAGAATCCGGAAATTCGATCCGAACTTGACCACAAGTACAAATACATTCTGGTTGACGAGTACCAAGATACCAACCTAGCGCAGTACGCCATTGTGCGTGCCTTGTCGATTGACGCCCCCAATCTCGCTGTCACGGGTGATCCTGACCAATCTATCTATGGCTGGAGAGGCGCAGACCTGAACAACATTCTGGACTTCGAAAAGGATTACCCGAAAGTCAAAACGGTCCGTCTGGAACAGAACTACCGCAGCACGCCAAATGTTCTCCGAGTCGCAGATCAATTGATTCGGCACAACCGGCGGCGAAAACCAAAGAAGCTATTCACTGAGAACGACGAAGGTGCAGCCGTCATTCTCCGTTTCTATGAAGACGGCTATCAGGAAGCAGATTCCATCGTTGACGAAATTTCCAACGCTGTCATGACACAGGGATTGCGACCAAGCGATTTCGCAATTTTCTGCCGAATGAATGCGATGACGCGTTCACTGGAGCATGCATTTAGAAATCGCAGCATCCCCTATCAGATTGTTAACGGCCTGGAATTCTACCAACGCCGGGAAATCAAGGACTTACTGGCCTACCTGCACCTCATCAATAACCCGAATCACGATGTCGCATTGACGCGAATCATCAACGTGCCGACTCGAGGTATCGGCGCAAAAACCGTCGAACGCATCCGCGACCACGCCGATAAACATGGCATCACGATGCTGGAATCTGCCCGACAAGCAGACCACATCCAAGGGCTTGCAAAACGTTCGGCAACGATGGTGCGAAAGTTCATCAAAATTTATGACAACCTCAGTATCAAAGCGACGGCACCACTCGAAGACTTGCTGAGGTTTTTAGTAGAAGAAATCGGATTCGAACAACATCTCGAGAAAACGTCTGTTGATCAGCAAGACGGCAACTCACTGGCCAATGTTGATGAGCTGATTTCCGCTGCTGTTGAGTTTGATCGCCAGCACCCCGACGACGGATCTCTGGAAGCATTTCTTGAGCAAGTCGCTTTGGTCGCAGATAGCGATGCATTCGACGGTAGCAACGAGCGTGTCACCCTCATGACCCTGCACGCTGCCAAGGGCCTGGAATTTCCACACGTGTTCATCATTGGGGTCGAAGATGACATGCTGCCGCATAAACGATCCAAAGAAAACGAAGCTGAACTGGAAGAGGAACGAAGGCTACTGTTTGTGGGAATCACGCGAGCCAAGCAATGGCTGCAACTGAGTTGCTGTAAACGAAGAGCCATGCGTGGTGATGTGCGTCCCGTCATCCCTAGCCCATTCCTGAATGAATTGCCCCTTGAGGAAATGAAACGCGTCGAATCCTCAAGGGAACAGGACTGGTTTGACGAGGATCCGTACGCCAATGATGAGTCGTTTGACGAGAGTTATCCAGAGTCGTGGGACCTTCCCGATGAAACCTCACCGGAATCAGCTAAGAAGTCGAGTGTGGAGACTGCCCCCGAACCTCAGGAAGTGGCTCCTGACGAAACCACGCAACTCACCGAGGACGACCTTGCGGAAGCTGCTTCCCGGAAAAAGCCGCAGAGCGCAGCCGTCTCGATAGCGTCGAGCCTGAAGACGGCAGCTGACCTGCTTTCGAATCCCACCACCCCGCTGCGTGCGTACAGTGAGGGAATGGTGGTGAGGCATGCCGACCATGGCGATGGCACGATCGTGTCGATTACAGGCCGTGGTCCAAAACGTATCGCCCGTGTCCGTTTCGGCGATGAAGAACGCAGTTTTCGTCTCGCCTTTGCAGACCTGCAAGTTCTCAAAGACTAAGATCACAAGCGACTGTTACCGACATCATCGCCATGCAGGCGATCGCCACAGCCGTACAAAACCCCATTCCTTCCTCCAACACTGATCCCAAAAGTCATGGGTCGGCTCAAGGCTGGCCAAGAAGTCCGGTTGGTCATCTTCTCAAAACAGCCTGCTCACCTTACCATTTTCCACTCTAGCGACAGCGCACAACCCGCTCATGAGGCCACGATGTCCGGCACCGAATTCGAACCGACCAACGCCCGAGTCGGCGTGATTATGGGCAGTCGTAATGACTGGGAAACCATGAAGCATGCTGCTGATGTTCTTGACAGCTTGCAAATTCCGAACGAACGATTGGTCGTGTCAGCACACCGCACCCCTGCACGAATGTTTGCGTATGCTCAGAAAGCAGAAGAACGGGGGATCCAAGTCATCATTGCAGGGGCAGGCGGTGCAGCCCACCTGCCAGGCATGGTCGCCTCGGAAACAGTCCTTCCCGTTATCGGTGTTCCTGTACAAAGCCGAGCATTGCAGGGCCTTGATTCACTGCTTTCCATCGTTCAAATGCCCGGAGGCATCCCAGTTGCGACAATGTCAATTGGAAGCGCTGGAGCAAAAAATGCTGGGATCATGGCCGCACGTATCCTTTCGCTCTCTGACGGTGAACTCCAATCCAGACTTGAAAAAATGATCCAGCAGCAAACAGATGCAGTGCTGGCATCAGCCGAACTGTGAACCATGCATCATCGTCATCGAAATCCAAGCTGATAAATCACCGCAGCCAATGAATTCCAAGGCCCCCTTAATCTGCGATACACAACTCCCCGGCTCAACGATCGGGATGGTCGGTGGAGGTCAGCTAGGACGCATGTTTGCAGTCGCGGCCGCGGCCATGGGATACAGAGTCGTTATCTTTACCGACGCTGAAAACTCGCCCGCATCTCAAGTGGCTGACCAGACCGTTGTCGGCGATTTAAATGATCAGGCAGCCATCGACCAATTCGCTGAACAATGTGATGTGATCACGCTGGAATTTGAAAACATTCCCGCCACAACAATCGCGCGATGCCGAAAATTCGCACCCACCTATCCTTCTGCAGCGGTATTAGCAACGGCACAGGATCGTCTGATCGAAAAAACCACCTTTCACGATGCCGGACTGCCAGTCACACCGTTCCGAAAAGTACACGACAGTAACTCGCTGCAAACGGCTGCTAATGAACTAGGCTGGCCACTGATCATTAAAACTGCACGCAGTGGATATGACGGGAAAGGCCAACATCGCATTGAGTCTGCAGACGATATAAACCAGATCCAATGGTCAACGGCAACCGAATGGATTGCTGAAAAGTGCATCCACTTCGAAAAAGAAGTTTCCGTGATCGTCGCTCGCTCACCTGATGGACGTTGCGAAACCTTTCCGATTTTCGAAAACACGCACACCAACCATATCCTCGACATCTCAGTCGCGCCCGCCGACGTGCCCGACAACATTTCGCAAGAAGCCCGGAGAGTTGCCGTCGCCGCAGCAGAAATCATTGATGTGGTGGGGCTGTTATGCGTTGAATTGTTTGTGTCTGGTGCACAGGTCTTGATCAACGAAGTCGCTCCTCGCCCCCACAACTCTGGGCACCTTACGATTGAGGGCTGCGAGACGAGTCAATTTGAGCAGCACGTCCGTGCGGTTTGTAACCTACCGCTGGGAAGCACAGAGCAACGCACACCCGCTGCGGCGATGGCAAATTTGCTCGGTGATCTGTGGACCCCTGATGGACAAGCACCAGATTGGGTCGCCGCACTTGCCGATCCAAGTGTTAGCCTGCACTTGTACGGTAAAGCACAAGCCAAACCGTCACGAAAGATGGGACACCTGACGATGACGGGGCAGGACCGGGCAACAGTGGTGAGCCGTCTTTCCGAAGCACGGTCAAGGCTCCCCCGAGAGAACCGTACTTGAGCCTGATCCGAGAGCCTGATCCGAGAGCCTGATCCGAGAGCCTGATCCGAACAAACCGTCCGTGACATTGATGAGGGTCGAGGACGCGCGGTCTCAGCGGAAACGGGGATGCCTCAGGCGAGATTTTCTTCTGCGGATTGCTTATTGAAAGCCAGGTGGACGTACTTCGCTGCTACATAGATGGCAATCGCGGTCCATAACCCCGCGGCGTCGGCTACGAAATCGAAAACATCGGGATATCGGCCCGGAATGAAATTTTGCGTGATCTCATCGATAGCGGCGTAGGTCATTCCCACGACGCCAATGATCACAAAACGCTTAAGCCAACGCGGGGAATTTGTGACGTAGCACAATAGCCCACCAAGTAGGAAAAAGGCGGAAAAGTGCTTTACCTTATCATTCACTTCAAAACGCAAATCAACGATTTCTCCCATATTCGGCAAGTGAGTGCCTACGAATATGAATAACCAGTACGCAGCGAGCACGACGATGGCCAAACGGAACCCAAAAATGGTTATCTTGGTAACGGGACGCATGTCGGCTCGCTCCATCGAATAAGCAGGGAAAGCGGTCTGAAAAAAGACGTTTCTCATGAAGTATCGTTTCACGCTTCCGAGTTTCCGTCCCTGAACCTTACCTTTGATTTGCACCCTGTGCTGCTCCCAAAAAACGACAATCCCTCTCCACTCTTCACTGAAGGTATGCATCGTGATTCTCAAGCTAATTGGCCACTCAAATTACGTTCGGTTTGCGTCATTAACCTTGGGAACACTGTTTTTCAGTGCCACTCTGCCTGCAACCACGTTCGCAGCCGGACCGCCCCCACAGAAAAAGGCCGCTCACCCGACAGCAGATGAAAAGTCCACCCAAGAAGCTGACACCAAAATTGCTGGCAAAGAGACTGCTGGGAAGGAAGATGCAGGTAAAACCAGCAAAGACCAAGCTTGGAAGTCACTCAAAGATAAATGGGTGGTGAGCCAGTTTGGTGGCGACGGTGATGTTGTCATCAAAGACAACCTGATCACGATGGACCTGGGCGATCCATTGACGGGGATCCGTTGGGAAGCTGAATTACCGAAGGAAAACTACGAAGTTGAACTGGAAGCGCGTCGACGTGAAGGCTTTGATTTCTTTTGCGCTGTTACGTTCCCTGTCGGGAAAAAGCACGTCAGTTTCATCTTGGGAGGATGGGGTGGTGGCGTGGTCGGAATCAGCAGTGTTGATGGTTTTGATGCTAGCGAGAATGAAACCACGTCGTTCCGGAATTTCAAAACTGACCGCTGGTACAAAGTCCGTGCTCGAGTGGACGCCAATCAAATCCAATGCTGGATTGATGATAAACCTGCTGCCGAGCAGATTCGCAAAGGTCATGAATTCGACATCCGATACGAGATGGATCAATGCGTTCCATTGGGTGTTGCCGCATTTCAGTGCAAATCTGAAGTACGAAACATCCGAATACGTAAACTGACGACGGCAGAGATCAAGGCTGCTGAAAAAGAAGCTGCAAAACCAACGGAGTGAGAAGCGAGCATGAGCGAGGGATTTGAGGAAGAGCTGCTTGACGCTGATAAGCACTGGATGATGCGAGCATTTGAGCAAGCGAACGAAGCTTTGACAGCGGACGAAGTTCCCGTCGGAGCTGTCATCGTTCGTGAGCATGAGATCATTGCTGCCGCCTCCAATCAGCGTGAGTCACTCCACGATCCCACTGCACATGCAGAAATGATCGCTATCACACAGGCCGCGGCCGCTATCTCGGACTGGCGGCTGGAACAAACCACGCTATATGTCACGCTGGAACCGTGTGTGATGTGCGCCGGAGCAATTCTGCAGAGCCGCATTCCCCGCGTGGTGTTTGGTGCTGCTGACCCGAAAGGCGGTGCCGTCTGCAGCCTCTACGAATTGCTAGCAGACAGCCGCATGAATCACCAATGCTTGGTGACCGGCGGGGTGCTTGCTGAACCCTGTGGCCAAATCTTGACTGATTTTTTTCGAGCCAAGCGTGCATTAAAGCGGCAATAAAAGCATCTCGACCGTGTGAACCTGTGCCGGTCCTGCAGATTCTCGGACTTTTAATGCTGCAGTGGGCAAAGAAGCTAACCCTCGCGAGCAAAACCGTCCGATACTATCCGCACAACCCGAAATAAGCGGACCGGGGCGCGAAGCTTTTTGCGACGTGCTTGGCTCGTTCTTCTTCGGGGGCACACGGGAATTGCCCACTTGGGTGATGTGTGTAGGGAGGTAGAGCTCGGTTCAATACCGGACTCTATCGCAAAATTAACTGCAAGACGGTGGAATAAGCGATGTCGGTAAGGAAGCTGGCTTCAGGCGTACTC
>Ga0315330_10000824_pt1 | contig 20204 bp, 18 predicted proteins | sample M140m34915metaG_FD_203453 | JGI IMG/M metagenome (GOLD analysis project Ga0315330, IMG submission 203453) | Ammonia-oxidizing marine archaeal communities from Monterey Bay, California, United States - M1 40m 34915 | ecosystem: Environmental > Aquatic > Marine > Intertidal zone | place: USA...
CGTCTAGTACGTTTGGATCTAATACTTCCCAAGTTCTGATTTGTTGCTCAACCATATTGAATCGTGCTGTTTCTTTATTCATTTACTCAGCCTTCTTTTACACCGTGTAGCATTGAAAATTAGTCCCACTTATTTTTTTGGAATCATTACAAGGACGCATTATACATCCGATGGGTATGCGAGACACGAATTAATGAAGATTGTTTTTCTTGCTGAGTATAGGCTGATTCGGTGTAAATCCCTAGCTCGCGGTTACGGATTTTAAAGCCACGACTATATCGTTTATGTTTGGTTCTTTCCCTCGGGATTGCGTAGTTAATGCTTTCCGCCAGATCTTGGAATTTGGTTGGCCATGAAACAAGTTAATTATATGTCGAGACATGTTTCTCAACGGGATATTTTGTGTAAGTTGTTTTTGCATGTATTCAATATAAAGTGCGGCGATCCTTGACCTAGAAAGCTGCTTCGAGCTCTTCGCGAATAATTGAGAATCAAATTCCATTAATGAATATGGATCTACATAGGCATGTCTCCCAATCATTACGCCGTCAATTTTAGTCAATTGAGTTTTAATCTGATCGAGATTTTTTAAGCCACCATTTAACACAAAAATCGTGTTTGGGAAGTCGTCTTTGAGACGATGGACCCAGTCATAATTCAGCGGTGGTACTTCTCTATTTTCCTTCGGGCTGAGACCTTTTAGCAATGCTTTTCTAGCGTGTATATGGAAGGTATTAACTCCATTCTCTATTAGTCTTTTTATGAAATTGTTGAGATAGCCGTAACTATAGATATCATCTATACCCAGTCGCGTCTTTATAGTGACTGCGATGTTTTTAGGTAATTTACTGGTGAGTAAGCGAACACAATTGTTTAGGGTCTCCGGGTTCTTCATCAGGCTTGCCCCGAATTCCCCTGATTGGACTCGATTGCTAGGACAACCACAGTTGAGATTGATTTCAGTGTATCCGCAGTCAATCGCGATATAAGCGCTCTCAAGTAGTGCTTTTGGATCCGAACCTCCCAATTGTAGGGCGATAGGGGATTGGATCACTGAGAAATCTAGAAGTTTGTGTCGGTCACCGAAAATTATTGCATTAGGGGTAAGCATCTCGGTGTATAAGCGCATATTAGGTGCTAATAGTGAGATGAGATGGCGAAAATGGGTGTCTGTTCTGCGCATCATTGGTGCCAAGCAAAAGCGCCAGGGCGTCGCGGTTGGAATAATGTTCATGATTACCGCTAGCTAGAGCATTTAATGATTTTTTCTGTAAAACTCTGCCTTAAGTAAAAGCCTCGTGGTTGGGTGATCGCGGGCTCACCTAGTTCACTTGTACTTAATCCCTTGGAGTTGCTATTTCGCCCCTTAGGCCTTATCTGTAAATATTCTCCTCGCTCACCATGTAATTCTGCAAAGCGCCCTAGGGTAATCAGGTCCATGTGCTCCTCCCAGTCGCTTTGCAGAATTCTTTCATCCTCGGCGGAAGGGCTCCATAGAAATGCTCGTCCCACGATTCGTTGAGATAGTTGTATTTTGTTGTCAGCTTGTATTGGCACCCAAAGAACCTTTTCTAGCTTTCGGAATACTCGTGAATTTTTCCATTGCTCGCCTGCATTTCGTTTCAGGGCCGCGCTACAAACGTGCGTAGATTCAGTGGGGCGACCATCGAACACTGGAATTGTCTTCAACTCAATCCCGAGATTTTCGAAATCGGGGAGTGGCAGGTTCTTATTTTTCTTGTAGCCGCCGAGACATAATTCAATCAATTCTCCTACAAAGCCTTTGTTTTTTAATAGGTCGGGAGGCACAGACAGATTCACCACATTAGCAATCTCACCTAATGTTTTGCCATATAGGGCATTTGCTTTCATTAGCAATTCCTGTTCAGTATTAGGGTGGGGTGAGATCATGCTGACACGTCACTGCTACCTAGATTGAATACCTCGTCTGGTCTTTTCGTTAAAACGTCGAAGCCAAAGTCGGTGACAAGGATTGTGTGCTCCCATTGAGCGGATAGGCTTTTATCTTTGGTAACTACAGTCCAATCATCCTTTAGCAGCTTAACATCTCGTTTCCCGATGTTGAGCATAGGTTCGATCGTGAAAGTCATGCCTGCTTGAAGTTCCAACCCAGTATTTGGAGTTCCGTAGTGCAGTACTTGTGGCTCTTCGTGAAATTTCCTTCCGATACCATGTCCGCAGTAGTCTCTCACAATCGAATAGTTACTGTTTTCCGCATGCCTTGATATCGCGTATCCAATATCACCTAGTCGTGCACCAGGTTTTACCATGTTAATACCTATACACAGACATTCGTATGCTGTTTTGGACAATCGCTCTGCTTTTACTGAGGGTTTGCCGACATAAAACATTTTGGAGGTATCTCCGTGATATTCATCTTTGATAACTGTAATGTCTATATTGATGATGTCTCCTTGCTTCAATACTTTCGCAGACGGAATACCATGACAAACAACATGATTTACTGAGGTACATATGGATTTGGGGAAACCTCGATAATTAAGGGGCGCTGGAATAGCATGCTGGTGCTCGACTATATATGAATGGCAAATATTGTCTAACTCCTCAGTCGTTATACCCGGTACGACATGAGGTTCGATCATGTCTAAAACTTGAGCGGCTAACTTCCCTGCTGTTCTCATTTTTTCGATTTCTTCTGCTGACTTTTTCATTGTATTTCGAATTCCTTGCACTCGTATCTTGTTGCAGTAGCATGTTCTATGGTATAAAGCGGCAGCCGAAGTGGCAATAAAGTAATAAAAAATACTCACATACGTCTAAACTGAGACTTGGGTGTTTGTCAACTCACCGTAGTTGCAAATTAGTTCTCGGGGCGTACGGAGGCAGAACCCTAAAAGGATAAAATAATTATGGCTAATGTCAGTATGCGTACTATGCTGGAGTCGGGAGTCCATTTCGGACATCAAACTCGATTTTGGCATCCAAAAATGGAACCTTATATTTTTGGTGAAAGAAATAAAATTCACATAATTAATTTGGATAAGACTGTGCCGCTATTTAACGAGGCGGTAAAGTTTGTTGAGAGGCTGGCTGCACGTCCAGGTAGGAAAATTCTGTTTGTTGGGACGAAGCGGTCGGCGCAAGAAACGATTGCACGTGAGGCAGCCCGTTGCAATATGCCTTACGTGAGCCGAAGGTGGCTGGGAGGTATGCTGACTAATTTTAAGACCGTCAAGCAATCCGTCAGACGCCTCAAAGATTTAGAAGATCAGATAGCATCTGGAGCATTAGAACTTTTATCGAAAAAAGAGGGGCTCACTTTGAAGCGTGAAGCCGCGAAGCTTGACCTAAGTATAGGTGGGATTAAGGATATGGATTCCCTACCTGATGCGATTTTTATAGTCGACGTTGGGCATGAGCGGATTGCAGTGGCTGAAGCTAATAAGCTAGGAATTCCGATAGTAGGAATAGTGGATACAAACAATTCGCCAGATGGTGTGGATTACATTATTCCTGGGAACGATGACGCCATAAGGTCCGTTGGATTATATACCAACGCTATTGCAGATGCCGTGTTATCTGGCAGTCCCGAGGTTGTCGATGTCGTCGAAGCCGGTGACGATGAGTTTATTGAGGTCGCGGTCGCTAGTCCAGAGGGTGATAGTACTAGTGTTGAGGCTGATGCAATTGTTACTGAAGCGGCAGAAATTTCTGAACCTCAGCTCAGCTCTGAGGAGTCTGGAGGAAGTACCCAAGAGGCTACAACTTCTAAATCTGCTGAAGATGGGGCAAAGGATACTGATTCGTAGTAATTTTTTAATTTTTGTATGGGATAGGGTTTTTCAGATATGACAGTTACCGCCAGTATGGTTAAAGAATTGCGCACTAGATCAGGCGCTGGGATGATGGAGTGTAAAAAGGCACTTGTTGAAACAGCGGGTGATATAGAAGCTGCTATTTCGCATCTAAGAAAGTCAGGCGCAGCCAAAGCGGCGAAAAAAGCTGGAAGAATTGCTGCCGAAGGTAAAATTCTGATTTTGTCGGCTACCGACAAGTCTTTTCTGCTCGAAGTTAATAGCGAAACCGATTTCGTAGCAAAAGATTCAAACTTCCTATCATTCTGTGAAGTCGTCGGTACGGCCTTATTAACCGGATCTTCTGGCAATGTTGATGAATTACTTGCTTCGAGAACATCTTCGGGAGAAACCTTGGAAGACAAAAGGTTGGAACTGATTTCTACCGTCGGTGAAAATATAAGTGTAAGACGATTCGAGTCTATCGAGAAGTCATCAGGGCTGATTGAGAGCTACGCTCATGGTGATCGGATTGGTGTGCTGGTAGAGCTTGAGGGTGGGGGTGCTGAATTAGCAAGAAGTATTGCGATGCATATTGCAGCGAGTAACCCTCTTTGTATCTTGGAATCTGATCTGGACGTCGCTTTTCTCGACAAAGAGAAAACTATATATTTGGCCCAAGCTAAAGAAACCGGCAAGCCTGATAATATCGTTGAAAAGATGGTTGAAGGACGCATGAGGAAGTTCAAAAGCGAAGTTACCTTGACTGGTCAGCCATACGTTAAAGACCCAGAGCAAACTGTGGGGGAATTACTTCATGCTAACGAGGCTCGGGTAATTTCTTTTAAACGATTTGAGTTAGGTGAAGGTGTTGAAAAGAAGCAGGAGAACTTTGCGGAAGAGGTTCAGGCGCAAGCCCAATCTGCGATAAAAAATTAACCATAACTGAGAAACTGGTATGGACAAGAAGGCTCGAGGTCTTAAGTATAAGCGAGTATTGCTCAAGTTGAGTGGAGAAGCTTTGCTAGGACAAGAGTCTTACGGTGTTGATCCAAAAGTTATAGCGCGCGTGAGTGGCGAAATAGCCGCGCTATCTGAAATTGGTGTGGAAATAGCTATAGTTGTGGGCGGTGGCAATATATTTCGCGGTGCTGGACTTGCTGCCGGAGGTATCGACAGAGTTACTGCCGATCAAATGGGAATGCTGGCCACGGTTATCAATGCTTTAGCTATACAGGATTCATTGGAACGAGCCGGGCTGTCAGCACGGGTCATGTCCGCGATCAAAATAAATGAGGTTTGCGAAGACTATATTCGTCGCAGGGCAGTCCGTCATCTAGAAAAAGGGAGAGTGATCGTACTGGCCGCGGGAACGGGCAATCCATTTTTCACTACTGATTCTGCCGCGAGTCTCAGAGCAATTGAGGTTGATGCGGATTTGCTTATCAAAGCAACCAAAGTTGATGGTATATATACTTCTGACCCGAAGATTGATCCTGGTGCCACTAAATACAGCGTATTGGATTATGATGAGATACTTGAGCGTAAACTAAATGTTATGGACGCCACTGCTATCGTGTTGTGCAGAGAGAATGGTATGCCACTGAGGGTAGTTGATATGACAGTCAAAGGAACTTTGGTGTCTGCGTCACTTGGTGAAGAAGTTGGGACACTTGTAACTAACGAGGGCCGTAATGATTAAGAAAGTAACAGATGATGCAGATAGACGTATGAGAAAAAGTATCGAGTCATTCCAGAGCGACTTGTCTCGAGTTCGAACTGGGAGAGCGCATCCCTCACTACTCGAGCATATTACAGTTGAATACTATGGTACTGAGACGCCCATAGGTCAAGCGGCTAGCGTGAGCGTTGAGGATGCGCGTACTTTGACGGTTACCGCCTGGGACGCTACATTAGTTCCTCTCATAGAAAAAGCTATACTCGAGTCTGACTTAGGTCTAAATCCTTCTACTGCAGGAACTGTCATCCGGGTACCAATTCCCGCGTTAACGGAAGAACGGAGAAAGAGTTTGGTTAAATTGATAAAGGCTGAGGCTGAGCAAGCCAAGGTTGCTGTGCGTAACATCCGTAGGGATAGTATTAGCAAGCTCAAGGATCTGAAAAAGGTAAAAGAGATTTCGGAAGACGAGGAGCGAGGGGCGGATGTAATAGTCCAAAAGTTAACCGATAGTCATGTAAAGGACATTGACGACATAGTTACGACTAAAGAACAAGAAATCCTTGCGATTTAATACGTTTGGTAAACTATCCATATAGTGAAGTCGGTCATGTCTACATTAGGCCCAAATCAGCGACTTCCGCGCCATATAGCGATAATCATGGATGGCAATGGACGCTGGGCTCAATTGCGAAATCTTAGTCGCGACAAAGGTCATGTGCGAGGTATTGAGGCGACTCGTGTCGTTATAGAGCACTGCGTCCGGCTTGGTATTGAAAATTTAACACTGTTTGCTTTTAGTACTGAGAACTGGAATCGATCAGACCAAGAAGTGGGTCATCTCTTAGCGCTATTAGCCGAAGCTTTAAAAAATGAGTCTTCATTGCTTGTAAAAAATAATGTAAAGGTCAAGATTGTGGGGAATCGTGAGGATTTTTCAGGCGAATTACAAAAAGCTATAGCAAAACTTGAAATTGCGACACAAGAGAACCAAGGTCTTAGACTTTTTATTGCGGCTGGCTATGGAGGTAGATGGGATATCACTAACGCGGCGCGGACGGTTGCGAAAAAAGTTAGTGCTGGTACTTTAGGCGTTTCAGATATTACAGAGGATAGTTTTTCTAAGGCTTTGAGTTTAGGCGACGTTACTGATCCCGATTTACTTATTCGTACAGGAGGCGAGCGAAGAATAAGTAATTACCTTTTATGGCAACTTGCGTATAGTGAACTCTACTTTACTAATTGTTTGTGGCCGGATTTCAACGAAAGTGAATTAGAAGCTGCGATAAAAAGTTATTGGGGAAGACAAAGAAGGTTTGGCTTGATTGGCGAATAGTCGGTGGTCCGCTGATAATACTTTAACAAATGTTACTGATCGAAATGTCGGGAGAGGGGATGTTTAAGGCAAGAATTCTGACGAGCATTGGTCTAATATTTGGGGTTTTTGGGCTGACTCACTTTGCTTCTAACTTGGTCGTCGTGGCTGTGTTTACAGGAGTGTTATTTTTGTCTGGTTTGGAATGGGCAGCTATGGCTGGATTGCAACTTTTTCGGACACGCTTGGCTTTTGCTGTTTTATTGTGCGTTTTATCCTGTTTTGGGATTTATGGATTATCTCCCGGGTTTGATTCAGCTATCCAATATTGGCTAGGCGTTTATTGTCTGCTGTTCTGGGGGAGTATTTCAATTTGGATTTGCTACTACCAAATGGGAGCTCCTGCTGTGAAGAATCAGCTAGTATTGTGCTGTCTGGGAATGCTTGTTCTTCTGCCGTTCTTTCTATCCATTGTTTTAATTTGGCGCTCGGGGCCTATAGGTTTTTTAACTTTAATATTAGTGGTCAGTGCTGTCGATGTATTTGCATTTTTGGGCGGTAGAAAGTGGGGTAAATCAAAGTTTGTTTCTTTAGTTAGCCCCGGCAAAACGTGGGCTGGTGTTAAAGTCGGTTTTTTGGGAGCTTTGATAGTAGGCAACTTACTTTATTTGTCTTTTGAAGAATTTCTGTCACTTAAATTTTTTCTTTACTGGAATCTGACACTCATTTCCACTATCTTCGCTGCGATCTTGGGAGATTTGTTGGAAAGTATGGTGAAACGATTCGGAAATATTAAAAATAGCGGTGTCGTACTTCCTGGCCATGGGGGGGTACTTGATCGTATAGACAGTCTCTGTGCCGCAGCCCCAGTTTTTTTGTTTTTTAATTCTATGTTTCTTGGATCTTAAAAATATGCCAAATTTAACTATTCTAGGGTCTACAGGAACAATCGGTGTTAATACACTAGACGTCGTTAGTAGGTTGGGTTCGCAATTGGAAATATTTGCTTTGACCGCTAATAGTAATGTCGCAACTTTAGCAGAACAATGTCGCGTTTGGAAACCTAGTTACGCTGTTCTTACGAGTGAGGCTGCGGCGGATGAACTAAGGAAATTGATCAAAGACTATTCCCCTGACACTGAGGTTCTTTTCGGTATCGAAGGCTTGTCTTGGGTTTCTGGGCACGATAAGGTCGATTACGTTATGGCTGGGATCGTGGGGGCCGCCGGATTAATACCCAATTTGTCTGCCGCAAAAGCAGGCAAGAGATTATTGCTGGCTAATAAGGAATCATTGGTTATGTCTGGCAAGCTGCTCATGGATGCCGTATCTGCTTCAGATGGAGAGCTTTTACCTATTGATAGCGAACATAATGCGATTTTTCAATGCTTGCCTAAAGGAACAAATGGTAAAGTAAACTGCCAAGGTGTCGATAGCATTCTTTTAACAGCATCCGGAGGTCCGTTTAGACAGACTCGAGCTCGCGATTTGGAATTGGTCACGCCGGAACAAGCGTGTGCTCACCCAAATTGGGTTATGGGTAAGAAAATTTCTGTTGATTCAGCCACCATGATGAATAAAGGGCTAGAAATCGTTGAAGCATGTTGGCTTTTTAATACTAGCCCTGAGACTATCAAAGTAGTAGTCCATCCACAAAGTATCATCCATTCGATGGTGCAATTCGTAGATGGGTCTGTGGTCGCTCAATTAGGACAGCCTGATATGCGCACTCCTATAGCTTATTCGTTGGCATGGCCAGAGCGCTGTGAGTCAGGAGTTGAAAATCTCGACATGTATTCCGTTGGCCAGTTAGATTTTGAGAGACCTGATTACGAGAGGTTTCCTTGCCTCCGTTTAGCTGGACAGTCCTTCAGTGTGGGGGGTACTGCTCCAACGATTCTGAACGCAGCGAATGAGGTCGCTGTTCAAGGCTTCCTTGATAGGAAGCTACGGTTCACGCAAATTCCCCAGTTGGTTGAGCATGCTTTAGAAAAGATTCCAAGTGTTGACGTGCGTGATTTGGACGATGTTTTAGAAGCTGATAAAGAAGCTAGAGACTTAGTCCACGCTCGGTTGAAGGTTGTCTCATTCTGATGACTTCAATTCTTTTTTTTGTTATCGCGATTAGCCTACTAGTTGGCGTCCATGAATGGGGGCACTTTATCGTTGCAAAGCGAGTTGGGGTTAAAGTACTTCGGTTCTCTATAGGCTTTGGTCCAAAACTCTTTTCTCGATCCTCTTCGGAGACTGAATTCTGTGTTTGTCTAATTCCTCTTGGTGGCTATGTGCGAATGTTAGATGAAAAGACCGATAAGGTCAGAAAAAAAGAAAGAGAACGCGCATTTAACCAACAGTCGCTCGGTGCGCGGACCGCAGTTGTTGTGGCCGGACCTACAATGAATTTTATTTTTGCGATAATCGCCTATTTTTTTATGATGCTAATTGGATTTGCCACTCCTAAAGCCATCGTTGGGAGTGTGGGGGTGGGCTCCATGGCAGATATCGCGGGCTTGAAAAAGGGTCACGAAATAACTTCGGTAAATGGTGTTAGTGCAATTACGTGGGAAGATGTGATGAGGAGGACTCTTAATTCCGCGATGACACAAGAGTCTGTTATTTGGCAGGTTCAATCTAATGATGATGTCACAAAGTTAGTTACGCTTGATATACCTCTTACACTAATAGACAAAATTGCAGATAGTGACTTCTTGTCTGTTCTTGGGATTGGCCCGTTTACAAATTCCCTAGAACCCCTAATAGATAAGGTTTTTGCCGACGGCGCAGCGGCCCGCTCGGGCCTACAGTCTGGCGATTTGGTGATGGTCGTTGACGGTGAGACTGTTGGCTCTTGGGAACAATGGGTTAGCCTGATTCAGTCGAGCTACGATAGAACATTAGAGGTCGATGTGTTGCGCGAAGGTGCCATAAAACGCGTGTTACTTGCGCCTGATAAGGTTGAGCGAGATGGTTCAATCATAGGTAGAATAGGGGCAACGACTCTTATTCCAGATGGCTTTGAGCGCGTTCCTAATGTACTAGTGCGTTCAGGAGTCTTTGATTCTGCGGCAGCAGCATTGGATAAAACTTGGTCGATGTCGGTTTTGACGTTGAAATTCATTAAAAAAATGATTACAGGCGGACTTTCTACAAAGAACTTAAGCGGACCTATATCTATAGCAAAATATGCTGGGCAATCGGCAGATTTAGGGCTTTCTCGCTACTTAGAATTTCTAGCATTGATTAGTGTCAGCCTTGGAGTTTTAAATCTTTTGCCAATACCAATGCTAGATGGAGGACACTTGCTTAACTACCTGCTAGAATTTATGACAGGAAGACCAGTTCCGGAGACTTTGGAGGCTATAGGGCTTAGAGTTGGTTTTGTTATACTAATGGGATTAATGGGGACAGCCCTTTATAACGATCTGACTGGTTTAATATAGAAATTGGTTAGATTAGTAACTCGTAATAAATAAGAATAACAATATGAAAAGAGTTTTTTGCCACATAACGCTGATATTAATGCTCAGTTGCGTTTCCTTTGTGATATTAGCTGTCGAATCTTTTGTCGTAGATGACATTAGAGTTGAAGGATTGGAGCGGATCACGCCTGGCGCAATATTTAATTACCTGCCGATAGGCGTGGGAGATGAATTAGACGAGATAAAAACTAGAGACTCTATTAGGACTCTTTTTAAAACGGGATTATTTAAAGACGTAAAGCTCTCTAGGGATGGCGATATTCTCGTAGTCACAGTCGTTGAGCGAGAAACAATTTCAGAAATTACTTTCGAAGGTAACCAAGCTATCAAGACCGAGGATCTGCTAGCCGGGCTTAAAGACGTAGGTTTCGCCGAAGGGGAAGTGTTTAACGACGCAAAACTTGATAAGGTTGTTCAAGAGCTGAAGAGGCAGTACTTTGCAAATGGGAAGTATGGGGTAAAGTTAGACCACGAGGTCATTCCTGCGGGAGATAAGGCAGTTGTAGTTGCCTTCAATGTTGCTGAAGGTAAGGCGGCGAAAATCCGACAAATAAATCTAGTTGGTAACAAATCCTTTACTACGGAACAAATCTTAAAATTATTTGAGTTAAACACCACTAACTTACTAAGCTGGTTCAGAAAGGATGATCAGTATTCAAAGACCAAGCTTTCAGGCGACTTGGAAACGCTCCGGTCACTATACTTAGATACCGGATTTATTAACTTTTCTATCGACTCCACACAAGTGTCAATAACTCCGGATAAAGCGGATGTTTATATTACGATCAATGTAGATGAAGGTGAGCGATTTCTAGTTGGAGACGTTAAGCTTTCAGGTGAGTTGATCGTTGAGCCTAGTCAACTTTTTCGGTGGGTATTTACTCGTAAGGGCATGGTCTTTTCTAGGAAAGCGCTGCAAAGCTCTAGTAAAAATATCACAGATCGACTGGGTGATGAAGGGTACGCATTTGCTAATGTTAATGCTATACCTGAGATTGATGATGATACTGGCACTGTAAGTATCACATATTTTGTAGATCCCGGTCAGAGAGCTTACGTTCGGCGAGTCAATTTTTTTGGTAATGCAAAAACACGTGATGAGGTTCTTAGAAGAGAAATGCGCCAACTAGAAGGTGGGTGGATCTCGACAAAGGCAGTAGAGCGTTCAAAAACACGCCTACGCAGGCTTGGGTATTTTGAGGATGTGAATGTTGAAACGCCCTCGGTTCCTGGGACACCGGATCAAGTAGATGTCAATTTTACGGTAAAAGAGCGCCCGTCAGGAAACCTAATGCTCGGTTTTGGGTTTTCACAGTCAGCGGGTTTTATTCTCAATACTAGCGTAAATCAGAATAACTTCTTGGGCAGCGGGAAAGCAGTAAATTTCGCGTTCAATAATAGTGAAATTAACAAGACGTTCCGCCTAGGATATATGAATCCGTTCTGGAGTGTTGACGGGGTTGCTCGTGGGTTCGATCTCATGTACAGCAAAACAGATGCCGGAAACTCGTCGATGGCACGTTATGAAACTGAGTCGATCTCTGCTGGAATGAGCTTTATTATTCCAATTACGGAATATCATGTTGTGAGTGCCGGAGCCGCATACGAGTCGACCGAGATAAATACTTCTCCTCAATATCTAGATCCGATTATTCAACGATTTTTGATCTTGGAGGGTAGAAAATACGATAGCTTTAAATTGAATACTTCGTTTGCTTACGACACTAGAAATGCTGGCATATTTCCGGACAGAGGGGTATTGCAACGTATACAGGCGACAGTGGCGGTGCCAGGAGGCGATCTTCAGTACTATAAATTAAGTTACGATGCTCGTCTTTATACACCTTTAATTAATGATTACACTTTAGTATTAAAAACACAGCTGGGATACGGTGAAGCATACGGTAGTACTTATGAGCTGCCATTTTTCGAGAACTTTTATGCCGGAGGTCCAAGAACCGTGCGCGGGTATGACGAATATAGTTTAGGTCCCCAAGACATATACGGCAGAGCATTAGGCGGGAACATTAATATTATCGGTAATGCGGAAGTTATCATACCTGTTCCTTTTCTAGAAGACTTTAAATCTGTGCGGTTTTCTGGATTTTATGATATCGGAAATGTTTGGGCAGACTATCAAGATTTTGATTTAGGGGATTTACGTATGTCGACTGGTTTATCTGCGACGTGGATGTCGCCTTTTGGGCTATTGTCGATAAGTTATGCCTTGCCGATACGCGATCAAAAATACGACGAGGTACAAAAATTTCAATTTAATTTCGGCGCTCAATTTTAGTGCGTCACTCGTCGAGATATTCTACTTTTCTGCTTACTTGTGACACAATTAAGTGAGATATGTAGACTAAAGTATAATTATTTGTAACAACCAGTTTGATTTGCCTTTTGGAGTTTTAAGTGAATATAAAATTACTAATATCAGTTTTAATAGTATTTGGTCTCAGTTTAATAGCGCCCGCTGTAATGTCTGCGGAATTTAAAATAGGTGTAGTTAATCCAACAAAAATATTAGAGGCTTCCCCGCAAACGGATGCTGCTAGGCAACTGTTAGAAAAGGAATTTGCAACTCGTGATCGGGATCTAGTGGCTGCGCAGCAGGCTCTGAAAGAGCTTGAAGATCGGTTGGCTAAGGATGGGGCTATAATGAGCGAGAAAGAAAGTGAAAGGATACGACGGGACATTGCTACTCAGCAACGCGAATTGAAAAGAGACATGACTACTTTTCAAGAAGACGTTAATTTTCGTCGCAATGAAGAAATGGGTAAAGTGCAAAAGCTTATAGGAGAGGCGGTTATCGCTGTGGCGGAAGAAGGGGGTTATGATATCGTTCTTGCCAACGTTCCTTACGTGAGTCCTAAAGCTGATATATCAGATTCGGTAATCGAAAAATTAAAGAAATAGAAGTTTTTAATAATTGAGAATATCGGCCTGAGGTAGCCTCTTATGGGCGCCGGCCCCTTTTGGGTAGGCTGTGTTAAAAAATATTTAAAATATAATTCAAGATTCCTAGTTCTATATACCAAAAGCATTAGGATAAATAGGTCCGCAAATGGAAGATTTAGACATATCGACGATTCTAGACACCCTGCCTCATAGATATCCGTTTCTGTTAATTGACCGCGTCATCGAATATACGGCTTTTGAATCGATCACGGCTATAAAAAACGTATCCATCAACGAACCGTTTTTTCAGGGACACTTTCCAGGCCACCCTATAATGCCTGGCGTGTTAATTTTAGAATCTATGGCTCAAGCTACTGGAATGCTCGCGTTTTATTCTAATAAAGCTCGGAGTGAGTCTGGTCACGTATATTATCTGGTTGGCATCGACAAAGCGCGATTTAAAAAGCCGGTAACTGCAGGAGATCAGCTGGTATTAAAAGCGACTCTAACTCGAGAATTGAGAGGAATCTATCGGTTTGAAGCCAGTGCCACAGTAAATAACGTAGTTGTTGCCACCGCCGAGTTTATGACTACAGAACGAGCGATAAGCAATTGATCGATCCTTTGGCACGAGTTGATCCTCGGGCCTTAATAGCTAGCGATGCAGAGATAGGTCCATGGGTAAGTGTCGGACCAAATGTTACAGTAGGGTCTGGGACTAAGATTGAAGCGCACTGTGTAATCAAAGGTCCGACTACTATTGGGGAAGATAACAGGATCTTTCCATTTTGTACTATAGGTGACGACCCTCAGGATAAAAAATACCAACCAGATGGAAATTCGATTCTTCAAATAGGAAATAGAAATACGATCCGAGAATACTGCAGTATAAATCGAGGTACTTCCCAAGGGGGTGGTCGAACCGAAATCGGTCACGATAATTGGATAATGGCTTACTGCCACATTGCCCATGATTGCTTAATAGGCAGCAATTGCGTGTTTGCCAACAATTCGACCCTGGCGGGCCATGTTGAAGTACACGACTATGCTACATTAGGCGGGTTTTCAGGGGTCCATCAGTTCTGTAGGCTCGGTGAAAATAGTTTCTCGGCTATTTCTACAATAATAGTCAAAGATGTACCCCCGTTCTTTATGGTGTCTGGAAATACAGCTCGTGCGAGAGGCGTGAATAAAGTCGGGTTGAGGCGCCGAGGGTTCTCCGACATTAGTATCGAAGCAGTAAAAAAGTGCTATAAATTGTTATATATGAAGGGTATTGGTTTTGATGAGGCGATCAAAGCGATTGCTAAGGAAGGCGAAACAGATCCGCAAGCTCACAAGATCGATCAATTTATTAAAACGTCTGAAAGAGGTATCGTGCGTTGAGAGGCGATCGGCGCACGAAGATACGTACAGATTATTTTTTTGCCGCGAAGCAAGGCTAGGAGAGCAGTCTGAGGTGCTTGACAAACCTCGACAGGTTGTCATCGTTGCCGGTGAAGTGTCCGGGGATAGACTAGCAGCGTCCCTTATTCGAAAGGTTAAAGAATTATTACCCAACACGGTGTTCCGAGGTGTCACTGGTCCTGCAATGCGGGCAGAAGGTTGCTTATCTGACGCTTATATAGATGACATATCGGTCATGGGATTGAGTGAGGTAGTTCGAAATTTGCCTAGGTTGATACGGCTTAGGAATGCACTTATTAAAATATTTCTTAGTAGCTCGCCGGATCTCTTTATAGGAATTGATGCACCTGAGTTTAATATTCCTATTGAGAAGAAAATGAAGAATAGAGGGGTTTATACTATTCACTACGGATGTCCTCAGGCATGGGCTTGGCGACCCGGTAGAGCGAAAAGTTTTTCGAGCGCGATGGATTCGATGTTTGCGCTTCTCCCGTTTGAAGTTGATTTTTTTGAACACTTTGGTGTTAAGACGACTTTTGTTGGACACCCTTTGGCAGATAAACTTCCTCTGAAGCCTCTAAAGAACGAAGAAAAGCAAGCTTTACTGTTTCAGCCTGATCGCGACTTAATAGCATTAATGCCGGGGAGCAGGCCGCAAGAGCTTATCCGACACCTAACTGTGTTTATGCAAGCCGCAGTAATCCTTAATGAGAAAAGGGAAAACCCCCAATTCGTTCTTAACTTAGTCAATGAAAAAGATTTACATTACGCTAAATCGGTATGCGGGAGGTTCGATCTAAATGTGAGAGTGTGTTCCACTGATAGTAGTGAAATATTGACTGCGGCTGATGTGGCTTTAGTCGCGTCAGGTACGGTCACGTTAGAATCCTTGTTGTGTGGGACTCCAATGGTAGTTGGGTACAAGCTGTCGTTGCTTAGTTTTATAGTCATTAGTCGGTTGGTCCAAATTAAAAGTATTGCTTTACCTAATATACTTAGCGGACAAGAGTTGGTCCCCGAATTTATCCAGTCTGCGATGACGCCAGAGAATTTGGCGGGCGGCACGATAAATTGGTTGAGCAATACAGAAGCTAGAGCTGATTTTTACGAGCAAAGTCGTTTACTTCACCGGCAACTGGTTTCGCCGAAATACTCGGCGGGTGATTTTGTTGCTGAGGTTTTGCGTGGATAACAAAAATGGATTCTTAGCCGGCGTTGATGAGGCAGGTAGAGGGCCTCTAGCTGGCCCTGTTATTGCAGCTGCGGTTGTGTTGGGGAATTGTGCAATAAAGGGAATCGGTGACTCAAAGAAAATAAGTGAGAAGAACAGAGAGGCATTGTTCGAGGAGATTAAAGCCAAATGTGTGTCATACGCATTCGGTTCTTCATCGCCTGTAGAGATTGATTGCCTAAATATACATAATGCCACATTGCTCGCGATGAAACGGGCAATTATGGGATTAACAGTTCCTCTGAGATTAGTTATGGTAGATGGCAAATTTACTCCAAATCTATCATTCAGGATGCAAGCTTTGATTAGAGGGGATCAGATCGTAGAGGAGATCGGCGCTGCTTCTATACTAGCGAAAGTAACCCGTGACAAAATAATGGATAAGTATCATTTGCGCTATAGTAAGTTTGATTTTCATCAACACAAAGGTTATCCCACTAAATCGCACTTAAAAGCCTTGAGGGATTATGGGTTATGCCCGATTCACAGGATATCTTTTCGGCCTGTGAAGGCACTGTTGCGGGATTGGGGTAATACAAGTAAATGACGCCACGTTTTATCCATCTGCACTTGCATAGCGAGTATTCTTTAGTTGATGGTCTTGTTAGACTCCCTCAGCTAATTTCGCACTGCGTTCAACACAAGCTACCAGCTGTTGGATTGAATGATCAATCAAACGTGTTTGGAGCCTTGAAATTCTACCGACAAGCCGTAAGTGCCGGTATCAAACCAATAATCGGGACCGAATTATGGATATCTGAAAAGGCAAATGGCTTTGGAGACTATCGATTAGTGTTGCTATGTCAAAATGCTCTAGGATTTCGAAACTTAAGTAATTTGGTTACAAAGGCTTATAGGTGCGGTCAGAGTCAGGGTGTTCCTAAGGTTCAGGCAGAATGGATGGACTCCGAAGTATTAGAAGGCCTGATTTGCCTTTCTGGAGGCATGGATGGCGACCTTGGTCAGTGTTTTCTATCTGGACATAAGGGGGCTATTGAGTCGCGTGTTCGTCAATGGATGGAGTTATTTGACGATCGATATTTTGTAGAGATCACTAGGACCAATAAAGAACGAGAGGAAGAGTTCATACAACTCTTAGCGCCAATATGTGAAAAAAATCAAACTCCCATGGTGGCTACGAACAATGTTCGATTCCTCCAAAAGTCTGAGTTCGAGACGCATGAGGCAAGAGTCTGTATTCAAGATGCGAAGATCCTGGATGACCCTCGGCGCCAAAAGTCGTATACATGCGAACAGTATTTGAAGACCGAAGAAGCAATGTGTGAATTGTTTTCTGATATCCCGTCAGCTTTAGAAAACTCTGTCAACATTGCTATTCGTTGCAATTTATCATTTGATTTCGATACCTATCATTTGCCTGAGTTTCCGTTGTCAAAAAATGTAAGTGTAGATGATTTTTTACATGAGAAAGCCAAAGCGGGATTAATAGAACGAGAGAATAGTGGGAGAATAAAAGGGGGTTTAACTTCTCCACAAAAACGACTTATATACTCTACCCGTTTCGATCAAGAACTGTCTGTCATAAAGAAAATGGGTTTTTCTGGGTACTTCTTGATAGTGGCAGATTTCATAGAGTGGGCTAAAGAGAACGATATTCCCGTGGGCCCTGGGAGGGGGTCGGGCGCTGGTTCATTGGTCGCATTTAGTCTAGGGATTACCGAGCTCGATCCAATTGAGTATGACTTACTATTCGAACGTTTTCTTAATGATGAAAGGGTCTCTATGCCAGACTTTGACATAGATTTCTGCATGGAGAGGAGAGACGAGGTCATCGAATATGTGTCGGAGCGATATGGAAGAGACAAGGTCGCACAAATTATTACTCACGGTACTATGGCTGCAAAAGGAGTTTTGCGAGATGTTGGCAGAATACTAGGTTTTCCGTATGGATTTACTGACCAACTAGCTAAACTTATCCCATTTGAATTGGAGATGACTTTGGAGAAAGCATTGGTCGAGGAACCAGTTTTACTAAGTCGCTACAAGGAAGAGCCTGACGTAAAAAAATTATTTGATTTAGCTAAAGAGCTAGAAGGCCTCTCTCGTAATGCGGGAAGACATGCAGGTGGATTAGTGATCGCGCCAAGGTCTTTAACTGACTTTATGCCTCTATATTGCGAAGAGGCGAGTGCTAGTGTTGTGACTCAATTCGATATGAACGATATCGAATCTTCTGGATTAGTTAAATTTGATTTCCTTGGGTTGCGGACTTTGACAATAATTGATTGGGCTGTCAAAGACATCAATAGATCTGCATTGGAAGGCAAAGGCCCTGAACTAAGTATTCTCGATATACCTCTTGATGATAATGCGACATATGATCTGGTACAGGCTGGGGGTACTACAGCCATATTTCAGTTAGAGTCTCGTGGCATGCGAGAGCTGATAAAAAACCTCCGGCCTGATTGCTTCGATGACTTGATCGCACTCGTCGCATTATTTAGACCTGGCCCCCTGCAATCGGGAATGGTGGATAATTTTATAGACACTAAGCATGGTCGGTCCAAAGCCCAATATAAGCATCCTAGTCTAGAGCCGATTCTAAGCGTTACTAATGGGGTGATCTTATATCAAGAGCAAGTGATGGAGATTGCGAGAGTTTTAGCCGGATACACATTGGGTGAGGCTGATTTGTTGCGAAGAGCAATGGGGAAAAAGAAAGTAGATGAAATGGCATTTCAAAGAAAAACCTTTATAGCCGGCGCGACGAAAAACGAGATCCCTCAAGAAGATTCAGCTTTTATTTTTGATTTGATGGAAAAATTTGCTGGATATGGATTTAATAAGTCCCATTCTGCGGCTTATGCCCTAGTAGCCTATCAAACAGCTTGGCTTAAAACTCATTATCCAGCAGCGTTTATGGCAGCGGTTCTATCTTCAGATATGGATAACACTGACAAAGTTGTTAGCCTCATCGAAGAATGTCGTCTTCTGGGGTTACAAATCGTATATCCGACAATTGACGATTGTGTTTATAGATTCAGTGTGAAAGATTCTAAATCGATACGTTATGGGCTAGGTGCTCTTAAAGGTCTAGGTGAAGGGGTTATTGCGGCTATTGTAATTGAGCGGGAAAATAATGGGCGATACCTAGGCCTGGTTGACCTTTGCACTCGGAATAGCAGTAGCCGATTAAATCGTAAAGCACTTGAAGTTCTTGTTAAGGCGGGAGCATTAGATTGTTTGGGGGAAGAGAGGCACGAGCTGATGGCTGGCCTGGATCATGCCCTTCGGGTTACGGAACAGGGGTCGAGAGATTCCGCATCAGGACAAGAAGATCTTTTTGGCCTACCCTCTGACGGCAAAGCTGTTGAGTCAGCGGTTTGTGAGAGTCAGACAAAATTACCAAGTCAATCAGTTGCTTGGACGCAACAACAAACGCTGGTTTATGAGAAAGAAACTTTAGGACTCTATTTAAGCGGGCACCCGATTGATAGGTACTCTGAAGAGTTGAGTGCCTTTGTATCCTGTAAGTTAAACGACATTAGTTCAGGGAAACGTCGTATAGCCGGACTTGTAAGCTCTATACGCACTTTGAATACGCGTAGGGGTAAAATGGCGATTATTTCCTTGGATGACGGCTCAGCTCGTATTGAGATTGTGATCTACCGTGAAGTTTTCGAGCGCCATGTCGAGAAATTGTATGTGGATAATATCGTCGTAATGGAGACTAAGTGCGGTGAAGACCGATATTCTGGAGAGTTTAGGGTTGAGGCGACTGAGGTGATGAGTATGGACGATGCGCGAAACAAATTAGCGGTTGGATTATCACTTTTAATCAAAGGGAGTGATGCCGATGCAGGACTATTGAGTGAATTGCACAAAGTTATTGGTGCGCATTCCGCTGGGAAAATTCCGGTGTTCGTCGACTATGAGGTTAATAGAGACCTCGCTAGGCTTCGATTGCCCGAAACTTGCGATGTTTATTTGTCAGACAATTTAATAGATAATTTGGCCACAAGTTTAGGCGATGACTGTGTAAAATTAGAGTATTCTAACGATAATAGTTACCGAAAAAACTAACGAGTGAGAATTGATTTATGAGTGAAAATCCTCAAGAAACATACCAAGCAAACCTAAATTTTTTGGATTTTGAGCAGCCAATAGCAGAATTAGAGGCTAAAATTGAAGAGCTTAAGTTAATTGGCCATGACTCGACGGTTAATATTAGCGAGGAAATTGAACGACTTAGCATGCGATCGGACGAGCTGACTCGACGGATTTTTGCAAAACTAAGTTCTGCGCAAATTTCTAAATTAGCCCGTCATCCTATGAGGCCTTATACCTTAGACTACGTGGGAGCTCTTTTGGAGGAGATCCACGAGTTACATGGTGATAGGGTATTTTCTGATGATAAAGCCATCGTTTGTGGCATTGGACGGTTTCAAGGAATTAG
>Ga0315330_10000827_pt1 | contig 20183 bp, 11 predicted proteins | sample M140m34915metaG_FD_203453 | JGI IMG/M metagenome (GOLD analysis project Ga0315330, IMG submission 203453) | Ammonia-oxidizing marine archaeal communities from Monterey Bay, California, United States - M1 40m 34915 | ecosystem: Environmental > Aquatic > Marine > Intertidal zone | place: USA...
CATCGCAGTCACCATCGTCGCGTCGTCACATCGCGCCGTCGCGCGCTCGCGGACGAAACATGTCCGTCGCGACGTCGCGCGCGCCGTCGCGCGCGCCGGCGTCGCGTCCGCGACGGCGCGCGCGTCGCGGACGCCGCGCGACGACGCGCGCGCTCCTCGCGACGACCCGCGGGACGTGCACCGCGCACGGACTCGACGGCGCGTTCGAGCTGACCCACGACGCGCGCGGGACGACGTTCGTCGAGCGCGTGACGCTGGCGCGCGGCGACGACGCGGACGCGCTGACGACGGAGAGCGGTCGGGACGACGACGGGACGACGTGGGACGCCGACTGGTACGGCGACCGCCGCGCGACGACGCTCGACGGCGCGCACGCGTCGGCGATGATGACGTGGGTGCGCACGAATCAGTGGAACGATGAACTCGCGGCGGCGGGACGATTGCGGAGGAAGAAGCTCGCGGAGGGGGTCGAGGCGACGGCGGCGCTGCGGCGGTACGGCGTCGAGGCGCCGACGCCGGCGAAGGTCGAAAAGAGAGGACGAGGGAGGGCGAAGCGACGAACGGGTCGCGGGTTCGGTGGATTCGGTGGATTCGGTGCGTCGAGCGACGCGCGAGCGCCTCGCGTGCCGAGGTGCGCGACGAGCGTGTACGCGGTGTCGATGCTCGACGGCGGTCGAGTCGGCGGAAGAGTCTTCGTGGACGAAGCCACGGGGTTCGCTTGGCGCGCGGAATTTTATCATCAACGCGGCGTCGAGACGTGGATGTTCGAAGGGTGGGAGCGCGTGGCGGTTTCGGAGACGGACGAGGTGGCGGTGCCGCGTCTCGCGCATCGAACGCACGCCGAGGGCCAAGTGACGACGTTTCGCGCCGAATCGACTTCGTCGGCGAGCGAGGATCGAGAGACGTACGCGGCGTTACCGAGCTCCAGCGTCGCGCCGTGGGCGAGCGAGCGCGCTTGGTCGGGCGATGACGCGACGATAGCGACGTGCCGAGGCGAAGGTGGACATATATTAGTCAAGGCGACGCTGGAATCGAGCGACGACGGCGGCGCTTCCCTGACGGATTGGTTCGTCCTCGACACGGCGTCGACTGGACTCGCCGTGGCGCCGCACGTCGCGGACGCCGTGTCTATGCCGTCGTTTGGTTCCATGGCGATAGTCGGCGTCGCCGCACCGCTCGAAGGCGCCCTCAGGCGTGGGAAAAAGTTATCCGTCGGCGCGCTCAGCCTGTCGTCGCCGATTTTCATGGAACAGAACTTGGACGGCGCGCTCAGAGTGCCGAACGGCGAGCGACTGGCGGGCGTCATCGGTTTGTCCGTGCTCGGCGCGCACGCCATCGTTCGCATTCACGCGCCGTTGCGCGTCCCTGGAAGTCGCGATCCACCAAAGTTGGACGTGCGCGTGTTTCGTCCAGAGGCGTACGAGCCGAGCGCCGAGATCGAACGCGCGTGGGAGCCCGTGGTTTTCATAGACGGCGTTCCGTACGTCGAGTGCTCGTACACGATCGCCAACGACGGATTCCAGGGCGTGACTGAGATGACCACGGAGCGCAGAGGACTGTTTAAGCTCGCGTTGGGGACCGGCGGGGTCGGCGTCGTGCTCGGCGATCGCGTCGCCGTCGAAGCCGACGTCGCCAATCGCACCAAGGCTTTACAGCCCGGAGGCATCATGTCCGGTCCCGGCGAGAGCGCCGGTCGTCTTCAGCGCGTCGGCGACGAGATCGTCACCGGTCGAATCGAGACCGTTCGTTTCAAATCCTTCGAGTTTAAAAACGTTCGCGCCGTCGTCCATCTCGACGGCGCGCCTCCGGACGCCGACCTCAGCCCGCACGCCGACGGCGCGGCGTGCGCCGACCTCTTCCGCGGCTGCGAGTTCGTGTTGGATTTACGTCCATCGAACCCTCGCATCGCCGTGTGTCCGCCCTGACGCGTCATCGCGCGTAATGCGACGCATTCATTCTCGCACTCGCGCGTCCCGCGTCCCAGCCGTCCCAGCCGTCCCGCCTCCTTTGCCCGCCGCCGCCGGCGCGGTGCGCGCGTCCGCACCTCGCGACGCGCTCGAGCGCGCCGCGACGCGCGCGGCGCGGCGAGGAGACGAACGCGCGCACCGCGCGGTTCGCGCGCGCATGGCGTCGAATAAGCGCGCGCGCGCGACGCCCGCGACGACGCCCGCGACGACGCTCGCGGACGCCAACCTCATCGCGCAGCTCGTCGACGTGGACGGCGTCGCGGCGGGACCCGAGCTCGATTTGCCCCCCGACGTGGGCGCGCGCGAATTGCAGTCGCTCCTGCGCGAGCTGCTTCGCGCGTCGAGCGCGAATCCGGAGGACGACGACCGGCTGACGACGCCGTACGCGTTTTACGTCGACGGCGAGGAGGTGACGGGAGCGTTGGCGGCGACGATCGTGGAGCGGAAGATCTCCGTGGAACAGGTGTTGAAGATAGTGTATCAGCCGCAAAGTGTGTTTCGAGTGCGCGCGGTGACGAGGTGCTCGGCGGCGATCGCGGGACACGCCGAGGCGGTGCTGAGCGTGGCGTTTTCGAGCGACGGGAAACACTTGGCGAGCGGGAGCGGAGATTCGACGATACGAATGTGGAATTTGGATTCACAGGCGCCGAAACACACGCTCAAGGGACACACGAATTGGGTGCTGTGCATCGCGTGGAGCGCGGATAACGTGTACTTGGCGAGCGGGGGGATGGATAGCGCCGTGCGATTGTGGGATCCGATCACGGGCGAGGCGCGCGGAGGGCCGATGAAGGGTCACAAGAAGCACGTGACCGCGCTGGCGTGGGAGCCCGCACACGTGGCTTATCCCGTCGTGCGATTTTGTAGCGCGAGCGCGGATGGGTCCGTGCGAGTTTGGGACGCCGTGCGGCGCGCGTGCTTGTTTACCATGTCGGCGCACACGAAAGCCATCGCCTCGGTGAAGTGGGGAGGCGAGGGATTGATTTACACCGCCTCTCGAGACACGACCATCTACGTCTGGGACGCGAACGACGGCAAGGTGGTGCGACAGCTCAAAGGACACGGGCACTGGGTGAATTCGTTAGCGTTGTCGACCGAATACGCCCTGCGCACGGGGCCGTACGATCACACCGGGAAAAAGCCTGAAAACGACGCTCAAGCCAAGGCGCAGGCGCTGACGAGATATAAGGCGGCGACTGGAGGGAAACCGGAGCGCTTAGTGAGTGGTAGTGATGATTACACGATGTTTATGTGGGAGCCGTCGACGACCAAGACGCCGCTGCAGCGCTTGACTGGGCATCAACAACTCATCAACCACGTCTTATTCTCGCCGGATGGAAGATACTTCGCGAGCGCGTCGTTCGACAAGGGAGTCAAACTGTGGGACGGCCTTACGGGCAAATTCATCACTTCTTTTCGTGGTCACGTCGGTGCGGTTTACCAGCTCGCCTGGTCCGCCGACAGCCGGTTGTTGATGAGTGCGAGTAAGGATAGCACGATGAAGGTGTGGGACGCGCGATTGAAAAAGTTAAAGGAGGATCTCCCGGGTCACGCCGACGAGGTGTACGCGGTGGACTGGAGTCCGATGGGGACGAAAGCCGCGAGTGGGGGGAAAGATAAGATGCTGCGACTCTGGATGCATTAGCGAATGTAATAGTATTGGTCATTTTTACAAAGTGTCTTTTCGTAGCGACGCCGCGCTTAGAAGCGCGAGCACGTCGTAAAGCGTTCGCAGTTTATTCAGATTCGGAAAAGTCACTCTCATCATCGTCGTCGTCGTCTTCCTCCGAAACGTCGTCTTCAGAATCGTCGGAATCGTCGACCACGTAAGTTTTCGCCGTCCGGGCTCTCGCCGGGCGAGCGGTCGATCTCGGCGCCACCGGGGCGACGACTTCGGAATCGCTCTCGCCGCCAAAGTCCTCTTCGGAATCAGACGCCACGGCAGCCTTCTTTGCAGGTGCACGTTTCGGCGCGGCCGATTTCTTCGCAGGAGCTGGCTTGGAGATCGCAACATCATCGACGGCGGCGTTGATGGAGGACATGTTGAACGCGCTCGCCGGCTTGGCGGCGGCGGGCTTGCTCAACGCGGCGCCACCTCTCAACGCCAAGCGCTCGGCGAGAGACATCGGCTCGGTTTCTTCGTCTTCGCTTTCAACCTTGGCCACCGGTGCCGGTGCAGGTACGGGCGCCGCCTTGGGCTTCGCCGCCGCCTTGGGCTTTGCCGCCGCCTTCTTCGGTTTGGCGATTTCGAAATCGTCGTCGCTAAAGTCATCGTCCCATTCATCTTCGTCGCTGCTGTTCGCCGCGCGCTGCTTCGCCATCTTCTTCTTCGCGGCTTTCTTACCCGCAGCGGTGTTGTTTCGCGCCGCCGCGCGTTGTTGCTTCTCAAGAACGATTCGGGATTCTTCGTCTTCGGCGTCGAGGAGCTCGAGCGTCTGCTCCAGGGTGTCAAGATCCTTCATCCACAAGTCCTTCTCCGTCGTCTTGTGAAGCTCAGCGACTTCTGCTTCCTTGGCTTCTTTTTCTGCGCACAGCTCGTCAACTTTCTCGAGCGTCAAATTCCAAAGAGGCATGCCCAGGAGGTAATCGTAAGACCCGGCGACATCGTTGGCGATGAACTCGCCGTCTTCGTCGAGTTCGGCGACGGAACCCTTGTCGGTCTTCGGAAGACGATCATAGCACAAAGCTTCGAGCTCAGCGATGAGTTCTTGCTTCTTCTTGCGGTTCACGACAAGGCTTCCATCGACGACAGCGAGAATAAATCGCATCTTGTTCGACAAGCGCTTGAGCTGAGACTCGGCGAGACGAATCAACATTTCTCGGCGTTGCGAGTACGCCTTGAGACGCAGAGGAACGAACGCCTCTAAGATGGCGACCGGAGAAGAGTACTTGGTGATCACACCTTGTTCGTTGAACAAGTGCATGTTGGTGATGTTCAGCTTGGTGCTCAACTTGAACTTCTTCTCGATGCCAGACGCTTGCGCGGCGGCCAAGTTCTCCGGCGGCATCGTGATCACAAAGTGCACGGTGCTGTCGGTGTGGTACTCCTTGTAGTCGGTGATGAACGGCTTGGCAGTTTTCGTTTTTGGCACAAGCATTTCTTCGAGGAACTCCTTGTAATCCGAGGTCCACGATCGCAACGGCAACTCGGTGACTTCCAACGTGCACTCATCGCGAATGTTGTACGAGCCGGTGACGTTGTAGCGCGTCTCGCCCTTGACGAGTTCTTCCGTGATCGAACCCTTGAAGTGTCTGTACCACGGATGCATTTGCACCGGACTCTCGCCTTCGAGCACGAGTCGAATGTTTGCGATCAAATCTCGCGGGTTGAAGTTCGGAATACTCGTCGACCATCCCGTACCGATGCCTTCAGCGCCGTTCACCAACACGAGCGGGAGAACCGGATAGTAATAATCCGGCTCGATGCGCTGACCGTCTTCATCGAGGTAGTTCAACAACGCATCGTCACACTCCGGGAACATCGCGCGGCACACTTCGTGCAAGCGAGTGAAGATGTAACGAGGGCTCGCATGATCCTTACCGCCTTGTAAGCGAGTACCGAACTGCCCGCTCGGCACGAGCAAGTTGATGTTGTTCGAACCGACGAAGTCTTGCGCCAAGTTGACAATTGTCATCGCGAGAGAAGCTTCACCGTGATGGTAGGCGGAGTGCTCGGAGACGTAACCACTCAACTGCGCCACTTTGATGTCGGACTTCAGCTTACGCTTGAAGCACGAGAAGAGAACTTTGCGCTGCGACGGTTTGAAACCGTCCACCATACTGGGAATAGAGCGCAACAAGTCGGCTCTAGAGAACAAAATGAGCTCCTTGTTGATAAATTCGTCGTATCGAATGTCTTCACCGGTCATGTCTAAGAAAGTCCCCGGTTCGTACGCCGTAAGCCACGCCTTGCGATCTACGACGCGCTTTTTGCTGAACGACATGTCAATCAAGTCACCGTCACCGTCACTTTGCCAGACAAAGCTCTTTCGGTGGTGATCGAGAGACGCAAAGTATTCTTTTGCTTCGTTGGCGGTAGAAGTACCGAGACCCTTGTAATACTTGATGCTCCAGCCAGACGTGCCGTCGTTCGCTTCCTTCCACGCTTCGTACTCGGGCATAGTGTAGAACACCTTCGACTGCTTACCCTTGGTCGCCTTGATGATTGGCGTGATGAACTCGAGTAAAAACCCAGGAATCTTGAGTAGAGACGGGAAGTGAGCGTGCAAAAAGTTGATGAGCAAGCCCTTGATGTGCGAACCGTCGTGATCCTGATCGGTCATGATCATGAGCTTGCCGTAACGCAGCGATTTCGCGCTGTCGTACTCCTTACCGTGCTGTAAACCAAGGATTTGCTTGATATGATTGATTTCGGTGTTGTTCTTGATTTGCTCATGCGAAGCATCGCGGACGTTCAAGAGTTTACCTCGAAGCGGGAAGACGCCGTACTTGTCGCGCCCGACGACGGAGAGACCGCTCACGGCGAGCGCCTTCGCGGAATCCCCTTCGGTGAGAATCAAAGTACAAGACTCAGAGTTGCGTCCACCGGCATCGTTAGCATCGTCAAGCTTTGGAATACCTGTCAGACGCGATCGTTTGGCACCATCCGTCTTCTTGAGTTCCTTGCTCTGCTTGAACTGCGCCCACGACATGATGTTGTCGACGACGCCCGACTCCATGAGCTTCTTGATGATGGCATCTGAAGGCGCGTAAGCGCTGCCAAACTTGTTCGGTCTCGTGATGAGGGTCTCTTTGGTTTGTGAATCAAACGCCGGGTTCTCGATGAGCGCGTTGACGAATACCCAAAGATGGTTCTTCACTTGAAACGCCTTCAAATTCTTGCAACTCTTTTCCTTCTTCTGAATCTTCTCCAACAACTTTTGAGAGATTTGATCTGCGACCGAGTTCACGTGCGTACCACCCTTCATGGTGCAAATACCGTTCACGAACGAGCACTGCTGGAACTGCGCGGTGTCGGAGATGGTGACGCACACTTCCCATCGATCCATCGTCTTTTCGAAAATCTTTGGCGCGTTCGCTTGGCCATCCAAGTACAAACTCACGTAATCACTGAAACCCTTCACCTCGAGCTTTTCGCCGTTCAAGTAAATGTTTGTGTTTTTGCCGATGTTACCCGCCGCGTCGTACACGCGCTTGCACATCAAAGCCGCGACGTCTTCGTTCACGAGGGACTCCATGCCGAACTTCTCAAAGTCTGGTTTGAATGTGATGCAAGTCCAGTTCTCGCTTTTCTTGCACTTGGAAAGTTCCGGTTCGCCCTTGACGCTCATATTGTTCTTGAACACTTGACGATATCGCTTTCCGCGCGAACCATCGCACGTTTCGACGATGAACTCGGTGGAGAAGATGTTCGCCAACTTGGCGCCGTAACCGTTGCGCCCGCCGACAACCTTCTTTTCGTTGTCGTCGTAGTTGCTCGACGTCAAAAGATGACCAAAGATGAGTTCCGGGACGTAAACGCCTTCGTCTTTGTGCATTTCTACGGGAATGCCGTTACCATCGTTATACACTCGAATCAGCCCTTGCTCGACGTCGATGTCCACGCGGAGTTCCTTCATCTTTGGGTCGCGCACCTTGTTGTCCGTCGCGTTGACGAGAATTTCATCGAAAATCTTGTACAACCCCGGCACGAAGGACACTTGCTTATGCGTCAAAGATTTTGTCGCCGCATCGTACACCCACGCCTTCTCCTCCGCTCGCTCGCACGACCCGACGTACGTATCCGGACGAAGCAAAATGTGTTCGAGCTGCGTCTTCTTTTGGTAAATCTCCTCCACGGATTTGTTATTCTTCGTCTTGTTCGTCGCGTTCCCGAGCGGCGACTTTGGCTTTTTGCTCGTCGGTTTCTGTTCGATCATCGCGCCCGATCGTCAGTCGTCGTCGTCGTCGTCAGCGTCGTCAGCGTCGTCGGCCGCGGCGTCGCCCAAACCGTCGATTCGGTTCGTTCCCCCGTCTCTCGCGCCATCGCGCGCACCTTGCTCTTCACCGCGGGCGAGTTCTCGTCGAACTCCGATTCCGACGCGTCGTCCTCGTAATCATCCTCGCTGTATTCGCTGTAATCCATGCTCACGTCCGCCATCGCGACGCGAGCGCGCGCGAGTGTGCGCGGGACGCGCGACGCGCGCGCGCGATGGCGCGCGCGATGGCGACCGACCGGTGTGTCCATTTTTTATGACCGCGCGGTGTCTCGAGTCACGATCGCTCGATTTTGGGGGTACAATCACCCCGATCGCCGTGTGCGTCGATGGCGTTCGAGCGCGTGATTCACCGCATTTTGCGCCCGCGCGCGCGCAGCCGCGCGTTCGCGCGCGCCCGCGCCGGGCGTCGCCCCGCATCGTGCGACGCGCGGCCGCGCGCATCATGGATGACGATCGAATGATTAAGAGCGCGTGGACGCCAGAGGTGCGAGAACGCCGCGATGGATGGAAATCGAGCGCCCCGCGCGCCGTCGCCGCGACGACCCGTCGCGACGTCGCCGACGCGACCCCGACATCGGCCACCGCGCACGGTTGGTAACGACCCCGGGTGACGTCGCGGTGACGGCGCGCGATGGCGCCGCGCGCGGGCGCGGGCGTCGCGCGCGCGACGGCGTCGAGGGCGTGGATGGGATGTGTGCATTATATTTCATCATTCACGCGCGCGCGCGACGCGCGCGCGACGTCGCGCGCGACGCACGACGTCGCGCGCGCGGACGCCGAGGATCTTATCGCCAGCGCAACCGACGGCAACCGACGGCGATAGGGCTTGGATGAGGTTGGCCGGCTAAACGCGGGCTCGGGCTCGGGCGGAGGACTGACGAATGCGCGCGCGCGCGATGCGAACAGGAGGATGAACTGCTGAGACGACAGATCGAAAGACTCGGTGGTCCGGGGAACTGGACCGCGATCGCCGAGGCGTTGACGGGGCGGTCGAGCAAGTCGTGTCGGCTGCGGTGGTGCAACCAGCTGAACCCGAGCGTGAAGCGAGGACCGTTTACGGCGGAGGAAGACTCGACGATTCTGGCGCAGCACGCGATTCACGGGAATAAATGGGCGGTGATATCGCGATCTATGCCGGGGCGCACGGATAATCAAGTGAAGAATCGATTCAATTCCACTCTCAGACGCTTAATCGCGAGCCAAAAGAAGGATGGCTCCGCGGGGTCGACGTCGGCGACGAGCGCGAGAGACGCTTCGTCGTCGCCGCGAAAGGCGCCGTCGCGACCGCAATCGCGAATGGGCGATAACCGAAGCGACGGTGTCAATGCGCCGTCGACGCCGAGCCGATCGAAGCGCGAGAGATCATTATCGCCCGGCGAAACGGTCGAGCAAGCGGGGTCGCCCAAGCGCTCGCGAGACAGATCGAGCAAGCTCGCCGAAAAGCGCGGGAACGTTGGAGATTCTCGAATCGATATTCCTCGCAAGAGTGCCGAGGCAGTGGCGATCGAACGGCAAGGTTTGGATAACCTCATTCAAGCCTCTCTCATGGAGCTCGAGCGACTGAAGAGCACGAAGGGTGAGATTCACGAGTGGGGAGCGATGCCCTACGGCGCCGCGCGCGACTGCGGCACGCCTGAACCGACTCGCTCGGAAGACGATGGCGTGGTTCCCACTTTGCTCGCTCCCAAGCCCAAACGCGGTGGCTTCTCTGTGCACGGGCCTTCCGATTTGTACGACTGGCGCTCGCACTCCCCGGCGCTCAGCGCGCCGTTTCTCGCCGGCTTGAAGCGCGTCGACTCGTTGACGAGTCTCAACGGTGATGCCTCGCCTTCTCGTCCGAGTAGTGCGCTCAGTGCTCCGGTGAGCATGCAAGCTGCTTCGATGTTACAGTCCGATGGCTGGTACGCGCGCATGCTGAACAACCTCGGCGCGCGCAAGATGGAGAACTCTGACGCGATGGATCGGTCCATCGCCGAGGTGAAGACGGAGTCCTTCGTGAAGCCCGTCCAAGCGAACGCCGCCGCTGCCATCGCTACCGCCAGCCTCAGAGCTTAAGCTCAGCCCGATATCGCGCCCATGAGAAGCACCTCATAGTACTTCGACACCAATCTGACCGTCCGCACAGATATCCAAGACACGAACCGAAATCAATTTTCGGCTCGCACGACCACACAGACCACTCATAATTCCCACCACCACTATTCTTTTCTCGCTCACTCGTGGGCGATGACTCGTACGTATGAAGGAGACGACAATACGTCTCTTCGCACCGCGCATCGTATATTTAATCCCATCGTAACATACTGATACCAAACAAACAACACGCGTTTCCATCGATTACAAACTACTAACTCAATTTTGCCAACTCGTCTCCGCGAGCGGCGGCCGCGACGACAGCGTTCATCATCGCTTGGCGCACGCCTGCCTTTTCGAGCTCATGCACCGCTGTAATTGTCGTCCCACCCGGCGAGCAGACTTTGTCCTTTAAAACGCCGGGATGTTCTCCCGTCTCGAGCACCATTTTGGCCGCTCCGTAAAACGTCTGCGCGGCGAGCTGTAAGGCGACGTCTCGAGGTAAACCGGCGCGAACACCCCCATCAGCCATCGCTTCGATTAAAATGAAAATATATGCCGGCCCAGACCCGCTCACTCCCGTCAAAGCGCTCATCTGAGATTCCATAATCACCTTGCACACACCCACCGCCGACATGAGCGCCAACGCCTTGTTCCTGTCGTCGTCGGAGCACGTGCTCCCGACGCACAGCCCACTCGCTGCGGCGCCGACTAAGCACGGTGTATTCGGCATAACGCGCACCATAGGCGGCGGCGTGGCGTTTTTGGACGTCCAAACCCCTTCCATGACGTCCAACGTCACGCCCGCGGCGACGCTCACGAAAACCTTGGGCTTGAGCTCGTCGGCGTCGCAGCCTCCGTAGACTTCTTCGAGGACGGATTTGATGTACGGCGGCTTCACGGCGAGAAAAACGACATCAGAAGACTTCGCCACGCTCACGGCGTCGGGAGCGACGACACCGCCGCGCTTGGCGAATGCTTCACGGCGCTCGACGTTAGATTTGTTGCACATCGTCAAGTCGGTGAATTTTATCATGTTTGCCGACACGAACCCGCACGCGAGAGCGTCGGCCATGTTTCCGTACCCGATGAAGCCGACGCGCATCGTGTTCGTTCGATCGTCGAGTCCGCAAAGTCGGTCGAGTGCGCGCGCAGTCGCGATAGTGACGCCATCGCGCGGTGGTGCGACTGTGGAATCGCGAACAAAGAGGTGACCGGAGCACAACAGGCGAGCGGGGTGGTATTACAAGCATAAAGCGCTGGTGATTAGTAGTAAAACAACAAAAAAACAGACGATCACGTATTATCAGACGTCCTGGGGTGCGTTGGAAAAGTCGTACTCCAACAACACATTGTTCGCGCCGTCGCATATGATGCGTTCGGCGTCGGCGTACGTACCGCCGAGCCAAATGGTGTGACCAAGAACCGCGTATCTCGCGTCTCTGCGAACGGCTTTAATGTTCGCCACTTTGGGCGGGGGCTTCACATCCAAGTCCCACACTCGAATCGTTCCGTCGTGAGCGCCGCTGACTAATCGACCAGGGCATCCCGTGGACAGAGACACGACGGCGGAGGTGTGTCCTCGAAGTTCGGCGACGAGAATCGGCGTGACTTGCGGGAGGCCTAGTTTCTGTCTGTTCATGCTCCTAAAACCACCGACCGTTTGTTCCTCGACCAAGTACCACACGCGGATCACGCCGTCGCCACCACCAGTGACTACGGTGTTCCCGTTCGGGCCGTGCGCGATAGCGCGGACGGTGGAGCCTTCGTGAGCAATCCAAGCGTTTACGACGGCTGTTTCGCCGAAAGTCGTATGACTCACTTCCGCGCTCAGCAACGCAGCGGATCCATCGGCGTTTCCGATTGAAATCAACCCAGAGCTTTCACACGCGTTCAAACAAAGCGTGGGTTGTCCGCTACGCCACTCACCTTCCTTGGTGAGCGCCGGCGCCTGTTCGCGGACGTACTCGTCGGCGTCGATGAGCGACTCCTTGGCGTGCTTGGCAGACTTGCCCTTGGCGTGCGAAGTCGCAAGAGACCAGCGACACAAACGACCATCGAGAGCGACGCTCCAAAGTGAGCCTCGCGCGAAAGTAACGCCCGTAACGACGTCGTCGTGATTGGCGCAGCCGAGCTCGTGCAGCGCGGCGCTATTCTTGCACGCCTTGTACAGTCGTACGACGCCGTCTCGGCCTCCGGATGCGACGTGCGCGAAATCATGCTTCTCTTGCTTCGGCGCATCTTTCGTGATCGCCACCGCCGTGACCGCACCGCCATCGTGCGCCCCCAAGAGCACGCGTTCTCCCAACGGCCTGGCGTCGACGTCGGACCAATCCTTCTTGTGCGCCGCGGGCGACACCGCGAGCGCGGAAGCGTCGACGACGTCGCACACCGCCACATCACCGCGCGCGGAGCCGACTACGGCGTACGGATACGCCACCGAGACCCTGCGTATGTAATCCTGCCCGAGATCGTAAGCCACTCGCGGCGTCGCCGCCCCTTCGTTCCACCTTTTCCTCGTCTCCTCCTCCGTAGCCTCCTTGCGCGCGCGCACGAGCGCGACGAACTCGTCGTCGTAACTGGCACCAACTTCACGTTCACGTTCCCGAGCCTGAGCCGACGACGTGGACATTTGCGCGCCTTCTTTCGCGCGCGCCGCCGCGCCGTCCTCGCCGTCCCCTTCGCCCCCTTCCGCGGCGTCGCTGCTCAGGTACCGCTCGTACCCACCCGAATCGTTCGCGAACTCTGCTCCATCGCGAACGATGGTTTTTCGCCTCGTCGTCCTCGCGCGCCGCGCCGATCTGTCGACCCACGACGCCGTTCGAGACGTCGACGTCGCGCTCGAACATCGCGTCGGCTTCCCGCCGCGCGTCGAAGACGTTGACGCCGCGCGCGTCGACGCTCGGTGATGCATCGCCCCGATCGCGCTCGCGGCGGGTGCGCGCATCGTCATCCTCACCTCGCGCGGCGTTCGCGCGCGCTCGACGTCGTCACGCGCGTCGCGCGAGGCCGTTCGCGTGGATTAATTCCCCAATCGTATCCCGCGAACGGCGAAAACGGACGCGATGCGATGCGTCGCGTCGCGTCGCGGCGTCGCGGCGTCGCGCGCGCGAGTTGAGATTGAACCCTTCACGCGCGCGACGCACGCGTCGTCGTCGCCTCGGTCGTCGTCGTGTGACGCGCCCGCGCGCGTCGTAACGCGCCCGCGCGCCCGCTCGAGATATTTTCGCGCGAACTCTCGAAAAAAGGCAGATCCACGCGAATGCGACGACACGACGACGCGACGACGACGCGCGCGGATTGCACTGTCTAGGGTTTGGGACGAGGGCCTTCGCGTGAGTATTAGATCGTACTTATATTTAATTATATACGAGATTTATGTCGTATAAATACATGGCGCATCGACGCGCACGCGCCTCGCGCGGCCGTCGCGCCGACGCGCGAGGTTCGGCGTCGGCACAACCCGACGACGTCGCGACCATGGCGTTCATTCTCGGTGGATTTTCCCACATCTTCGCGTTCAAGGGCGCGTTCCAAGCGGAGGTGCGCGATTGAAATAATATCTCGCGCGTCTTCGAGCGCGCGCGCGCGACGGACGCGGCGCGCGCGCGCGCGACGCGGGGCGATGGCACCCCTCGAGACCCGCGACTGACGACGCGAGCGACGCGCGCGTTCCGTGCAGGTGACTGTGGGTGAAAACGAAAACGCCGAGAGCGCGATTCGACGATTCAGAAAGGCCGTGATGTCTTCCGGTCACATCCAAGAGGTGCGCGCGATCGCGACGACGACGCGCGCGCGCGACGAGTGGACGAGTCCACGGATAGGTCCCAGAATAGGGTTACGCCGAGGGGCGCGCGAGGCGAGCGAGCCGTCGCCGCGGTGGACGACGCGCCCGAGCGCGCGATGGGCATGCGCGAATGACGATCGACGATCGATGACTGACGAATGATGGATGTGACTCGACGACGCAGACCCGCCGCCGTAGATACTTTGAGAACAAGCAGGACATTCTCAAGCGCAAGCAATCGACGCCGAGAAACAAGAAGGGCGGCAAGCCGAAGACTGCGGCGCAAGCTATCGCGGAGAAGGAAGCCGCCGCTTTGAACCCGCAAGGCCAACGCGCTGGTGGACGCGCGCGCTTCAACAACTGAGCGTTTGCGTAGCCGCGATATAGGTTTGGGCGAGCTCGCCTTCGATTTAGCTTTGATTGATTCGATGTTCGTCATCCGGGAGAGGATGGTGTAATCTTACCGTAACACACAACACACTCGTCAAAGTCGTCGACGGCGGCATCCTGAGCGCCGCACGACGCGCCCGCTCATCGCCGCGCGCGATGTCTTCGCGCGAAGTCGTCTTCGCCGCCGGATTGGTCCGTGTGGTTTGCAATACTGATGAAAACCTCGCGCGTTCGAACGTTGACGCGTTCGCAGAGGTTGCCGCGCGGCGTGCGGGCGTAGACGGCGTGCGATCGTCGTCGCGCGCGCACGGCGAAGACGAGGACAGTTTTTGTTTGATTAACTCGCTCGAACCGACCGCTTCGCGCCCTCAGCGCGCGTCGAACCGGCGCCATGTACGCACCACGTCAGCAACCACGGATGCAGCGTTCGTTGAGTCAAAAGAAACGCGACCAGGCGGCGGCGCGTAAGCAGTATAACAATGAATGGCAGATCGGGTTGATGAACGCACCGTGCGCTGATCCTGGGTTCTGCTGTTACGCGTTCTTTTGCGGACAGTGCGCGGCGTACGGGCAGAGAAAACTTCAAATGGGGCCGGCGTGGCCGTCTCAGTACACGTGCTGCAACGGAGGCACGTGTATCTCGGGGAGGTGCGGCGAACAATCGAACCCGGAGCTGTGTCTGTGCTGCGAGGTGGTGTGCTGCTTCCCGAGCGCCATGGCGACGACGCGTTTCATGATTCAAGACGAACAACGCGTGATGAACACTCAGTGCGACAACTGTCTGATCGGCTTCATGTTGCTCACCCAACAAATTGCGTTTTGCTTGCGTTGCGTCGCGATGGTGTCGCAAAACCCAGATATCGAACGATTGGCCGACGCCGTGGATTGCCTGGCGGATCTCACGTACGCCAGCGTGTGCGCGTGCATGCTCACGCAACAGCAAGTGCAAATCAGATACCGCGACAACGGCGGAAGCATCGCCCCGACGGGACGGATGGCGGGTGGCGTGACGACCGCGCCGCAACCGCCGATGATGCAAGCCGGTGTGCGATCCGGTCCGCAAGTTGTCGCGCAACAGCCGCCTCCGACGTACGTGTACACGGTGCCTCCGACGCGTCCGTCCCCGCCACCGCGCCGCGACGAGAATTATTACCCGACGGTTTAGGGACGAAATTTACGCGACGATATCAACAGTAGCTTAGCGTGTACCAAGATGAAATTAAAAAAGAATTTACGCCTCACCGTAAAGCTTCGCGAACGCCTCCTTCAGCGCGTCCACGCGCAAACCCCGTTCCGACACTTTGCTCGCTGCGTCGTTTGCGACTCGAGCGATGTCGCTCGCCGACGATTCAAGCCGCGTGAAGTCGTAACCGTTCTTCCTTGCCGCTTTAACGAACGTGGCCACGGCGGAAGTTTTGATCTTCTCCACTTCCGCGTCTTCCTTCGCCGGCGGGCCGGGTTTCGAGACTGGCGTCGGAGGTTGCGCCGCGACGACGTCCTCTTCGGCGTCTTGTTCCATCGGCGTCGGATCGTCGGCGGCTTTCTCGTCTACCGCGCCGTTCTTGCGCTCCTCCTCTTCTCGAGCCTTTCTCTTCAGTTGTCTTGCCAGCGCTTCAGGGTCCTTGACGAAATCGGGATTTTGCCAAACCGGCGCACCCTTGGCGGCTTCGTCTCGTTTTCTCGTGGGTCTGTCTCTGTCGCTGCCGGAATCAGCCGCCGCCTCTGCCGGCGAAGCGTGCGCAGACGTCTTGCCCTCGCGCTCCTTTCGCGCCTGATCGATCTCGTTGCACCTCGTTACGAGCTGAGGATCGAGCGCTGATACCATTTGCGCTATGGTGTCCTCTAAAGCGTGGGCCTTGCTCAACATTTGCCTCCCGTCGTTTGACTCGGGGCGTTCGCCCCAATACTCGTGAGCGCTCTTCGTGATGAGATTGGCATCCTTGAGGAAGGCGTCAATCGTCGTGTACTTCTCACTATCTACTTTCCAAAGAAGTGTAGAGAGATCCATGGGATCGGTGACGCGTTGCGAATACCCGGGCAACTCGTCGTCGTTAATCGGCGCCGCGAGCACGTTCCACGCCTTTTTGTACAAGAGCTTCGTCACGACGTCGCGCAAGAACATGCGCTGCTGACGGAGCAGGTGATTCTCCGCCGCGATGGCGGCTTGAGAAAGTTTTTGCGATCCGCGTTTGACGGCCTCTCGACCGCTGCCTTCAGTCGGGCGAGGGGCTCGAGTGAGAACTTCTCGTTTGAGCGCGGAAGCCGGTGCTCGGCCGTCGATGAGCTCGCCGCGGGAAGCCGCGACGTCTCGTCTCTGTGCAATATTGAAAGCCGCATCACAAAGCGGGCGGTAGAATTTCGTCAACGATTCATCGTCGTACGTCGTTGGCATCGCGATGGGGTTCCAGCGAACGGACGCGAACGACGCGCGAAGACTCTCCTCGAGTTCATCGACGGTGGCGACGTCCGCCGTGGTGATCAACATCACCGGGAGATCCGCTGGGATGTCGCGAAGAAGCGTCGTCAACGCCGCGCGCAGCGTCGGCGTAGAACTCTCCCACCAAAGTCGAATTTCTGGGAGATACAAAATTGACGGCGCCGCGCGGCGAGCCTCCGTGATGGCAGTCACGAGAGCTTCCTCGGGCGAGCGTCCAGAGTCGCCGAGAAGTGATGGCATGCCGATCGCGTGGACGGGAAACTGCTCTAGCGCGTGTAAAAGCGCCGATGTGAGCTGATTGTAACCGCTAGTTTCTGCGCCGTGAATGCAAAGCGCCGTGCGCTGACAAGGTGGACGTCTCATAAATTCGAGCGCCGCGGTCGCCGCTGATTCGCTCGGCAGCGCACCAGCGGCCTCATCGCTCACCGCCGCTTGCGCGAGTATATCCTCGTCTTCTTCCTCGGCGACAGCATCCGTGATTTGACGGGCCCCGGAATTCACGCCCACAGCTTCTCCGTCGCCATCGAGAGTGATGAACGTCGCCGGCGGAAACGTCTTGCGAATGCTCTCCAAGCACGCCTCCAGTACGCCCTCGAGAAGCGGCTTTTGTAAAGGTGTAAGCGGCCTCGCGTGCGTGCGTGCGGCACGATGCGACGCGGGAACTATTGCCGCGAGCGCTGCCCTGAAATCTGCTCGACTCGGAATCACTTGCTTCGGGTCGATGCTCAACCGCTCGTCGGATTCGTAAATTTGCGGATATCTTCTGCGAAGGGCGTGAACCGCGGCTTCGGTGCACAAGGCTTTCAAATCGGCGCCGCAGTACCCAACGCACTTCGCCGCAAGGTCGTCGATGAGCGCTTCCGACGGACGCTGCTCCCACGCCTTGGTGTGAATACGTAAAATTTCACCGCGCGCCTTCACGCCGGGAAGCGGAAACGCCAGCTCGCGATCAAATCTCCCGGGACGACGTAACGCACCGTCGATGGAATCCACTCTATTCGTCGCGCCAAGAACGACAACACGACCTCGATTATCTAAGCCATCCATGAGCGCGAGTAAGGTCGCCACCAAAGAGTTGTGAATTTGATCAGTCTTGCTCGATCGCACGGGCGCCAAGCCGTCGAGTTCGTCGAAAAAAATTATTGCCGGCTGCCGCTTTTGTGCCTCTTCGAACAGAAGACGCAGCTGCCTCTCGGATTCGCCGACCCATTTTGACAAGACGTCAGCTCCCTTGCGCATAAAGAACGCGACTTCAGAGCCTGCGCGACTGCAAGACGCGGCGAGCGCTCGCGCGATGAGCGTCTTCCCCGTGCCCGGCGCGCCGTATAAGAGCACACCCCGCGGCGGACTCATTTTAAAGCGTGCGAAGACTTCTGGGTATAAGAGCGGTAAGAATACCATCTCTTTCAGCGCGTCGACGTACTTGTCCAGTCCACCGACCGAGGAGAAGGACAAAGTGGGGTCGACGGTGACTGGTGTAATTTCGGCGTCGACGTTTGGACCCGGCGCGGCACTGGATGGACCGGCGCCCGCGAGAGGATACGCGGGCGGTGCCTTAAACGCATCCATGGCGCCAGCACCGAGATTAAATTCGCCGTCGTCCGAATCTTCAGAATCATCGATCCACCTCCCCGACGTCTGTCGTCTCGAGCGCTCGCGCGACGACGTTTTGTCTCTGTCATCCTTCCACGTCGTACCGCGACGTTCGAACAATCCTGGACGCCCGGAATTCGAGCGATCTTTACCACTTTCGGGTCGTTGAGGCGCGAACCGTTCCGGCGGCGGACCACGCGTGCGTTTCGGGTACGTTTTGTTCGCGACGTCGCCGATGTCGTCGTCGTCCGTCTCTTCTTCGCCGTCTTCGAGCTCTTCCTCCTCGTCGTCATCGTTTCTCTGCTTGAATGTCGGCGAGAGTCTATTCACACGCTCTCTTGCGCGCGTACTCCTTCGCACCGGTTCGTCGTCGCTCTCGTCCTCGATGAAATCCTCCTCGTCCTCCTCCTCGAACTCGTCGTCGTCGTCGTCGTCTTGCTCGGCGACAAACTCATCGTCGTCGTCGTCGTCCACGTATCTTTTCCGAGGCTTGTTCTCCTGACGACTCGATCGACGCTTCTCGCGCCGCACCATCGTCGTCCCGTACGTCGTCGTCGTCGTCGTCGTCGCGCGTCGTCGACGTTTGAGCGGCTCTTCTTCCTCCTCGGATTCAAACTTCTCCTCGGCGTCAACCTCGGCGTCGTCGGCGCGGTGTTCGTCGTCCTCGCTCGACGCTTGCTCGCTTTCCGCGTACGATCGTCGCGCGCTTCGCGACGCCGCGCGAGGTCGCGTCATGCCTCGACGCGACCGCGACGTCGTCCGAGATGTGACGCGCGCGAGGCTGACGGATGGGACAGCTTCTCCGCTCTGTGTTCGATGAAAACTTTTCATCTCTTTTACGCGCCTGCGCTTTGTTTTTACATTTCTACGCGCCTACGCTCGCAACTTATAGAACAACATGAACGCCTGCGATGATTTCACCTCGTTCTCATCGGCCTCGCGCACGACAGCGTCGTCACACAGGAACCAGGCACCGTCTCGCCTCACGTACGCCACGTAATGTCCACCTTCGAGGACTCCGCTGTGTTGGACGACGCTGTACAACTCGTACGCGGCGTCGTGGTTGGTTTCCTTGCAATCATGCGCGTGATAAGGCGACATGTCCAGGTCGAACGGGAAGTCGACGTGAATGTCGTTCTTGCGCATCGACTTGAAGTCGCCCTCGAAGCGCTTGAAGTGAAAATTTAAGATTTTCGGAACGCGTTCAAAGCGGGTCTGCTTGCCGTGCGATTCGCTGACGACCGCGCACGCCGAGCACACTCGACGCGACGTGTTTTCGATCGTCTCCACGGCGGTGAAATTGCTCAAGCACTCCATCAGGCTCACTCGCGACGATTTCGTCGCCGGAGGCACGTCGAGCGAAACGCCCGTCGTCGCCTCGCGCGTCGTCGTCGAAGCGCCGCACGACGCACACGCGATATCTGATCGCAATACGCCCGCGAATGCGGTGTGAAAGACGCATTCACACGTCGCCGCGTCCTCCTTCGCGGCTTCGTTCTGCGATCGCTCGTATTCGTCCTCATCGTCGTCGCCGAACGCGGCTTCCAGCGAAAGCAGCGCCGCGAGACCCACGGCGCGTTTCTTGCGTGGTCGTATCGACCTCCCCAACACGTTCGCGTGCGCCACGGATAAAAAGCTGAGAAAAAATTCGTGCGCGTCCTGTTGCTGCTCCTTCGCCATCGATGGTTCGTTCACCCACCACGCGTACAACAACTCGCCCGCCACGAGCGCCGTCGAAGCCGTCGAAGGCGCGCTCGACGTCGCCACCCGCGCGTCGTCGTACGCCTTGCTCACGTACTCGTCGAACGCGCACGCCACGCAATCGTCTATCTCGCATCCCCCCGCGCGCCGCGCGTGGTTTTCGCGCAAGAAATATTCCACCACCGGTGCCGTCGAGACGAGCGTCTGCAATATGCTCGAGAGGAAGCACGTGTTCCCCATGTTGAGGCTGCCGCGCAGACCGACCGGGGCGCGCGTCGTCGTCGTCGTCGTCGTCG
>Ga0315330_10000829_pt1 | contig 20170 bp, 16 predicted proteins | sample M140m34915metaG_FD_203453 | JGI IMG/M metagenome (GOLD analysis project Ga0315330, IMG submission 203453) | Ammonia-oxidizing marine archaeal communities from Monterey Bay, California, United States - M1 40m 34915 | ecosystem: Environmental > Aquatic > Marine > Intertidal zone | place: USA...
TAGTCAAGATGTCTATTACATGGATTTATATGCTGATGTAAGATATTATACACAGTTTAAGATACATGCAAAAACCTTTGCGCATGGTCACGCAACTAGTAACCCTACTAGTGGTGGTTACCATACGATATTTTACGCATCACCAGCTACAGCTAATATTTCAGATTTTTCTGTAAATCATAATGATCCTTTATTTAGAGGTAATAAAAAATGGCACGCTGGCAACGATGGTAGTGGTACTGGACTCGACGCTGATACAGTAGATGGAATACAAGGTTCAGCTATAATAACAACATCAAATATAGCTTCTCAAAACGTTAATTCTGCTAATAAAATAGATGGTATTCCCTTTCTTAATACAGGTAGTAACTCCGGAGTTAATGCTGATACTATGGCTCAAAATGGTCATGTGTATTATACAAGTGGAGTTACAAACTTTTCAGGTAATTCAACAGACGGGGGTATATACGCGCAAATATATAATAGCGATTGGCAACATCAAATTGCTGGTGATTACAGATCTGGTCAAATAGCTATAAGAGGTAAAAATAATGGAACGTGGCAGTCTTGGTATAAAGTATGGTCTGAAAATAATGACGGATCAGGATCTGGATTAGACGCAGATACGCTAGACGGAAGTCAAGCTAGTGCTTTTGCAACACTAAGTGGTTCAAATAGTTTTACTAATTCATACAACGAATTTGGTAATAATACAGGTGCAGTTAGTAATGATGGAAGTTGGAATGCAAGAGTAAATATTTCTGGTACTTCTCATGCTCGTTTAGATTTATTTGAAGATGCAGATGATTCTAAGTTAAGATTATATGTTCACAGCAACAATAATGCACGAATTGATACAACGTCATCTACAGCTTTAGATTTTGGAACTGCTGGAACGGTAAGAATGACAATACCAGCTGGCAGTGGTGTTGTAACAACAACAGGTCAAGGAACTTTATGGGGATCAGGTAACGACGGTTCAGGTACAGGGCTAGATGCTGATACATTAGATGGTTACCACAGAACACAGGTAGGAACATTTCAATCAGCAAGTGATTTCGCTGATGGTACATTAGTAACAACAAGTATTGTATCAAGTAACACAAATGGAGATTCTTTTGTTATTGAAATTTCTGGTAAAGCATATGGGTCATCAAGGCCACATAAAGTTATAGCAGAAGGGTATATATATAATAACACTATAATAAACACTAATGGATCAAACTTAGGAGGCACAAACTTTACGTATCTAAAAGTTATGAACCTTAATGGTAATTTATGTTTTTGGTGGCCAAGACACGGTTACTGGAATTCATATGATGTTTATGTAAGAACCGCTAATACAAGTAGTGGTGGAGCTAATCATAATAAAGTTACTGCAATCGCAAACTCTACAGATCCTTCAAGTGCTACTAAAAAAATTCAAATAAATTTAGGTATGACTTGGACGAGCCATACTGATGGCTCAGGCTCAGGTTTAGATGCTGATACTGTTGATGGATTGGAGGTTCACACTGGTACGAACAACGCAGCGAATAAGATAGTTAGAACTGATGGAAATGGATACGCTAATTTTGGTTGGATAAACACGGTATCTGGCAACTTAGGAACAAGTATTCCCGATAGAATTTATTCTTCAAATGATGGCTATATAAGATACTTAGATTTAGCAAGTTTCCGCTCTGTAATGAACGTAACTGCAAAAGCTAGTTATCAAGGTCGTGAGCAAAGTACATCAGATACTAACTACTGGATTGGTTCATTAGGATGGGGTACTATAGATTTTAACACAATAGCTCATTATGGGTCAGGAAGTATTGATACTTGGAGTAATCCAGGTAATCAACCTTCAGGTACATCTCATTGGGTAGGTAGTCAACATTTACATTATGCGAACGGAAGTAATTCTTGGTATGGTCAACAAATTGTTGTAGGTGCTGGAGACCCTAGTCTTATGTATGTAAGAGGTGCTTGGGGTGGAACACCGACATCTTGGAGAAAAATGTGGAACGCAGGTAATGATGGTAGTGGTTCAACGTTAGATGCAGACTTTTTAGATGGGTATGACACCTCGCAAACTGGTGGCGCTAATAGAGTACTAGTAACTGGATCTAATCAATATTTAAACTTAAACAGCTGGATAAATGTTGCTGGTTCTGGATTATACTCATCCAGTGTAAACGGAGCGCATTTTTATCCAAACGCAGGTTCTGATTACGGAACATGGAGAATGTCTGGATCAAGAAATGGCTGGAACGGTATCGCATTTAATGATACTAGCGGAAATGCTAACTGTACACTAATGGCAGAAACCACAACAATGGGATTGTATAACGATGCAGATAATGAGTGGATGGTTGAAGCTTCAAGAAACGGAGCGGTTTCACTCTACTACAATGGAGCAGCTAAAATAAGTACAGGTTCTGGAGGTGTTAATGTTACTGGTACTGTAAGCGCTAGTGCGGATGTTATTGCTTATTCAGATGAAAGATTAAAATCAAATATAAAAACTTTAGATGGTTCTAAGGTTTATGAAATGCGTGGTGTTAGCTTTACTAAAGATGATAAAAAAGGTAGTGGTGTTATAGCTCAAGAGCTAGAAAAAATAGCACCTGAGTTAGTAAACAATGATAGTGAATTTAAAGCTGTTGCATATGGTAATATAACTGGTTATTTAATTGAAGCTATTAAAGATTTAAAACAAGAAGTAGAAGAACTTAAAAAACAAATTAAATAATAAATTATGGCAAATTTTACATGTATTACAATTATAAAAGGTGTTATTGATCCTACTGATGACGCTGATAAAATAAAAGTAGATTATGATGATGGCACTCAAAAAACTTTATTAGCAGACACGGATGTATCAGAAGAGTCTGATGTGGTAAAAGATATTCATACAACATTTTTTAGTTAACAACAATGGCAGTACCTACTAGTGGAGCTCTAAGCATGGTTAAAATTGCTAGAGAAAGAAAGTATAGTGATTTCAACGGCAGCCAGAGTATGGGTACTATTTCTATGCGTGATTTAATGGAGGGTGGTAATTCAGGAGGGTCAACAATAAGTTACCCTGCTGTTAACACTGATTCTTGTAATAATAATACTTTACCTTTTGGTAGTCAACGTGTAGCTGGTATAACAGAGACAGATACGTATACTGGATGTGGAACTGGTTGCACAATAAGACCGTATATATTCAATTCATCAGGAACAGACATATCTAATTCAGTGTATGTTTCACCTAGTACAACAATTGCTGATATATACCCTAATGCTGGGCAACCTTATACAAACGTTGTTTATTATTCTAATCCAAATACGGGTGCTTTATTAGCTAATGGTCAATATTCTGTAGATGTAGTAAGAACTAATAATGGTCAAAGTGGATGCAACTCATGTAGTGGTAATGGTAGTTGCTCATCTTTTAATTTCCAAATAACAAATGGAATTCCACAAGCTAGACCAGTTGGAAGTTGTTAAAATATAAAATATGTTAAAACCTTATAGATTTTCAGATTTTTACGGATACGATCAAGATTGTGCTAGTTCAACTATACCAACAAGTATTGGTGTAAACGTTAGAGGTATTGAATGGAATGGTTTTACAGCAGATGGAACTATTGGTAGTAATGGTGGAGCTAGCGTTACTGCTAGAGGAGTTCTTTATTCATCAACTAATACTTCTCCAACAATAGGTGGATCAGGTGTTACTCAAATATCTGGTGGTACTGGTACATCAAATTTTTCAATAAATGTACCCGCAGCTGGTAATTTAACTAACTCTACAACTTACTATGTTAGGATTTATGCTACAAATAGTGTTGGCACAGCTTATTCAACTGTTTTTTCAGTTGAAACTATACGTAGAGCACATGTATTTAAGTATGCTACAGGTAAGTTTGGTCATTCTTTAGTTTGTAATAGCACTAATACGGTGACTTATTATGCTCAAGCTGATATGTCTATTAATATTGTTTTACAATTACAAGAACCTATTTACACGTCACCAACACCTAATCACTCTGGTCAACCTAGTGGATTAGTATCTTTATCTGATGGTAACCACAAAGGAAGATGGACTGGATCTGCGTGGCAATCAGGATTTACATCAAGTTGTTAAATATAAAAACATGGCTATAATAATAAATACAGACAGTATATATAAGGATGATAATATAATAATGCACTCTGATGTTACTTTATATTCAGAATCTGCTGCTGATATAATATCAGAAAATGGTGGAAATATACTAGAAATAGGTTTTGGATTAGGAATATCCGCAAATAAAGTGCAAAGCAATAACCCTGATAAGCATGTAATAATAGAAATAGAAGAAGACATATACAATAAAGCTTTAGAGTGGGCAAGTGGTAAAAGTAATGTAGAAGTTATATTAGGTGATTGGAAAACAACATTTGGTAATATAACTGACAAATTTGATGGTATATATATGGATGCTGATCAAGATGCTCCAGATGACTTAGAGTCTTTTCCTGAAAAAGTGAAAAATATATCTAACGATGGGTGTATTTTAATACAAACATCTTGGGGAATGGACAGCGATATACCTAGAAATAAAAATACTTATAAAACAATAACGCTAGATGATAATACTAAAAAATGGTATTATGACGATACTTTAGACATAATTTACGTTACATTAACTGATAACGAGTGGGTATAAGTAAAAAACGTGAAAATAGCGTAATAATATAAACATAGAAATAACTTAAAAATAATAATTATGGCAATTACATGGAAATACGACGCTCCTGCTGAAAACGAAACCTCTGTTAACGTGGTTTTTACTAGTGATGATCCTGAGATGACTCACACTAGAGGTGTTAACGCTGTTTTTGTAGACGGTAGTTACGATGCTACTGCTACAGAACAAAGGGTTAGCGAGGTAGCAATGGGGGTTGAAAACAAAATGGCTGTTGGGGCAATATCTGCAGAAGGCGCAGTAGACCCAAGTAAAACAATTGAAGACACAGCTAAACAAGCTGAAGAAGCTGAATCATCTGAAGAAGATGGTGAATAATTTTTAACAATTTAAATTAAATAAAATGAAAGACGTAAAAGTAGAGGACATCGCTCAAGATGTAAACAAGATTACTGATGAAGAATTAAAATCAGTTCAAGAAAAAGTAAATGAAATTAATAATTTACAAATGCAAGTAGGTGGTTTGGAAATTCAAAAAACAATCGGTATTGAGCAAATAAAAGTTGCACAAAACGATTTAAGTCAACTTCAAAAAACTCTTGAAGAAAATTACGGTAAAGTTTCTGTAAATCTTCAAGATGGAACTATAAAGCCTATAGAGGAAGATGAATCTGATAAGAAAAATTAGTATCGGTAAAGATTACAAAAATGAAGCTATGCACTACTCCGTAAGCCAAGAGGTTTACGGAGGGCATACTATTTGTGATATTATTGAAGAAGACGATAAGTTTAGTATTTATATAAAAAAAGGTGACGAGGTTCTTCCTTGGAAAGACTTTAATAAAAACATGGCAATAGCTGTAGAATACAATCTTGAGTATTAATGCGTGGTTTATATAACTTTGTAGTAAAACCAAAAGGATCAAGATATAATAATACTAAAAAAATTGGAGACAAAGAGCTAATATTAAATACTGAAATATTTAGTCACCAATACGTTAACAGAGAAGCAATAGTAATATCAGTGCCAAAATTAATATGTACTGATATAAAAGTTGGTGATTCTGTTATAATACATCACAATGTGTTTAGAAGATGGCATGATCAACACGGTAATGAAAGAAATAGTAGATCTTATTTCAAAGAAGATCAGTATTTTGTAGCTATAGATCAGATATTTTTGTATAAAAAAAATAATGAATGGTGTAGTTTGCCGGATTATTGTTTTGTAAAACCAATTGAATCAAATAGTATTTACGAGGATAAAGAAAAACCTTTAGTCGGTATTGTTAAATACACTAACGGTAAAATTCCTGTAAACAAAAATGATCTTATAGGCTTTACTCCAAATAGTGAGTACGAGTTTGTCATAGAAAAAGAAAGATTATATAGAGTTTTATCTAAATTTATTACAATTAAATATGAACACCAAGGAAAAGAAAAAGAATATAATCCAAGCTGGTTATAGAGCTGTAGATGAATTAATAAAAGTTGCTAAAGAACCTATAGTAGAAACAGATGATGATATTTCTGCTGATAGACTTAAAAATGCAGCTGCTACAAAAAAACTAGCGATATTCGATGCCTTTGAAATATTAAATCGTATTGAAGACGAAAAAGCTATTTTAGAAAATAAGCCAAAAGAAGAAGTTAAAAAAACTACATTTAGTGGTTTTGCTGAACGAAGATCAAAATAATGTACGAGCAGTCTTTATATAAAATAATAGAACCTATAAAAATCAATACCATTAAAAGACTTAATAAGTCTAAAAAATGGAAATATGGTTACAATAAAGAAAACGACGTTGTAGTCATAAGTAAAACTGGTGAAATAGGTGATATATACGAAATACAAAATCTAAAAATAGCACTACCTAAAACACCAAAAAATCCACACAAATTTGCTAAAGATAAATGGCAAGTAACTTCACAACCCAAACAACTACAAAGAATTAAAACTATATTTGACTGGAAAGAGTATCCATCTGATTTTAAAGAAACACATATAGATTACATAGAATCAGAGTTTGAAAAACGTGAAAATGGTTTTTGGTTTTATAACAAAAGTGTACCAACATATATAACAGGTACACATTATATGTACTTACAATGGAGTAAGATAGATGTAGGTCAACCTGATTTTAGAGAAGCTAATAGGTTATTCTATATATTTTGGGAAGCTTGTAAAGCTGATCAAAGATGTTATGGGATGTGTTATCTTAAAAATAGACGATCTGGTTTCTCGTTTATGGCATCTGGTGAATTAGTTAACATGGCTACTATATCTAGTGATGCTAGATTTGGTATATTATCTAAAACAGGTCCTGATGCTAAAAAGATGTTTACAGATAAAGTGGTACCTATATCAGTAAACTATCCTTTCTTTTTTAAACCGATTCAAGATGGTATGGATCGACCTAAAACTGAGTTAGCATATAGAGTACCAGCTAGTAAATTAACTAGAAGAAAAATAGAACTTGGTAGTGAAGATAATGATTTAGAAGGATTAGATACAACTATTGACTGGAAAAATACTGGAGATAATAGTTATGATGGTGAAAAGCTAAAAATATTAGCACACGATGAAAGCGGCAAATGGGAAAGGCCTAATAATATATTAAACAATTGGCGTGTAACAAAAACATGTCTAAGATTAGGTGGTAGAATTATTGGTAAATGCATGATGGGTTCAACGAGCAATGCTCTTGACAAAGGAGGAGATAATTTTAAGAAAATATATAATGGGTCAGACGTCACAAAAAGAAACCGCAATGGACAGACTAGCTCGGGATTATATAGTTTGTTCATACCTATGGAATGGAATTACGAAGGATTCATTGATACTTATGGACACCCTGTATTCGATACGCCAGAAGAAGAAGTGCAAGGACCGTATGATGATGTAATAGATATAGGTATAATAGATCACTGGCAGAATGAAGCTGATGGTTTAAAAAATGATGGAGATGCTTTAAATGAGTTTTACAGGCAATTTCCAAGAACTGAAGAACATGCTTTCAGAGACGAAACACAAAATAGTATATTTAATTTAGCTAAGATATACGAGCAAATAGATTACAATGAAGAGGTTAGTGCGCCTATAACTCAAGGTAATTTTCAATGGGTTAACGGCGTAAAAGATACTAAAGTTATATTTTATCCAGATAACAAAGGTAGGTTTAAAGTTAGTTGGACACCTAAGTTTCAACAGCAAAATAACTTTATAACTAAAAACGGAATGAAATACCCAGCTAATGAACACATGGGTGCTTTTGGTTGTGATAGTTATGATATATCAGGAACTGTTGATGGTAAAGGTTCTAAAGGATCTTTACATGGTTTAACAAAGTTTAGTATGGAAGATTGTCCACCTAATCATTTTTTCTTAGAATACATAGCTAGACCTCAAACGTCCGAGATATTCTTTGAGGACGTTCTAATGGCTTTATTCTTTTACGGGATGCCTTTACTAGCTGAAAACAATAAACCTCGTCTATTGTACTATTTAAGAAGGCGTGGATACAGAGGTTATTCAATGAATAGGCCAGATAAAATATGGAATAAATTATCTACAGCAGAAAAAGAAGTAGGTGGAATACCTAACTCAAGTGAGGATATAAAACAAGCACATGCTGCTGCAATTGAAATGTATATACAAGATCATGTTGGTATGAAGAGAGATGGTACGCATGGTGATATATACTTTAATAGCACTTTAAGTGATTGGGCTAAGTTTGATATAAATAATAGAACAAAGTTTGATGCTGCTATTAGTTCAGGTTTAGCGATAATGGCTTGTAATAAAAACTTATACAGACCAAACGCAGAAATAAGAAGAGAAAAAGTAAATATAAGTATAGCTAAGTATAAAAATAAAGGTATGCGATCAAAATTAATAGAATAAAAATGGCAGAATCAGTTACAAAAGGTTATTTTCCAAGTCAGGTTGTCAGCGATCAAGAGAAGGCTAGTCTTGAATATGGTTTAAAAGTCGGTAGAGCCATAGAGTCAGAGTGGTTTAAACGTGATTCTGGTACTAATAGATTTTATAATAATCAAAATGAGTTTCATAAGTTAAGGTTATATGCTCGTGGAGAACAAAGTATACAAAAATATAAAGATGAATTATCTATAAATGGTGATTTATCATACCTTAATTTAGACTGGAAGCCAGTACCTATTATACCTAAGTTTGTAGATATAGTAGTTAATGGCATGGCTGAAAGAACTTATGATATAAAAGCATACTCTCAAGATCCTTATGGAATGAGTAAAAGAACAGCTTATATGGAATCAATATTAAGAGATATTGAAACAAAAGAGCTTATAACTTTTGCACAAGATTCTTTAGGTATATCATTACAAGAAAATGCACCTGAAACTCTACCTGATAGTGAAGAGGAATTAAACTTACACATGCAGCTTAGTTATAAACAAGAAGTTGAAATAGCAGAAGAACAAGCTATTACTACAATATTAACTGGTAATAAGTTTGAAGAGACAAGAAAAAGATTATACTACGATTTAACAACTCTTGGTATAGCTTGTGTTAAAGACAAGTTTACAACTTCAGAAGGTATAAAAGTAGAGTATGTTGATCCTGCTAATATAGTTTACTCATATACTGAATCACCTTATTTTGAGGATTTATATTACGTTGGAGAAGTTAAAACTCTACCAATAAATGAACTTAAAAAAGAATTTCCTGGTTTAGATGAAGGTGAGTTGCAAAGAATAATAAAACAACCAAACCAAAAATCTAACTTACATTATAGAACAGCAGCACAAAACGATAACGAAGATAAAAACACTATAGAAGTTTTATATTTTAATTATAAAACCTATATGAATGAAGTTTATAAAGTAAAAGATACTATTAGTGGAGCTACTAAAGTTATAATGCGTGATGATACATTTGACCCACCTATTGAGGCTTACGAAGCTCAGTTCGGTAAAATGAAAAGATCTTTAGAGGTTTTATATGAAGGTGTTTTAATTTTAGGTACTGATAAACTTTTAAAATGGGAGTTAGCTAAAAACATGATGAGACCTAAAAGTGATTACACTAAGGTTAAAATGAATTATAATATAGTAGCACCAAGGTTGTACAAAGGTAAAATAGAATCTTTAGTTGGTAGAATAACTGGTTTTGCTGATATGATTCAGTTAACACATTTAAAGCTACAACAAGTAATGGCTAGGATGGTTCCTGATGGTGTTTATTTAGATGCTGATGGTTTAGCTGAAATAGATTTAGGTAATGGAACTAATTACAATCCACAAGAAGCATTAAATATGTTCTTTCAAACTGGATCTGTTATAGGTAGATCTTTTACTTCAGAAGGAGATATGAATCCAGGTAAAATACCTATTCAAGAAATAACATCTGGAAATGGTGGTGGTAAAATACAAAGCTTAATTGCTAATTACAATTATTATTTACAGATGATAAGAGATGTAACTGGTTTAAATGAGTCCAGAGATGGTAGCACGCCTGATGCTAAAGCTTTAGTTGGTGTTCAAAAACTAGCTGCTGCTAATAGTAACACGGCTACAAGGCATATATTAAATTCTGGTTTATATCTTACAGCAGAAGTTGCTGAGTCTATATCTTTAAGAATATCTGATATATTAGAATATTCTCCTACAAGAGATGCTTTTATACAGAAAATCGGTGGTCACAATGTCGGTACATTACAAGATGTTGCTGAGTTACACCTATATGATTTTGGTATATTTTTAGAAATATCACCAGATGAAGAAGAAAAACAAATGTTAGAAAATAACATTCAAGTTGCTTTAGCTCAAAAAATGATTGAGCTTGACGATGCAATTGACCTTAGAGTTATAAAGAACGTGAAGCTAGCAAATCAATTATTGAAAGTTAGAAGAAAAAAGAAACAAGAGAGAGATCAATTGTTACAAGAAAAAAATATACAAACTCAAGCTCAAGCTAATGCACAAGCTCAACAAGTAGCTGCTCAAGCTGAGGTACAAAAAAGTCAAGCTTTAATACAAAGTCAAATGCAATTGGAGCAAGGCAAAGCTCAATTAGAAAATCAAAAGTTAATACAAGAAGCTGCTATTAAAAAAGAACTTATGAATCATGAATTTATGATCAACATGAGATTGAAAAATATGGAGCTTAATGTTAACAAGCAGAAAGAAGATGGAAAAGAAGATCGTAAAGATGAACGTACTAGAATACAAGCTAGTCAACAATCTGAATTAATAGATCAAAGAAATAACAATAAACCACCTAAAAAGTTTGAATCTATGGGTAATGATAGTTTAGGTGACCTAGGTAATCTAGGTATGTTTAACCCTAGATAATTTGTTTAATTTTATAATATTATATTATGGCGGAAAAAAATGAAAGCCAAGAGGTTGTAGAAGAAATACAACCTGTTGAAAAAGAAGCTGCAATTAAAGAAAATGAAACTTTAGTTGATGCTAAAATCGAAACCCCAGAAAAAGAGGGTGGAGATATGAAAATGAAAGAAAAACCTAAAAGACCAAAACAATTAGTCAGTAATGAAGAAGATGAGGTCATAAAGGTTGACTTAACTAAAAAAGAAGAAGTAGAAGAACCTGTAAAAGAAGAAACTACTGAAGAGCCTGTTGAAGAGGTTGAAGAACAAACAGAAGAAGCTGTTGTTGAAGAAATAACAGATGAAGAGGTTGAAGAACAAACAGAAGAATTACAAGAACAAGTAGAGCAAGCTGTAGAAGAATCACAAAACACAGCTGAACCTTTACCAGAAAATATTCAAAAAGTTGTAGACTTTATGAACGATACTGGTGGTAGTTTAGAAGATTTTGTTAGATTAAATCAAGATTATAGTAATCATGATGACATATCTTTACTTAAAGAATACTACAAACAAACTAAACCACATCTAAACGATGATGAAATTAGTTTTATGATGGACGATCAATTTTCAATAGATGAAGAGGTTGATGAAGATCGTGACATCAAGAGAAAGAAATTAGCGTTGAAAGAGCAAGTTGCTAGCGCTAAAGGCCACTTAGACGGCTTAAAGTCTAAATATTACGAAGAAATTAAAGCTGGATCTAAGCTAACGCAAGATCAACAGAAGGCTGTAGATTTTTTCGATCGTTACAACAATGAGTTGGAAACAACGCAAAAAGTAGCAGAGGAACAACAAACTGCTTTTTTAAATAAAACCAATAAGGTTTTTAACGACAAGTTCAAAGGTTTTGAATATAATGTTGGAGAAAAAAAGTTTAGGTTTAATGTGAAGAATAGCGATAAAGTTAAAGAAACTCAAAGCGACATAAATAATTTTGTTAAGAAGTTCCTTAACAAAGATAACGTTATGGATGACGCTCAAGGTTATCATAAATCTTTATTTACCGCTATGAACCCTGATGCTGTTGCCAAACACTTTTATGAACAAGGTAAAGCTGATGCTATAAAAGATAGCATGGCTAAGTCTAAAAATATCAACATGGATGCTAGAAAAGTAAATGACAATGTCATACCTACTCCAGGTTGGTCAGTAAAAGCTGTTCCTGGTGACTCAGTTTCTGATTTCAAAGTTAAAATTAGAAAATAAATTAAAACTTAAAATTAAAAATTATGGGAGCATTTGCTGGAACTGGTGCGGAACTATCGCACTTAACTCCGAGACCGAATAAGACATTATTTGGTTCAAATTACTTAAGCATCTCAGGCAACGATTTTAATTTCACAAAACAATTCCTACCGGAAGTTTATGAAAAAGAAGTCGAAAGATACGGAAATAGAACAATTTCTGGATTTTTAGCTATGGTTGGTGCTGAAATGCCTATGGCTTCTGACGAAGTCGTATGGTCAGAACAAGGTAGAATTCACGTTGCTTACGACGATGTCGTAGGTACTGACGTTTCTGCTAACTTACTAACTTTTTCTGCTGCACACTTAATTAACGTTGGTGATACTATCATCGTTAGTAAAGGTGGTGCAACTTTAAAATGTTATGTATCTGCTGTGCCTAGTGCAACTACTATAACAGCTCAACCTTATACTGCTGCTGATATTTCTGGTATCGGTTCTGATGGGGTATCTGCTGTAAAAGTATTTGTATACGGTTCAGAATATGCAAAAGGATCAAGTAACGCTGGTAACAAAAAAGACGCTACGTTTACTTCTTTCTCTAATAAGCCAATTATTTTGAGAGACAAGTATAGCGTAAACGGATCTGACACTGCTCAGATTGGTTGGGTTGAAGTTGCTACTGAAGCTGGTACTTCTGGATATTTATGGTACTTAAAATCTGAGCATGAAGCAAGGATTAGATTTGAAGATCAATTAGAAATGGCTATGATTGAAGCTGAGAAAAAAGCAGGTTCATCTGCAATTTCTGCTTCAGGTATTTCTGGATCTGAAGGTTTATTCGCTGCTATCACGTCTAGAGGTTTAGTATATAACAACGCTGATTTTGATGACCCAGTATCTTCTGGTGTTCATGAAGGTTTAGCTGAGTTTGATTCTATCTTACAAGAACTTGATAAGCAAGGTTCTATTGAAGAAAACATGATGTTCTTAGACAGAGCTACAACTCTTTCTATTGACAACATGCTTGCTGCTCAAAATTCTTACGGTACAGGTGGTACTTCTTATGGTGTTTTTAATAACTCTGAGGAAATGGCGTTAAATTTAGGTTTCTCTGGATTCAGAAGAGGTTCTTATGACTTCTACAAAACTGACTGGAAATACTTAAATGACTCTACTACTAGAGGACTTGTAGCTGATATTGAAGGTGTTATCGTTCCTGCTGGAACTTCAACAGTTTACGATCAGATTATGGGTAAAAACATCCAAAGACCATTCTTACACGTTAGATATAGAGCATCTGAAGCTGACGATAGAAGAATGAAATCTTGGATCACTGGATCTGTAGGTGGTAACTTTACAAGCGACGAAGACGCTATGAACGTTCATTTCTTATCTGAGAGATGTCTATGTGTTCAAGCTGCTAACAACTTTGTATTGTTAAAGTCTACTGATGGTGTACAAGGTGACTAATCACAGTAACTTATGAAGGTAAGGGTGCTTCGGCACCCTAAACCTTTATTTTAAACTTTTTAATTATATTATATCATGGAAAAACAAACAATAGGCGTACCTAAAGGTGTGCATTGGGAAGTAAAAGATAGAATTTACTATCTCACAACAAAAGAACAACCTCTGGTATTTTCTCTACCAGGTAAACATACTAGAAGAAAACCTCTATTATGGTTCGATTCTGAACAAGGATTTCAAAGAGAACTAAGATATGCAACTAACCAACCGTCTCCTTTAGCAGATGAGCAAAAGGGAACTTCTACGTTAGGAAGAATTATCTTTAGAAACGGTGCTTTATCAGTACCTGCAAGAATGCAATCGTTACAAAAACTATTATCAATTTATCACCCACTTAAAAATGTTATATTTCAAGAGCATGATCAAGTGGAAGAAGCTGGTAATGATTTAGATTACATTGAATTAGAAATTGAAGCTTTAAATGTGGCTAAAGATTTAGACATAGAATTAGCTGAAGGTATACTTAGAGTTGAAATAGGTAGCCAAGTTTCTAAAATGACTTCAAAAGAAATAAAAAGGGATTTATTATTATTTGCAAAAAGAAATCCAAGTTTATTTATAAGTTTAGCACAAGATGAAAACGTTCAACTAAGAAACTTTGGTATAAAATGTGCCGAAGCAGGTTTAATAAAACTTTCACCTGACAACAGAACATTCACATGGGCTAGCAATGGTAGAAAACTAATGAACATACCGTTTGATGAACACCCATACTCAGCATTAGCTGCATGGTTTCAGACAGATGAAGGTTTAGAAGTTTTCAACAACTTAGAAAAAAGATTAAAATAATTAATCACTTATAGAGGTAACCATCTCTATGGGGTGGTTACTTACTATAAATAAAAATATTATGGCAGTAAACATAGATACAGTATACCAAAGAGTATTAGCAATAGCAAACAAAGAGCAAAGAGGATACATAACACCTCAAGAGTTTAACTTATTTGCTAATCAAGCACAGATGGATATTTTTGAACAATACTTTTATGACTTAGATCAGTTTATGAAAATGCCTGGTAATGATTCTACACATTCTGATATGGTAGATATTATTAATGAAAAAATTGATGTATTTGAAAGAAACTCGCAGGCAGTAGTAATGAGCGCTAGCGGTGTAGGAACTTTACCTGTTCATTATCGTATGGGTGAATTATACACTAACAAGTGTGGAAGCTATGTTGAAATAGAAAAAATTAATCAAAACGAGCTATATCATATACTAAACTCACCTTTAACTAATCCGACAATAAGCCGACCTGTATATGTTAGAAATCAAACAACAGCTAATGGTGAAAGGGCTATACAAATTTATCCAACAACAATAGATAATAATGATACGGTTGTATGCAACTATATAGCTAAGCCACAACAAGTTGAATGGTCTTCTACAACTGTGTTAGGCGAAGAATTATATAACGTTACAAATTCTGATAATTTTGAATTACACGATTCAGAAGAGTCTGAATTAGTTATAAAAATATTAGAGCTAGCTGGTATAACAATAAAAGATCCTCAGTTATATCCAATAGCTGCTCAAGAGGAAGCACAGAACGTACAACAAGAAAAATAATAAAATATGTCATTATTCACAGGAACACAAAGACAGTATTACGATAACAGTCAGCAAAGAACTGCTAGCGCTGGACAAACCGCTTTTACATTTAATTTTAGCCCAGCACCATCTACAGCTTCTGATTTTGATATATTTGTAAATGGTAGTGAAGTTTCTGCGTCTACATACGGATATAGTAACAACGTTGTAACATTTACTAGTGGTAACGAAAAATCTGCTGGAGATGTAATTACTTTAAAACAAAAAACATTTAGTGAAGAACTAGGTAATTATCAATATATAAAAATAGATGATATTATAAATAACTTTATAATAAATTATGTTGGTGAAGATAAATTAATACCTAAAATAAAAAGAACAGATGTATCTTTTCATGTTCAAAGAGGTATGCAGGAATTTAGTTATGATACATTGAGATCAGAAAAATCACAAGAAATAGAAATACCACCTTCATTAAAAATGAAACTTCCACACGATTATGTTAACTATGTTAAGCTATCATGGAAAGACACATCTGGTATTGAAAGAGTTATATATCCAGCAATAAAAACAAGCAACCCAAAAGCCTTGTTACAAGATGGTAGTTATGATTATTTATTTAATAGTGATAACACGTTATTAGAAGCATCTGAGTCAAACACGTGGTCAACATACAAAGCTCAAGGAGATGGAAATGAAACTGAAGCTGATACAAATCAAAACGCTGTTGATCAAGTTTTAGCAGAGGGTAGAAGATATGGTTTAGAACCTTCTTTTAGTCAAGGTAATGGTGTTTTCTACATAGACAACACAAGAGGTTTTGTACATTTTAGCTCAGATTTAAACACAAAAACAATAACTTTAAAATATATAAGTGATGGTGTTGCTACAGAAGCTGAAAAAATAATACATAAACTTGCTGAAGACGCTATATATAAATACGTAGCACACGCTATATTATCAGCAAGAACGTTAGTACCTGAATATTTAGTGGCAAGATTTAAAAAAGAAAAATTTGCAGCTATAAGAAAAGCTAAACTTAGATTAAGTAATTTAAAAGCTGAAGAACTTAGTCAAGTTTTAAGAAATAAATCTAAAGTAATTAAACATTAAGATATGCCAGAGTTAAAGCATCACTTTCGTGCAGGTAAAATGAACAAAGACCTGGACGAGAGGTTAGTACCTAATGGAGAGTATAGAGACGCGCAGAATATAGAAATATCTACTTCTGAAGGTGATGATGTAGGTACTATACAAAACGTAAGAGGTACTACTAGAATAAAAGGTAAAGAATTTAATTCAAATTCTAAATCAATAACTTCTAACTGGGATACTTTAAGTTTTGGCTTAACAAACGCTAAATGTGTTGGATCTGTTCTTAACACTGAAAACGATAAGATATACTGGTTTATAAAAGCAGACGAGTCAGATTGTATTGCTGAATATGATGATATAAAAGGTATTATATCACCAGTTTTAGTAGATGCTAACAATATACTTGATTGGCAAGATGATACGTATATAACTGGTATAAACGTTTTAGATAACATGTTATTGTGGACCGATGACGTTAAAGAACCTAAGAAAATAGATATAACAATATTTAAATCTGGTTGTTCTAACAACTTTACAACACACACCAAGTATAGTGGGCAAAAAATTCCATCTGGATTTAATCCTGCAGCTTTTGGTGATTTTACAGAAGAAAATATAACTGTAGCTAGAAAAGCACCTATTGTTCCACCAACATTAACAATGAGTTCTTCTACTAGAGGCGGTATAGGTACTGGAACTTCAAGCGTAATAATAAGTAACGCAACAGCTACAACGTTTACATCCACAGAGGGTATATCTAAAGATGCTGGTACCACATTAAACCTAACTTTTTCACCTTTACCAAATTGGCAAGTAGGAGATATTATAACTTGTAAATCAACATACGAAGACTTAGGTCAGCAAGAAACTTTTGAAATAAAACTTTTAATAAGTAGTATAAGTAGTAGCAATGTATTTAGTTGCGTTATACAAAGTATACCAATTGAAATACCTTATGTACCATTAACATGGGAAGCTATATTAAGTGAAGAAGGTGTTTTATTTGAAAAAAAGTTTGTAAGATTTGCTTTTAGATTTAAGTATTATTCTGGTGAATATTCTGTATTTTCACCTTTCAGTGAATTAGCTTTTTTACCTGACACTTTTGAATACTTGTCGACAAATGGTTATAATGATGGTATGATAAATAATTTAAGACAGTTATCTATTAGCATACCAGGATATAAACCTATAGATGTTCAAGAAGTTGATATATTATACAAGGAATCAAATAATAGTAATGTTTATGTTGTAGACACACTTAAAAGAAATAGCTCTGGATCTTTCCCTACAGAGTATAAACTAGAATCAGAAATTATAAGTAAAGTTGTAGAGAGTAATCAAATGATTAGACCTTGGGATAATGTTCCTAGAAAAGCAAAAGCTCAAGAGGTTACAGCTAATAGACTTATATTTGCAAACTATTTACAAAACTATAATATAGAGGACTTTAATCTTCCGGATATATCTATGTCTATTAGTCAATCTTCTATATCAACAGTAAAAGAACCTGAGTTATCTATAAAATCATTAAGAACATATCAGGTAGGTGTTGTTTATATAGATGCGTATAATAGACAGTCACCAGTGTTTACTAGCTCTCAAGCTTCTAAACAAACTAGTAAAAATTATGCTAAAACAGTAAATAGTATAAACGTTACTTTAAATAATCAGCCACCAGACTGGGCTACGCATTTTAAATACTACATAAAAGAAACATCTAACGAATACTATAATCTAGCTATGGATAGGTATTATCTAGCAGAAGATGGTAATGTTTGGTTAAGTTTTCCTTCATCTGAAAGAAATAAAATTGATGAAGAGACTTATTTGATATTAAAAAAGAAACACGATTCAGACGATTTTGTTACTACAAAATCAAGGTATAAAATACTAGACATATCAAATGATGCACCTGATTTTCTTAAAATAAAAGAAAGAGCTGTAGCAACTGGTGATGTAGAAGCTAGATCATCTAGTATACCTCAGGTAGGTAGTATATCATTTGAATTTAGAGGACCAGACCCTGCTTCAAATACTAGCTTTGGTGAAGGTTTTTCATCTGATGCTGTTATACAAATATCTGTAAACGGAATAAGAAGTGATAAGTATAACGTTCTTAGTGGTGGTCCAACTGGTGATAAAGATACTACTGGATCAAATAACCAAAAAGAACACATATATAAAATAACATTAGAAGAGCCAATTAAAACTGGTGATACTATGGTTAACAATATAACAGCTGGTAGTGATTTTGAAATAATACTGTTTGAAGAAAAATTTGAAAGAAAAGCTGAATTTTATGGTAGGTTTTTTGTTAAGATTAATAGAGATGGTAATTTTGATACAAATATAATAGATAGTTTTCCAGAAGAAAACGAGCAATTTGGTATTTCAGATACTAGAACTATTTTTACTAACTGTCCTAACACTGGACCAGGTGATTCTACTTCAGAAGCATCTTGGTATGATACTAGAGCTAGGAACAACAAAGTGAGTCAAGCTAATAATGGTCACCCTGTTTTAGGTTCTCACAATATGACAGTTGTTTTTGCGGGTGGACCAAAAAGTGGAACTAGAAACTTTGGACCAGGTCACGGTGTTCCAAATGACTTTTTAAAAGTTTTATCAACACACGAAACATTATTTAGGTTTAAAGGATCTACTAACAATGCGTTAGGTGAAATATATAAAGTTACTAACTGTGATATTGATTATAAATATAGAAGAAACGGTAGAAAAAAATTATTCTCTAGTAAGCAAAGAAGATATAATATAACATTCGAGCACCACAAAAACGGAACACCTTACGAAGACTCTTTTACTAGTAATGGTGGTAACTTTTCTGGAAACTATATAGATGAAATACAGTTACTACAAAATGTAATAACAACAGACGTTGAAGTGCTAACATCGAATAACCCTGCTATATGGGAAACAGAACCTAAAGAATCTGTTGAACTAGATATTTATTATGAAACTGGTGCGTCAAGACCGGTTAGTGATCACGGTGGAACGCATACTTTAGACTTTAAAAACTGCTACTCGTTTGGTAATGGTGTAGAATCCGACAGAATAAACGATGATTACAACGCTCCTCGTATAGGTAAAGGAGTTAAAGTCTCTGCTGTATTAGACGAACCTTATAAAGAAGAAAGAAGAAAAAATGGTTTAATATTCTCTGGCTTATTTAATTCAACAAGTGGTATAAATAGATTAAATCAATTTATACAAGGTGAACCTATAACTAAGGATTTAAACCCTCACTATGGCAGTATACAAAAACTACATGCTAGAAATACTGATTTAATAGTATTCTGTGAGGATAAAGTTTTAAAGGTACTAGCAAATAAAGATGCTTTGTTTGAAGCTAGTGGTAATCCACAGTTAACAGCTACTAATAGAGTACTTGGCCAATCTATACCTTTTGTAGGTGAGTACGGTATATCTTTAAATCCAGAATCATTTTCTTCATACGCTTACAGAGTATATTTTGTAGATAAAGCTAGAGGAGCTGTTTTAAGATTGTCTAGAGATGGTTTAACACCTATATCTGATTTAGGTATGAAAGACTTTTTTAAAGATACTTTACCTAAGTCTAATTTAATATTAGGTAGTTATGATGATAGTAAAGGTTTATACAACTTAACGTTAGATGGTCAAACAGTTTCTTTTGATGAAAAGGTAAATGGTTTTCCTAGTTTTAAATCATTCATACCTGAAGCCGCTTTATCATTAAATAATGTTTACTACAGTATAAAAAATGGT
>Ga0315330_10000833_pt1 | contig 20112 bp, 8 predicted proteins | sample M140m34915metaG_FD_203453 | JGI IMG/M metagenome (GOLD analysis project Ga0315330, IMG submission 203453) | Ammonia-oxidizing marine archaeal communities from Monterey Bay, California, United States - M1 40m 34915 | ecosystem: Environmental > Aquatic > Marine > Intertidal zone | place: USA...
TCCAGGGTTTACAACCTGCCGCGGTTGGGAAGGCTCACCCCGGTGAAATAGTTTTGTCTCTGTCACATGATTGGCAGGCTCAACCAAAGCACGAATGAACTGCTCATCCGGTTTGGCAGCACGGATCTTCTTAATCTTTTCGTCAAATGCTGCCAATTTTGGTTTCGAGTCGGGAATGTATTGATACAGATTTCCCGGTGAAATATTGACGCTAGGATTCGCTTTCAATGCCTGCACCTGTTCAGCAGTTCTATCCTTGCTGGCAGTCTCATACGCAGCCCGCAACTGGCCTCGCAGCGGCTCATCATATTTCGCAAGCTCCTGATCCAAGGCCTGTTTCATAAACTCCGACAGTTTGACATTCTTCTGTTCAGCAACCGCTTTGGCCTCCGTTTCAACCTCTGCAGCTTTAGCTCGATCAGCCGCGGTGTAAAGTGAAACTCGCCGAGCATTGGGTGTCTTCCAGGCCTTCCAGTCCAAAGCAGGCTCAAAAACTGCTCTCAGTGCGTAGTAATCCGACTGTGGAATCGGATCATATCGATGATCATGGCATTGCGCGCACTGAACACTCAAGCCAAACAGGGAAGTGCCAACGATCTTAAGTGTGTCTGTCATCACCTGATTTCGTGCGGTCTCGTCATTGGCTCCACTACCAGTACCATCGGCAGCCATTCGCAAATATCCGGTGGCAGTCAATAAGTCGACTTGCTCCTCTGTCAAATCACCCTCCAGCGAACCGGCAAGCTCGTCACCGGCTAGTTGCTCAGTAATGAATTGATCAAATGGCTTATCCTGATTCAGCGAGCGGATCACCCAATCGCGATATTTCCAAGCCCACGACCGTTCAGCGTCCTTAACCGTGTACCCCTCGGAATCTGCGTACCCTGCAATATCCAGCCAATGCCGCCCCCAGCGCTCACCATACGCAGGCAGACCCAACAGGTAGGTCACTAAATGTTCGTACCAATCAGATCGGGAATCCTCGGACCATTGACGAACCTGTTCTGGTGCAGGCGGTAAACCAAGCAAATCAAAGAAAGCACGCTTGATAAGTGTCGCGCGATCTGCCTCGTCCAAAAGCTTCCCTTGCTCATCTTCATCAATTCGCCACTGCACTAACAAATCAATGGCATTGCGATGGACAATCGATTCAGCCGCAAGCACCGTTTTCGGAATATTGAAATCCTGCTGAATGACCTGATAGGCCCAATGAGCTCGTTCTTCGAGGGTCACGCCCAAGCCGGCGCCTATCGTTTCAGCCTCGGGTCGCGCGGTGGCCGCACCCTGCTCAAGCCACCGTTGAAGGATTTGAATTTCTTCGTCTGATACCTTTACTTCTCCGGGCGGCATCTCACCCTCTTGAATCCTTGTTAATACCAAACTGCTCGCCGGCCTGTCCAACTCTATCGCTGGTCCACTAGATCCACCTTTCTTCATCAACCGAACCTGTCGCAGATCCAGCTCACCCTCCAGTTCCTCCGTCGCTCCATGGCAATCAAAACAGTGCGCACGAAAAATCGGACGGATGTGCTGCTCATAAGTCAAATCATTGGCAGCAGTTGCCCAAGAGCAGCAGAAACACCAGTGGTAGCTGGCAATAAAAACAAGCGTTATGAGCGATGGGCGTAACATCATCGTCAGCCAGACAATCAACTTTGAGGTGGGATCAGAATCGAGGTGGGTAGCAAACACCACAAATGGTGCGTGCAACCATCATAACTGACGATCCGCAGCAGGTCCCGGGGAAGCTGATTCATTTTGATGATGAAAGCCTGATTTCATCTACACCCATCCAGTTCTGACAAACGCAATTCTCACCGTTTTGCTGGATACCTTCTCACAGGTACATCATTGGCTTGCTTCGGGCCGGGTGTGCTTCTTCCATTCACGATCAGCTTTTCCAATAAATCCATCATGCCTGCCAGCTTCTCAGGATGTTTGTTTGCCAGATTACGAGTCTCTCCCAAGTCATCCGCCAGGTGATAAAGTTGCATTGCTTGGCTTTGATCGCCGCCTTTTCCCCAGCCTCCTGACCCCGGCGCCGGGATGCATTTCCACGCACCATCTCGCAGGCTGGGAACGCCACGAATTGAGCAACTGATTGAGTTGGTCCGAATCGGAGTATCCTGACCAAGTAACAGCGGCAGAATACTGAAACTGTCTTCTCCTTGATCGATCGCCAATGCTGCATCCGTGACGTCTGCCAAAGTTGCCATTAAATCAGCCTGATGAACCAGTTGGTGACAGACACTTCCTGGCTGCACTTTTCCCGGCCATCGCACAATGAATGGAACACGATGGCCTCCTTCCCACGCATCCGCCTTGTAACCTCGTAGCGGTCCACTTGGATAATGGCCCTGCTCCTCCAACTTCGAGACTCCAATGTAGGGAGCACAACCGTTGTCACTGGTGAAAAGCACCAATGTATTACCTGCTAAGCCTGCCTTATCGAGTGCACCGACCACCTGACCCACGATGTTATCAGTTTCCATCACAAAATCTGCATACAGCCCAAGACCACTCTTTCCCTTCCACGCTTCATTCACGGACAACGGAGTGTGAGGTGAGGTCAACGGCATGTAAATGAAGAAGGGCGAGTTAGACTCCGAACGCGATTGAATGTATTTTTCAGCTCGATTTCCGAGTGTTGGCAAAATTGGCTCCAATGTCCAATCTTTCAATGCAGGGCCCTGCTTGCTCGCCTGATTATTCCCGATCAATGATTGCGACAAATAATGTGTTGGAATTCCGACCGTACGCTCATTTTCGATGAAACAATAGGGTGGCCAGTTGGGAACGTCTGTCCCGAAATATTGATCAAAACCAACAGCGGTCGGACCTCCTGGAATAGCTTGCGAAAAAACCTCTCGCCACACGGCCAGTGTATCGTGGTTGACCTGATTACCATTGGGGCCCGCCTTGAATTGCTTGGCACGTTCCTGTGGAATCGGCCAAGACCATCCCAAATGCCACTTGCCAATCGCAATCGTGTCATAACCCTGCTGCTTGGCTAAACCACCAAGGGTAAGCCGTCCCGATGGAATGAGTGGCTTACCCCACAAACCAACAATCCCAGATTGCAATCGAGATCGCCAGTGATATCGACCTGTAAGAATTGTGTATCTCGAAGGTGAACACACGCCAGAGGAAGAGTGCGCATCAGTGAACCTCATCCCCTGCGACGCCAACTGGTCAATGTGAGGCGTCGCTATTTTTCCTCGTTCCCGGTTGTAACATTGCACATCCCCAAACCCAAGATCGTCTGCATAAATCAGAACAATGTTCGGGACCTCACTTGCACTAGCCGTTGCAGCCGCAGAAAGCACAGCACATACCGCAAACAACAGAAAACTGATTCGTGTACTTATTGGGAACATTGACTACTCATTGAAAGGAAGTGTTATTAACAACAACTCTTTGATTTTAAAGAATCACTGCTCCAGTTCACAATGATTAAGTCAACAATGACCAGTTCACTCCACAAAATGGCGTGTCGAAACCGAACATTTACGGCAATCAGTCCCTCGCTACTCAAGTTTCCCTCCAACCCTGTTCGAAATTCATGTGACGGCTCCAAAGGCAGCGAATTAAAACGCTATCACTTTCAAAGGATGCCATTCACTAGGCAACTGTATGGTGAGCATCAGCAGTCTGACACTTGGTGATCATTAGCTGGTGATTGCTAGCCATGCGAAATTCCCTGTACGGATCATGCCTGTGTTCCTATTGCGTGCATGTGGCATGGCTTCAATAGCTGATTCCTGCGGTCCTTGAGATTAACTTATGATGATCGAAGATTCGGAAAGCGGCCCTCCCAAGCTCTATGGACACCCCATGCCAAACCTATCTGCCCTGCTCTGTTTCACCGCCGTGGTGTTAACAACCTCCGATCCGCACACTGCCATCGCCGAAACGTGGAAACGCCATACGATTGACTCAAGTGATCGTTTAGCGGGCAAGCGTGGTGCTGATGGCGTGCGCCTGCTTGATGTCAACAGCGACGGTCTTCTTGACATCACCACCGGTTGGGAAGAAGGCGGTGCGGTTGTGATTTACCTGAACCCAGGTCCTGAGCGTGCGCGTCAACGATGGCCAGCCGTCACGGTGGGCTCGGTTAAAGGAGTTGAGGATGCAGTGTCAGTCGACTTGGATCGTGACGGAGCAGTCGATGTGGTGTCGTGTGCTGAGGGTAAAATCAACAACGTATTTGTACACTGGGCACCAAAGGCATCGTCCGAGTATCTCCAGACCAAGGCTTGGAAGTCAGAAGCCTTTCCAGAATCTGCTGGCCGTCGCTGGATGTTTGCGATGCCAATGGACATGAACCGTGATGGCCGACTTGATCTTGTCATTGGTTCCAAAAATGACAATGCCATAATCGGGTGGCTGGAAAATCCTGTGAACTCGAGAGACACTGCTGCGTGGAAACTGCACTCGCTTGCGAAGGCGAGTTGGATCATGTCGATCCAAACAGTGGACCTTAATGCAGACAATTTTCCCGACATTCTGTACTCAGATCGATTCGGCAAGCAAGCAGGTATCTACTGGCTGAAAAATCCTGGTAACTCTTCGGCTAACTGGAAAAGCCAGCGGATTGGTGGGCAAGGCAAGCAAGTCATGTTTCTTACCAGTGGCAAACTATCGAAACAGGATTCAACACCGACCGTCGTCTGCGCAACATTGACGGGCGAATTACTTTGTTGCAAAGCTGACTCGACCGGAAAATGGAAAGAGACAATCCTACCGTTGCCCTTCGGTCTAAAGGCGGGCAAAGGCGTTGCGATTGCTGATGTCAATGGAGACCATCGACCCGATATTGTGACAACAGCCGAAGCACAACGAGAGCAGGACGACATGATTGCCGTGGCATGGAAGGAAAACGGGATCAATGGTTGGGTTGACCATGCCATCAGTGATCAGCGAGGCCGAAAATTTGACCGACTGGAAATGATTGATATCGACGGGGATGGTGATTTAGATCTAATCACCTGCGAAGAAGTGCACGACCTGGGCGTCTTTTGGTACGAAAACCCAACCCGTTAATAGAGTACCCACGAGGGCCGGCTAGCCAAACAACACGCACCCTTCCCCTAGCCACACAACTCAATCTCGCGGTTGCATCAAACGACTCAATGTGAAGGCGCCACACATCAGGATCATTCCAGCAGCTAGAGAAAACTGTCCTGCGAATTCTCTTCCATAATTAAACACCCGTAATCCTCCTGCGGCAGCGGCAATGAAGCCAGCCAATCCCGCGAGGCGAATCGTCCAGAGAAACACGTTTCTCATTTTTTTCTTTCCACCAATCTTGGCGTCGTCCTGATTACCCACGTCCAGATGGTAAGTGATCTAATCAAACTACGGGAGGCATGGTCGGGTTTACGTAAGTCAGACCATTTCGCCACACGAACGGCATGACCTCATGCGTACTTACTCGAAAAGAGGCTGATTCACCAATTTCCACTAATCCGCGTGAATACCGGTTTTTTCGCCGCGTTAACGCGTTTCAGTCTTCGTGGCCTCAAGGCGAGTGCGATAGAGAAAGGCGTCCGATGTTACCAACGAGACAATCAAGGCTTTCATGCTGCCGCCGCTATCCCGGTAAGCTCGGTGCGCCTCTTGTAATACGAGCGCATCGTTGAGGGTCTCGTTTCGTCCCATCCAAAAACGGAAGGCATGACGGACAAAGACCTGCTCAACACGCTCGCTTTCTGCCAACTTGTTGATCAAGTCAATCGCATTTGCCACTTTTCCATCAAGCGAGGCATCTCCAGAATCAATGATCTCACCGGTCGTATCAACAGGCTCATCCAGTTCGGTCGTGCGATACAGACCGGCATGGTTGTACATTTCAAATGGCAGACCCAGCGGATCCATCTTCTTGTGACAGGTCCAACAATAAGTTTCTCTGGTAACACGCATACGTTCACGCAAAGTCTTACCTGGCTCATCTGGCAACATCGCGTCTACGGTGATCGGAACATCTGGAATCCCACCACCAAGTAATCGTTCTCGAACCCATCGACCACGACGAATGGCGTGATTGTCCATGGCATCAGAATGAGAAACGAGCCAAGTTGGATAGGTGAGGATTCCACTACGTTGATCTTTGGGTGCCTCTGCCAAGGTTCGATCAGGTTTCATTGACCCATTGCCGAAGCTTCGGCGACTGACTCGAGCATAGATTTTTGGACCACGCAAATTTGCCCCATCAACTTTGTGGTTCACGCTTGAGCGTTTTTTCTTCGGCGGCTTGGGTGGCTTCTTTCCAGGATTGGCTTTCAACCAAGCTTCTTTTTCCGCGGCTTGCTGGGCAGCTAATTCAGCCGCTTCTTTCTTGGCTTTCGCAATCGAGGCCCTTTCTTGGTCGCCCGCACGCCGCTGACCGAAGTAAGTACCATCGCCCCCACTTGCGACGACTTTATTCGTTGTCAGCAACTGCTTAAGCACATCTTTATCTTCATCAAGAATCAGTTCAATCAAACGATCAGTGCTCGCTGTCCCGTCGAACATGGCTCGGTAGTGCGTTGTACCAGCAGATGCACCTGTTTCACCAAGCGCCTTGGTATCTTTGCAGATGTAGCCAGCCAAATCGTAATCAAAATAATCTCGAAAGAACCTTAGCACACGTGGTTTGCGAATGCTGTCATCTGACAGCATTCGTTCCACTTCACGCTTCACATCTGCTTTGGTTCGCATGCGTCCATCAACGATGGACTGACGCAGTTGTTCATCCGGCTGCAGGTATCGAAGTGCATGATTTACCGCCAACCCCAACTCCCAATCCTTTAGCATGACGCGACCATAACGATCTGCCTTACCCTTCTGAACCAGTTCGGGCCTGAACAATGCGTCGCGGTCCAAGAAAATTGAGGAGAGTCCCAGAACCAGTCCTTCTTCTTTCCCAAGCTTTTCAATTGTTTGCTCGACAATCGTGACATACTCATCTTCTTCCACCTTGCTGGGTGGTCGAAAGCACAATGCCTCAAACAAAAAGCGAACCGCATCCCGCAACCCGTCATCTGACAGTTCACTTTTCTCAAAGATCGCACTGATGGGAGTCAGGGGACGCATTACTTTGGTGCTGTACACGATACTCGTGGGAAGCCCGCGAAGATCACCTTTCATTTTATCTTCGATTGATTTCGGATCGTCAGTAATCTGATAAGCGTTGGCAATACTCAAAGGCCCCCGTGCCATGTAACGGATGATATCCCCAGCCACGCCAAAGATCTGTGTGGCCTCCGCACTGTTGACCGTCGAAAAGTCTGAATAATTTTCTAAACCGTGTGCCCGAGGTGAGGAGAGAATGGCAGGCGTACTTTTAACTGCAGTCGCATAAGCAACCGTTCCACCCTGCCACTTAATAATACGATCCGTACCGAAATAGATTTTCAGCTCACCACCGTGATTCGTAGGAACAAAATCTCCCTGGGTCCGCAAACCTGGCTTCTCTGGATTAAAATCCGGCTCTTTGTTGATCAACGCATTCAAACGCGTCATATGTTCCTGTGGTGTCACTCGCCAGAGTCGTGCGGGAGACGAAGTTGGCATCAGCTCAATCCCTGCCGGTAGGGATTCAAACAGCAAATCATGATCGACAAAGTTACCTTTATCGGGGTCGAGATTTACTTGAAACCCGCCCTTATCACGCATCACCCGTTTGAGTTCACCGACAATCCAGTCCGAGAACTGCAACCGCTCAACAACGCCCACATCTGCCGCATCTTTGGGTGGCATCTCTTTCAACGTGACCTGAGCCCATACACTCGTCCACACCGCAGCATTGACTTCATCCACGGGACCCAAATCTGCGAGCGATAGATTCCCTTCGGGATCTGTCTCACCATGGCAATCTATACAGTGCGTTCCAAGAAACGTCTTTGCAAAACTGTTGTAGTTTTCATTGACCTTCTTTCCAGGCGTGTAAGTATCACCATGCGTTACTGAGGCTCCCCCCCAAGACAGCACGAACACCAACACAACGTTCAGTTTGCTCATATCAACAATTCTTTGACGGGGCCACTATCGTTGTCGAATTTTTTGGCCAGTTGCTCACTCATGTTAAAACGATCCACATTCTGACCGGCAGCTCTCAAGATCGATGTGTAAAGAGCATTGATTGGGCGTTTGCCATCCAACTGAGTGAAGCAGCCAGTTTTAAACGCACCATCGCAATTACCAAGCAACATGACTGGCCAATTCGCACCATTGGTGTGCTGCTTGTCAGCGTTGTTGCTGGTGTAAACGATCAACGTGTTGTCCATCATGGTTCCGTTACCTTCTGGAACACTTTCCAAAGCTTGCATGATTCGAACCAGCATGCGACTGTTGTATTGACGGATTTTGATCCAAATTGGATTTCCAGCCTGATTCATGTGACCAAGGTTATGCCCTTGTTGCTCAACTCCAACACCCTTCCAAGATCCGAAGATTTCACCGCGTCCGGAGCCAAGAGTCAGTGTATTCGTAATGCCGGACGTGACGGCTGAAATACCAAGCTCTACCAGTGCATCATGCCAGTCGGTTTCAAACTCTGGGTTCGTGTATCGATCATCAACCTCAGGCGCGAACTTTCGCAGGTGGTCGGAAACCGTATCCAAGCGATCGCGCAAACCGTTTACATCTTTAAAACCTTGGACGAACTGCCCGTATCGCTGCTGATCACTCGATGGAAGCGACAGACCTTTTGATGCTGCTAATCGCTCGATTTGATTGAACAGATTTGAGCGTGCTTCATGCTGACGCTGGATGTCACCAGTTGAGATACCCCCATACAACATCTGGTAAAGATGGTTTGGATTCGAGTGCATGAAAATCGGCTGACCGGCACCACTTGCGGACAACGTTGCCAGCGTTGGCTTCGCAGTCATGTTCTCAAGTGAATCCATACCAATGCAAAGATGCGGCAGTAATGTCTCCGGCAACACTTTGCTCAACTCATGGTCAATCGTCGATCCACTGGGTGCAACACCGTCACCACCGCGATAGCCACCCAGTGCACCGAAAAAAGCACTGTGCGATGGACTGGTGTGAATGCCGTGCAAACCATTGATGATGTGCAACCGTTCTTTGTATGGCTCAAGAGCACTGATCGGCTCAGGTAGCTTTACCTTTGCCAATGAGCCACTCTTCTTCATGCCTTCCGGAATGCAGGTCTTCGGGTCAAAACCTTGATTCTGCATAAAGAAGATGACCCTTTTCGCCGATGCCCCACCAGTCGACGAAGCCAGCAGATTCTGACCCGTTAGCGATGAAGTGAAAGCGGCACCGACGCCTGTAGCGACTCCTCGAAGCAGATTTCTTCGGTTCAGCATGATCGATCTTTCAACACGATGGACATTGCGATTTCACTTGGGAAAATACCCGAGCCAAATCTTGGAATTATCTAGATCACGGTTAGTTGCAAAAAATCTGAACCGAATCGACAGGTTCAGGACATGCAGTGGTAGGCGACCTTGGGTGCAAATCGAAGTGGATTTGTGGGACACACTTCTCATGATTAGATGCACGAACAGCCTCCATTATTGTAATCCTGCATCATTTTTGACGCAACTTCATTCCCGCAAAGACTTTACGACAAAGAAAAATCACTCGCGGGTGCCGCTGGCCTGAATCAGACTGCCCGAGGCCGCCATCTTTTCTACCTATCGGCATTTTCAAGCTGATTCATCGCCCACACCGTCAAGCAGGCTCACGCCGTCAAGCAAATTGCCGCCGCCCTGATGGACCGCCGTCAAGCCAAGCAGCCCAACCGTTCGTATCGAGCAGGGGTATCACTTGGCACAATCACCCTCTAGTTGATTTGGCGCCCTCTGATTGATTTGGCAACTTCTCGGTTGATGGGGGCAGTTCGTCCAGAGCACCCGGAAACGCAGGATGCAGACGATGTGTCCAGTCAGGGAAAAAGAGCCGCTTGGCCTCCGTCGCAGGAGTACGTGTGAGCGCTGACGGAAATCGCTTTCTAGCCTGACGTGCAACGAGACTTCGGTCTGTGAATGCAGCCATCAAAGCAACTAAATCTTTGACTTGCTGATCGGTCAGCTTCAGATTACCCATATCTTCGCGGTTGACTGTCTCAGGGAAGTCAGTGGTACCCCAACGTTGAGGCTCCAAATCCCTCTTGTTATAGAATTCCATCACCTCCTGCAGGGTCTGGATGGAACCATTGTGCATGTACGGTCCCGTCAACTCGATATTTCGCAAAGAAGGTGCACGAAACTGCCCCATACCCTCGTCACCAATCTTCGCACCCAGTCCCGGATCTTTCTCACCTCGCGAAGGTACACCCAGATTGTCATAACCAAAATCACTCAACAGGGGCGGTGTCCAACCGGTTGGTTCAAGCAAATGACAATCAGCGCATTTACCAGCACCACGGAAGACCTCCAAACCACGACGCTCTGCCTCTGATAATGCCTCACTGTTGCCTGCCAGATAATCATCGATTCTGGCATCGAATGGTCGAAACATGGGATCCTTGAGAAACTCGACCAACGCCCGAAATGCGTGGTAGGTCAACTGACTGTCATCCTTCCAACGTAGAGGGCCAATCCAGTCTTTCAGATCTCCTGCATAAGCTGATCGTCTCAGTCGGGCCGCCAACTCTGCCAGATCAGGCAGATTCATTTCATTTCGATCAAAGAAAGGTTGTTGAACTTGTTCAAACAAATCGCGTGCTCGCCCGTCATGGAACAATCCACCCTCGTAAGCATAAATCTCGCGTCCATCCTTCGTGAACAGATCTTCATACGCGAAGCTGGGGATCAACGCAGCGTACATCAACGAGGGTGCGTTCCGTCTACCCTTTCGACCCTTCACCGCGCCAAGTGAAACAGGACGAGGGTCGGCAAACGCAACTGAGGGGCTGTGGCAGGAAACACATGCTTGCCCAACTGGGCGAGACAAACTGCTATCCAAAAATATTTCCTGACCAATCTTAGCCGCGATTCCTTTGACGGCACTTTGGCTATCTTCAATCGCCGCGACCGGTTCTACCGCCACTATGTCAACTGAAAAACACCAAGGCAGTAATACTGCCAAGGTTAACACCAACATACGGAAAGAAGACAACCATTCCATCTCTAGTCAAATACTTTCAGGTACTGGTACAAACATACTCAATAAAATAACGGAATCAGTTTTAGACTTCTGGGATCCGTTCCATCGCATCACCGAAGTGATCCAAACTGACGCCCATTTTATCCATCATACTCAGGTAAAGCCGGCAGATCTGACGATTGGTTTCACCTGCATAATTCAGGTTCTGACCACCTTTGATTTGCCCACCTGCAGACCCAAGCATGACAACGGGTAAACGGGTCGCATCATGACTTCCCGTCAACATACTTGAACAAAGCATGATCATGGAATTATCCAAAGCAGTGCATTGACCCTCCTGAATTGCATCAAGCCTTTTAGCAATGTAACCCACTTGTTCCAGAAAAAACTGATTCACTTTCAGCCAGTCCTCGGTATCTGTGTGGGACAACAGGTGATGGATCATGTAGTCGACACCAAGGTGGGGAAACCGCAGCGTTCCATGATCGTTATTCAGCTTCAAAGTGCAAACTCGAGTAGTGTCGGTCTGGAACGCCAGCACCAAAATGTCACACATCAACCGCATGTGTTCAACGATATCCTGCGGGTATCCGTCGGCCGGCCTTGGTAAATCCGGCTCAGCCAAGGTGGGACGCCAACCCTGCAATTCACCATGCTGCCCAGCTCGCTCAATGCGTTTTTCGACCTCGCGGACCGAATTCAAGTACTCGTCAAGTTTCTGTCGATCCGACTGACTGATGCGGCGACGAACATCACCCGCATCCTGCAAAATTGCATCGAGCACACTTTGGTCATTGCGGCCAACCGCATCTTTGAAAAGCTGATCAAAAGCTAGTGCCGGGAAAACTTCCAGAGGAGTTGGTGAAGTAGGACTGCTCCACGAAATGTGCGAACTGTAAAGCATTGAATAATTCTTGTGCACCGACGGGTTTGCCTTCTCACAGCCCAATACCAGACTTGGCAACTTGGTGCGATTTCCAATCCGTTGAGCAACGATTTGATCCATGCTGGTTCCAGAGCGGATTGTTCCACCTGCAGACAAGGGTGCCCCAGACAGCAAGTTCCCAGTTTGTGAACTATGAATGTTTCCCTTCAATGCCTCAGCATTGTAAAGACCATTGATGAACACCATCCGATCACGGAATGCTTCAAGTGGCTCCAGAACTCTACCGAGTTGCATCTCACTACCGCTGCCACGCGCCCACCATTCTTTGGAATGGTAACCACAGCCAGAGAACAGCACAGCCATTCTTACTGGTGCTGCATTTTCTTGATTTTGTTTCTCCTTACCATCTGGCACCTCGCTACTGAAACAATTGATGGACTCCATCCATGGCAACGCCATAGAAACACCCAAGCCACGCAGCATCCGGCGTCGGGAAAATCGATTACTGCTCATCATGTACTCCTTTATGGCTGCACGGTGGTTTGAGGCACAGTGGTTTGAGGCACAGTGGTTGTTTTGAAGTTGGCTTGCTGGTCACGAATCTGACAAAACTGTCGGCTATTGATAATCTTTTCAATCGCGATCTCAACCTTAAAACCGCCAACATTCAGTGCCTGGTGCATATGGTCCAGCAAGGGCTCATCTGACAATAAAACCTCACGACCCAGAGAAAATCCAAGCAACTTCCGGCAAAACTGCCGAACGATATCTTCACGACGATCTTGCAGAAGATAATGTCGAAGACCATCGGCATCGGCAATCACTTTTCCATCTAACAACGTTGCCATGGTATCCACATCGGATGCGCGTTTTCCACCAAGTGCATCATAACCTTCAAGTGCAAAACCGAAGGGATCAATGTGGGCATGACACTTCGCACACGCGACCACAGAACTGTGCTTCTCGATCAGTTGTCGAGATGTCAGTCCCTCCGGGACTTGCTCGGGTAACAAAGGAACGTCGGCGGGCGGCCGTGGCAATTGTTCACCCAGCAAAGTTTCATAAATCCAATTGCCTCTTAGAACTGGACTAGTTCTCGACGCACCTGACTGGCTGGCTAAAAACGCAGCCATTCCCAGCACACCTCCGCGACCTTGCGAACGTACACCTTCAAATCTTCGCCAATGACCATCATTTGGAGCGGCGTTCCAACGAAATCCGTAATGATGGGCCAACGCCTCATCCAAAAAGGTGTGATCAGAATCGATCACATCGAGAAGTGATCCATTGTTTTGAAACATATCCTCAAAGAATCGGAGAGTTTCTCCGTACATGCTTCTTCGTAACGCTGCAAACTGTGGATATAGCTTTTCATTCTTGTCATCATTTTGGTCAAAGTCGCGAAGGTGCAACCACTGACAGGCAAATTGCGAGGCGAGACGTTTGGCTCGGGGATCTTTTAGCATACGTTCCATCTGCTCACCCATGACCTTCTGGTCCTTCAAGGCCCCGCGGCGCCCAAGTTCCAACAACTGTGAATCCGGTATCGACGACCACAAAAAGAAACTGAGCCTCGCTGCCAGTTCCTCGCCTTCAACGTTGGATTGCCCAGTACCCACTTGAGGTGTCTCGAGCTTGTAAAGAAAGTCAGGTGCTGTCAGAACGTGTGCAATCAATGTCTGCACCGCCTCGCGATGTTGGACCCCTTCACTTCGCAAGCGTTGGTACAACGCAATCATCCGTTGCTTTGACCTCGGGCCAATTTGACGTCGCCATGCGCGTTCAGCCCAATTCACAACTGCCGCAACTTGCAAAGGCTCTAATACAATTTTTTGTTTCTTAAACTCTGTAGCCTGACGATTGATCGGTAGCCGCAACGGCTCAAAAGCGATCACCAAGTCAGGTCGGTCCTGAGTAGCAAACTCAGCAATTTGCTCGAAAGCAACAGCTTGCTTTAGCGGCGCATCACTGACAAAACGCAATTCATCCCACAGTCGATCCAATTCGCGGGTCTCCGCCGGATTGAGCATCAGGCGACGTAGATGATCATCTTCACGGTGGAACAACCGCAGTGTCACTACTTCATCGACAGGAACAATGCTCGAGTAACACAGCACAGGTGGAAACAAAGAGCCGAAAGAGTGCACAGCCGACCTCACCGATTCCCCAATGACTCCCTTGGGATGCACAAGGAATGGACCACCAAAATCAAGCACAGGCTTCTCAACTGATCCCACATGAACCTGAACTTGCACGCTTCCTTCGACCCCATCACCTGAATGCAACTTCACATTTGTCACAAATTCCGTGGCAGCGAGTTCTCTTGGGATATGAAATTGAATGCTCGAGGTTCCTCGACGGCAAAGATCATTTGACATTAAGTTGCTTCCGTCCGGATGCAGCCCGAATGCCAGGGGGTTTTTATCATCTGAAGATTCCCGCTTATCTGCAGTGACCGCCAACTGCCCTAAATTGAGCCAACGCAACGGACCATGCCAATCGAGTGCCAGCGTTCGCAGATCCTGATCAGCCGACGCCAATCCTTCGGGATCGCCTGTAGTTAAAACACGAGTAACTTCGTTGGCGAGCTGTGCTACTTCTCTTTTTTTAACGCTATCCGGCATACCTGCTAAAGCAACAACCTGCTTACGCCATCGTGAAAGAACTGACGATACAGGAAGCTGGGTCGTTGATCTTGGAACGCTTTTTCCAAAGTGCCAAACATCTTGGTTGCCGAATGTATCGGCCAAAGGATTTCCTTCTTGCACTCGATCGACCACCTGTTCACTCAAAACCCATTTCCGCTGTTCTCCGGCTACCTCGAGCATCTCCAACTCAACATGAGTCATATCACAGCTGTGGTTTTTGTCTCTCGGAAGTACCATCAAAGCAACAACATCCCCAACGGCTAGCGTCAGTGGCTGCACACTGCTCCATTCTTCACGGCCGCCATTATTGAGGACTCCCTGAGCGACAGGACTTGTACCTAAACGACTACGATGCTCGATTTTCCAAACTGCTCCGTTGCCGCACTGATGATCTGCATCAGCCACGGCTGATTTTACTCGAATAGTTCCAGCCATCGGACTCTTCCAGGCCACCACCGCGGCACTGGTAGGAGATGGGTGCATGACCACCGAACGTTCAGGGATTGTCAAAGTCAGAAAGCTAATGCTCTTGTCGGATCGATTTGTAAGCAGACTGGGGGTCGCTTCAGATCCCCAGCCATTGACCGACTCGTGCCCTCGTACCTTCGCCAGCGAATTTTTGAACAAACCTTTGATCTGAAGATCAACATTGTTTCCCAAGCCAAGAAAGTTGGCCCAATTCACGACTAAAGCAGGATTCAATTCGATGTCGGCCCCCCCCTCGTTAACAGCCAATGGCGCATGAGATTTTGATAATTTCGAATGATCCAATATTGCGCTGAGGTATCTTTGGGTTCGCTCCAATTCCCGCCGCTGCATCGAGCGTATTTTTCCACTGACAGCTTTCACATCACGCAACATGATTGATGACGAATCTGCCTCGGCACCGGTATTCATGAGAAGGCGAGGCTCTGACCAAACCACAAAATCCTGGTCATCACCATCTCCCAAATCATGCGTGGTCAGGCTCACCTGAATGTCTTTCTGATCTCCTGCTGCCGGCAACAGCAACCGCAACTCTTGATGATCAAGTACAGGAACGACCTGATCCATCCAGCGTTGGGGCCCACCTTCACGCCCGATATGCCCAATAGAGTTGAACTTCCAGAATCCTTGCTGCGATTGCTGCACATGATTGAGCAACGAATCAATCTCTGTAACAGCGGTTGCACCTGAGATTGATCGCAATTGGCGAACAAGGAACGACTCCGTTTCCGTTTCCAACAGCGTTTTGCTAATCGTCTTTAGGTATCGAGGATTCAAATGAAATTGCTCCGCAACCTCCTCGATCGTGGTTGAGCCGCTCTTCAATGCATCCTCACGTTCAAGCAAGGCCCTGAGGTACTGCTTGATTGGCAGCAATCCACCTTGGTTACCCTCAAATTTGAGGCCATGCAAATTAATGGTGGAACCACCTCCGGTCGTGGTATACCGCTGATAAAAAGCCTGGATATCAGACAATTTTTTATTCGTGCGGTCACGTTGCGTTGTTGACGAGCTGAACTCAATCCCCGTGGGTAGCAACACAACATGCTCTGCGACCCGCTTTGCAGAATCAAGATATTTGCGAATCAGTGAAGGTGACATCGCCTGACCACTTCCCACATTCGTAAAACCCTCTCCGGCTGCCCCGTCGACAGGCAAGTCACGTGAGGGATCTAGCTCACTGACTCCTGTTAAGTCGCGAATCGCATAATCGTATTCCGCATTACTCAACCGCCGCAACAAGACAGGTCCCGGATCCCCAGCCTTCGCAATTGCTTCGGCCTTAAGAAACGCATGAGTCCATGATTGCAGTCGCTTCAAATCGAGATCATCTGGTTGCTGCGCCTCTGGTGGTGGCATCTGGTGACTGTCTAGCACTTTTCGTACTTTCAGCCAAACATCAATGTGTTCACGAGCTTCCTCGATCGACTTGTATGCCTCAAAGTTGATATCTCCTTCACTTGACTCTCCACCGTGACAGCTCCCGCAATGGGTTTTAATTATTGAAAGCGTCCTCGAATCCAATACCGCTGCATCCAGCATGACCGTCTCGCCAAACAGTCTCTCGGGGATGTACGACACGGTAACGCAGCAGATTAAACAAAAGAGCACCAGCACATGATTCCCGCCCCCCCGAAGAGACGGTTGGCGCTTATGCGGGAGATTGAACGCAGCAACGATCACAGTCGCTGCCAATAATAAAAACTGCTTTTGCATTTTCTCAACTACCACGAGATCGATTGTCGGCTTGTGCAATGCTTGCTGTTTCTACCGTGAATGCTGCGGAACTGTCTCCACCTGCCAACACACCAAAACTTGATCACCAAAATTTGATCACCAACTGCGCTAGAATCGAATGGCATTTAGCAAAAGAAGAAATCGCGGTTGTCACTACTTTCCTTCGATACACGTGACAACTGGCACCAACTTGGTGCCAAGCAAGCTGATAGCGTACCACCTCACAATATAGACTGCGATTTAGAAGCCCAAAAAGATACCTGAAGAACCACTTTCCAGAAATTGCGGTGACGCAATTCTTTGCTGGACTCACAGTGAGCTGACCAATCGCTTAAACACCATTAGCGGAGTTTAAGCTCGCTTCTGGCTCCGCTGATGGTAGTGGTGCAGGCAGATTCTCTGGTTGCTGATTTTCATCCGGCTCAATCGATTCGACTGCCGAAGGTGAGACCCGAATGATCTGCCCTTGTGAAGGGCTGGATGGACGACCCAAGTACTTTTCCAGTAGATTCTTGGTTTCGGTAAAGCCTGGTGTAGAAGTGATGTACCGAAGTTCTGGATTCGCAACCACACCGTCGTAGTGCGACATAAGCTCTTGCAACTCTGCAATCTTTCCACGAGTAATCAACGATGGCAATTCTCGAGGTCCGAGATACTCGAGCCACGCCTCACCATACTCACTCACAGCCAACCCTCTGGCGAGCTGCTCTGTAACCTTGCTCCATTGACGATCTGCTGATCCAGAATCAGCCAAGATCGATGAGCCACTGCGGTTGATCGGTTCAACGATTTTGAGTCCATACAAATCGTCTATTACAATGGGTGTCGAGGTACGCGGCATTCTCGGTGCGCGATAACGCCCAGGATACTTGCTGTCATAGCGGTATCGCTCGCGAAAGTACGGATCCTTCAACAGATCTGGTGCTTCAAAACTGCCATAGCGATACGGATCATAGCCGTATCCATCAAAGCGATACGGGTCGAGATAGCCGTATCCACCAAAGCCGGAATAATAACCGTATCCAGGATACGCACCGATCCCGATGCTGATATTCAATCCCGAGGATCTCTTATAAGACCGATAACCCTCATCCACTTTCGCTGTTTGTCGAGTACTTTCATAGCGTTGAAGTTTCGCGCCGCGACTAGACTGGTGCCGGCGTCCAAACAGAAGCTGGGCCTCTGCGTCGCCGCAGCTCAAAATACTCATACTGACAACGCTGATTATCAATAAACGATACATACAACACTCTCCGGCAATTCAAAGACTTCCAACAGCTGAACTCTAGGACGCGGTGAGCCGTGCCGGGTGAGTTTGAACCAGTTTTATGAAACGCCTTTCACATCAATCCCTACAATGTGCATAAGTCGAATGTCCGGCTGGATGTCGATCGCCCCCAACATGATGAACTAAGCAAGAACGGCTGCTATTCAATACTAAATGCGATTTCGCAGCCATGTACGGCATCAGTCATCTGAAGCTAAGTTTCCCGCTTAAGCACCCACATTTTTTCCCCGAAGAATGATTTTCATGAGATTACTGACAACCCTCACATTATTTTTCAGCGTCCAACTCATCGCAAATGCCGATGTACGTCTGCCAAATCTATTCAGTGACCACCTCGTGCTGCAGCAAGAGACGGATAACACCGTGTGGGGCTTCGCGGATCCCGGCGAGAAAGTCTCGGTTGAAGCGAGTTGGGGGAACACCGCCGCGACGACAACTAATGCGGCAGGTATGTGGCACGTCTCACTAGAAACACCTTCACACGGAACTGGCCATTCGCTCACCATCCGTGGAAACAATACGATTGCGTTAAAAGACATCGCGATTGGTGAGGTTTGGTTGTGTGCCGGCCAATCGAACATGGGCTGGGCGGTTGATAACTGCTTTGACGCTGACAAAGAAACGGCAAATGCGAATGCACCCAACTTTCGAATTTTCAAATCATCGCGTGAGCACTGGCATGAACCACTCAATGAATCACGTGATCTGCTTTCGACCTGGGTTTCCTGCACGCCCGATACCGCTGCAACGACCTCAGCAGTTTCGTACTACTTTGGCAAGACGCTGCACGAAGCTCTCGGGGTTCCAGTTGGAATCATCGTCCAAGCTTACGCGGGAACACCGATTGAAGGCTGGATGCCCATGGATATTCAAGCGGGTGATAAACGCACAGAGCAACACATTGCTCAGCTAAATAAAAATTCGCGGCGTTATGACCGCGATGATGCTATGAAAACATGGAAACAGGAACACGTCACCTACAAGCAAAAGATTGCTGCTGGTGAAACGATGAAGAATCAGTGGAAACAACTGCAACCACCATTCATCACGAAGCCGGCTAACCTCGGCCATCAATATCCTAGCCATATCTACAATGCGATGATCCACCCCATCCGACCTTATGGCATCCGCGGTGCAATTTGGTATCAGGGTGAAAGAAACTCAAAGAATGCCCCCCAAGCAGAACACTATCGCGAGCAAATCAAAAAGCTAATCAGCTACTACCGATCCAGTTGGCACGAGATGTCGGCTGGAAATGTTGCAGACGACTTTCCATTCATTCTCACCCAATTACCCAGCTGGCACTCACCGCAAAACGAGCCCACCGAAGGTTTGGAATCACCGTGGGCTGTCAACCGCGAGGCGATGCGTTTGGCGAGCAAGGATTTACCCAACGTAGGACTGGTAGTCTCCATCGACACGGGTGACGCCGTTCTTTTGCACCCGAAGAACAAACGACCGATCGGAATACGTCATGCGCTACACGCGCTTGAAAATGTTTACGACATGAATGTGGTCGGCTCGGGACCGCGTTTACGGAACCAGAAAATCGACGGAAATCGAATCTTCCTGAACTTTGATTCCATCGGCAGTGGGCTGATCACTGCCAATGATTTGATCCAATCCGGTGATCCTAAACTGAACTCCTTTGCAATCGCTGGTGTCGATGGGCAATGGCAATGGGCAGACGCTGCCATCGAAGGTGACCAGGTAGTGGTATCGTCCAGCAAAGTAAAATCACCCGTTGCGGTACGCTACGCGTGGGCGATGAACCCATCAAAACGCAACCTGCTCTACAACCGCGAAGGTTTGCCCGCATCACCATTTCGCACGGATGATTGGCCGCTATTCGATCCAGAAAATGAAGTAATCGAAGTTCTCAAACCCAAGGCTCCAGAAGGTTACGTGCCAACGGACTGGGTACGGCCAGCCATGCTACAAAGCGTTGACTCAACTGCGACCAGAGCCAAAGGCGGAACACCTGACACAGAAACTCAAGACACAGA
>Ga0315330_10000835_pt1 | contig 20106 bp, 20 predicted proteins | sample M140m34915metaG_FD_203453 | JGI IMG/M metagenome (GOLD analysis project Ga0315330, IMG submission 203453) | Ammonia-oxidizing marine archaeal communities from Monterey Bay, California, United States - M1 40m 34915 | ecosystem: Environmental > Aquatic > Marine > Intertidal zone | place: USA...
CTCATTTTTGTTTCGCCCATAGACATGGCGCGATTGATTTCTTTTATATCTTTAACACTTAAACCCACTCTCTCCTCAATAGCTTTAATCGCCTTTTGTGCTATGACTACGTCAGGTTTAATATGCTCTAATGATTTTTTGGAGTACTTCTTATTGCTCATCAAAGAATCAACCCATTTCACTTTTGTTATATTGTCTTTGTACATTGCAATAAAGTCTTTACGAGGAATTCGCGCTGATTTTACAAACAAAAACTGAATTCTTTTTTCATGTAAACGGATTTCAGCCAGGTCACTGCGTGCAAAGAAAGCCAAATCTTCAAACATTTTTGGTGAAAATTTAAGAAACTGGAAGATTAAGCCGAGTTTTGTAAATTCAGCTTTAGCTTCTTTAGAATGTCTGCCTTTTGATTCAAGAACTTTGTATGTTTTGTTGAATTGACGCTTTAAATTTGTCATGCGTCTTTGAACTTCAGCAAGATCCGGCCCATTATCGACCTCTTCGTCACTCTCTTCTAACTGTTTGGCTTTTTCGCTTCCAGGTCCAGCTGAAGGAACTTCTTCCATTTCTTCAAGAAATCCTGTCAGTAGCTCGCTGAGTTTTTTATCTTCGCTTTTTACTAAATCATAAAAATCAATAATATGCTCAACAATGCCTGGGTAATGAACGCTTGCATTAAGCAAATCACGCATTCCTTCTTCAATACGTTTGGCAATTTCAATTTCGCCTTCTCGAGTTAGCAAATCTACTGTGCCCATTTCTCGCATGTACATTCTTACTGGATCGGTTGTTCGACCAGTTTCATTTTCAACAGCAGCTAAAGCTTCAGCAGCTTGCTCAAGAGCAATATCATCTTGATCATCAGATGACTCAGAAAGCATGAGAGTGTCTGCATCAGGCGCAGTCTCGTGCACTTGCAGACCTAAATCATTGATCATGCCAATGATTTCATCAACCTGATCAGGATCAGAAATATCTTCTGGTAAATGATCGTTTACATCTGCATAAGTTAAATAGCCTTGTTCCCGGCCTTTCTCAATTAACTCTGCAATTCTTGAACCTTGTTTTTTTAACTTATCCACTCAATGCCTCTTTCTAAATCGTTCAATATATGTGATGCCAAATTTGATTTTTTCAATCTTGTTTTGAACTTAATTTTTTTAACCAATTTCGATCATCGTCAGTGATTTCTTGCTTTTTTAAGATGATTTGCTGTAAATCTCTTCTTTCTGCTGGCGTAATCGATCTGACATTATACTTGTCTTTGAGTGTTTGCTCTCTATCTTTTTGATTTTTTAATAAAATATCCATGCAATCATTTACAAGCTTAAATGCGTTCTTTTCAGACAATTCAAGTCCTGCTACTACAGCTTCTGAGAAATATCCCTTGATTTGATCTGATTCAAGACTTTCAATAACTCTGGACGGTTTGATATCTGGCGTTTGTCTATATAGATCAAGAATTACAAATAAAAAGTTAAATTTGGGGTCATCTTTCAGTTCGTCGAATATAGATTCATGAGCAATTGCAGGAAAAGCTAGCAGAGCGCTAAAAATGTTAATGACAGCTTTTACTCTGACTGGAATATTTGCATTTGATCTCATTGCATTATCTGATTCAGCTTTTCTAATTTCTGGACCCTTAGGCGCATCCATAGTCTTAATGTCCATGCCACATAATTTAGATATCTCGTTGGCATACACCTCTTTGATGACAGAATTATTTATCTTATTAATTATGGGAATGGAAAAAGCAGCTGCCTGCGCTCTGCCCTCCAATGTTTCTAAGTTAAATTCTTTGACCTTCGATAAAAAGAATGACGAAAGCGAAATAGACTCATCTAAAAGTTTTTGAAAAGCTTTTAATCCATGTTCATTAATGTATGAATCTGGGTCATGGCCTTGTTCAAAAAAAACAAAATGGATATTAATGTCTTCTCTAATAATTGGAAAAGTATTTTCCACTGCTTTCCAAGCCGCTTTTCCTCCAGCCAGATCTCCATCAAATGCAAAAAATATTTTATTTGTATAACGCATGATTTTAGAAACATGATTTGGAGTTACAGCAGTCCCCAGTGTTGCAACTGCGTTTTTGATGCCATGTTCATAAAGGCCTATTACATCCATGTATCCCTCGACAACGATCAAAGAAGCAATATTTTTCTCTCGTTCTTTAACCTCATACAAACCAAACAACTCATTTGATTTATTAAAAAAAGAAGTTTCTGGAGAATTAAGATACTTAGGCTCTCCCTCATCTATGATTCTTCCCCCCATGGCAATAAAATCACCTTTTATATTCCTAATGGGGAAAATAACCCTGCCTCTAAATCGATCATAGAATCTGTCATCCTTCTTGCTAAATAACCCTGATTCATCTAGTTCTTTGTGAGGAACATCAGAACCGAAATGATTTAAAAGACCATCCCACTTATCCTGCGCATAGCCAATGTTAAATTTCTTAGCAGTCGCTCCGGTAATCTTTCGATCTTTAAGATATTCCACAGCTTTGGGTGCTGTTTTTTCATTTAAATTGCCTTGGTAAAATTTAACTGCCTTTTCTACCAAGCCACTAGGTTTTGATTTTTCCAATCTATTGTTTTCATAGGGCACTGTCATGCCTGCTGCACTTGCAAGAGTTTCGATTGCGTCAACAAATTCTAAATTTTCATAACGCCTAATAAAATGAATTGCATTACCAGATTCTTGACAAACGAAACAATAAAAAAACTGCTTATCCTGATTAACAGCCATGGAGGGGTTTGAATCATCATGAAATGGACATTGGCACCAAAAATTTGATCCCTTTTTGTTTAAAGGTATGCGCCTACCTACGACATCAACGATATCTGTTTGATCTAATAACTGATCAATAAAACTAGTTGGAATTGACATGATGTTCGATCCAGTTGTCTAAAAATATTTTGGCTGCTAAATCATCGATGCGATCATCTTTTGAATCTACATGCATTAACTGCTTTGCCTCAAACGAGGTTAGTCTCTCATCAACTAATTCACAAGGGATGCTGCTAATCTTTTGAAGTTTCTTGAAAAATGGATCAACTTTTTTCATCATTTCGCTAGGAGTCCCATCCATATTTAAGGGCTTACCAACTAATAATTGGTCAGGTTTCCATTCATCAATGAGCGTGGAAATTGTATTCCAAATTTCTTTACCTTCACGAGCAACATTAAGTACGACTAAGGGAGAAGATGTCTTCGTAACAGTTTGTCCAACAGCCACGCCAATATGATGAGTGCCAAAATCAAAAGCTAAAATCTGCATTTAAGAATTCGTGAAATTCCAGTCTCGAACAATTTCAAGCTGTTGATAGTTTGCAACCATATCTTCTGGAAAAGGTTCAAATGGAGCTGATTGATATAAAATCCTTAATGCCAAAGCATCTAACATCGGATTCCCTGAGGACCGAAGAATGTCAGCGTCTATTAAATTTCCCATGTGGTCTATTATTGACTTAATTTGAACTCTAAAATTACCTTGAATAATATCTGAGCGAGAAATTTCATAGTATCCTGCTGTCTCAACCTGTCTTTGCCACGCATTTAAATAGATGGTTTCAAAACTTTGCAAGGATGAGTTAGATTCTAAACGTCTCACGCTAAACTGAGATTCATCTTGAAGATTAACATCTTGAGAAACCATTGCAGCTTGTTGAGTGGCTTGCTGAATAAATTCCTTACCATCAAGAGAACTGCCCTGCATATCAAACTCTCCATCAGCAAATTTAATATTTACGATAGCTTCTTTGTTAAATTCCCATGGTTGCTGAATAACAACGAAACTGATTCCGAAAATAACCACTCCATGGAACATTAAAGATACAAGCATGGATTTTCTAAATCCCCATCTTTGAATTCTTTGTTTATAGATCAGTGGTTGCATTTTATATCGATTGGAGCAATGTTTTGATTGGATTTTTTCCCGTTTGAGCAAGAATCTCTCTTGCGCCTGTAGGGCTTGTGATATTAATTTCAGTCAAATAATTACCAATCATATCAATTCCTGCAAACAAAATGCCCTCATCCATAAGCACCTTACCAATCTCTAGACTGACTTTCAGTTGAGCATCAGATAATTCACGAGCCTCACCTATGCCGCCAGCTGCAAGATTGCCTTTAAAGCTTCCTCCTTGAGGAATTCTTGCTAATGCAATAGGAAAAGGTTTTCCGTGAATGATAAGTATTCGATAATCCCCAGCATAGATTTCAGGCAAGAAATTTTGAACCATAACCATGGTTTGATAATGATTGGTGAGTGATTTAAAAATTTCTATATGGTCTGTTGAACTTTCATCAAATTTATAAATTGACTCTCCTCCCATGCCATCAAGAGGCTTTAAAATAATAGTAGAGTATTTATTTTTAAATAATTTAAAGTCTTCCTCTTTGCAAATCACACTTGTATCAGGCATCCAATTAGAAAATTGGAGGGCAAAAATCTTTTCATTAAATTTCTTTAAAGCTGTAGGTCGATTAATAACATTGGCACCCTCAGATTCAGCCTGAGATAATAAATGCAAGGCATTTATATAGTCTTCATCTACTGGTGGGTCCTTTCTCATAAATATATAATCAATGTCTTTCAGCTGTTTAATATCATCAACTTTCTCACTAATTTGCGGATGCTGATTGGGATCTTGAATTTCAACGCAGTTGGCAAAAGTTTGTTGGTCTTTATAAATTAAATCTTTCATCTCGCATTGAAGAATTTGGCCTCCCATCTCAAAGACCTCTTGCATCCATACAATAGTTGTATCTTTTTTTGGATTTAATTCATTTAGAGGGTCAGTAATAAATAGTGAGGAAGTCCCTTGCATTAGTATTCTCCAAATATGCTATGGAACTTAGACATTCCAACAACTGGAGCTGTTTCTGCACGAAGGACATAATGCCCTATCTTCAGAGACTGGAGGCCCAATTCACTCATGGTCTCACGCTCAGCTGATGAGTAACCCGATTCGGGTCCTGTGATAATACTAATACTTTTTAAACTCAAAATTTCATGATCTTTGATGAATTGATTAGCAATTGTATCAAGAACAAATAATCCCTCGAAATCTGAATTTAACTTTGTGCTTTGAAGACATTTTTTAAGGTCATCAAAATAATCAATAGCGGGGAAATGATTGCAGCCAGATTGCTCACAAGCGCTAACCATGGCTTCTTCCAACCGAAGATTTAATTTAGATAAATCTTTTTTTGCTAGTGATTGATCAAGATGATCTGGTTTATAGATAAGAATTGAGTTAACGCCCAATTCAATAAGCTTTTGCAATGAATAAATTAAATTCTCCTTTTTAATGTATGGGATGATTGCTTGATACGACTTTTGATAAGGATTTTGAACTAATAAAATATCCCCAACATGAAAAGATATATAAGCTTTATCAATTTCCCCAATGGTTCCGTTTGCCATAAAGCCGCAACCATCGAATAACTCCACAGGATCATTTGGTTTTAGCCTGAGCACCTTGGCAAGATGATGTATTTGTTTTATGTTGGTGCACTTATAACTTGGTGCAGATAGTTTAGGACAATAAATTCTTGGCTTTCTCATCAAATAATTATAATTGGTATTTTTTATAATGAGTGAAAGTCACATTATTCTTGTTAGACATGGGGAGGCATCCGCAGGATGGTCTGTGCATCCTGATCCGGGTTTAAGCGCACAAGGTCGCGGACAAGCTGAAAATTCTGGCAAGAGTTTAATTAATGAACTGTCATACTATCAACTGCTTTCTAGTCCAAAGAAAAGAGCCATTGAGACAATGGAAATAATGAACCAAGGAGATACAAACTCTTTTAAATTAGATCCTAGATTTATTGAAATACCCTCAGGCAATATTAATGCTGATAAAAAAAAAGAGTGGCTGGTAAATATTTTTACAACTCCAATTGAAGAGCTACCTGAAGCAGTCAAAAAATGGCGCAATGAATTAATAAACTGGCTTAAAGAGGTTGAGGGTAATTTTATTGTGACGACACACTTCATGGTGATCAATGCATTGGTGTCTCATATCACAAGCAATAATGCAATTTCATATTTTCATCCTGATTATGCGTCTAGGACGGAAATATTCATAAGAAATGGAGAATTAACTCAATTAATTCTTGGCGATGATAAAAAAACTGTAATTAATCTCTAAAATCAGTTGAGCAATTTTTAATCAGCTGTAGAATTTATATTTTGCAGAAAAAATCTCTACTTAATGACTAAAGCAGTCTCACAAAAACCTAAAAATAAATCTCTTAGTGAGCAAGTAAGAAAGGCTATGAAGAAATACTTTGCAACTCTTGGGGATACCAACCCAGCAAATGTTCATGAAATGGTTATGGCTGAGGTTGAGCCTGAACTCTTGAAGGCAGTCATGGAGTACACAAACAACAATCAATCTAAGGCTGCAAATGTTCTAGGATTAAATAGAGCTACCCTTAGGAAAAAATTATATCGATATAACATCATACAAAAATCATGAGCCTCATTACCCCAAAAACTGCCCTTATTAGCCTTTCAGATAAATCTAATTTAGACGAATTAATAAAGTTTTTGCTTGTTCAAAAAGTAAAAATTATTTCAACTGGAGGGACTTATAATGCCATCAAAAAAATTACAGATAAGGTCATAGAGGTTTCAGAATTTACGGGGTTTGAAGAAATGATGGATGGTCGCGTCAAAACTTTACATCCAAAAATTCATGCTGGTATTTTGGCCAGAAGAGAAACAGATTTGGAGATTTTGACTGAGCGAGGGTATGAGGTCATAGACATGGTCATTGTTAATCTTTACCCATTCCAAGAGACAGTCGCCTCGGGGTGTGAATTTGATGAGGCTATAGAAAAAATTGATATAGGCGGACCCACGATGATTAGGTCAGCAGCAAAAAACTTCAAAGACGTTGCAGTTATTTCTGACCCAGGTGACTACGGTCGCTTAATAAATGAATGGGAAAATCAAGGAGGTATCAGTTACGAGTTTAGAAAAGAGCTTTCGCAAAAAGTTTTTCAGCTCATGGCCGAATACAATTCCGCCATTGCAAATTATCTTAAAGACATCTCGTCCAACGCACATCAATATAACTTCAGCAAGAGTGAATCTCTAAGATATGGAGAAAATCCTCATCAAACTGCAGATTTGTTAACTTTTTCTAATTTAGAGCATAAAAATATTGCCAATGCAGATGTTCTTCAAGGCAAAGAACTCTCATACAATAATATTGTAGATGCTGATGCTGCCTGGGAATGTGTTAGAGCATTTGACGAACCAGCTTGTGTGATTGTAAAACATGCAAACCCTTGCGGAGTTGCTGAAGCAAACTCTATCTTTGATGCTTATGACCTAGCATTCAAAACTGATCCAACGTCTGCCTTTGGCGGCATTATTGCGTTTAACAGAGAGCTAGATAAAAAAACTGCTGAAGAAATTAATGCTCGTCAATTTGTTGAGGTTGTTCTCGCTACCAGTTTTGAAGAAGCTGCATTGGCGGAGCTGGCTAAAAAGAAAAATGTTCGAGTTTTATGCGTGGATTTAAAGCAAGATAATCCATATCCCGGCGTCATTAAAAAAGTGTCTGGGGGAGTATTAATTCAAAGCGATGACACCTTTATTGTTCCTAAAACAGACCTGCGGTGCGTTACTAAAAGACAGCCGACCGCTGAAGAAATAAATGATCTTATGTTTGCATGGAAGGTTGCTAAATTTGTTAAATCAAATGCTATCGTTTATGTCAAAAATAAACAGACTATTGGCATTGGTGCTGGTCAAATGAGTAGAGTTATTAGTGCTGAGATTGCGAATCTAAAAGCCAAAGAGGAAGGTTTAGAGGTCAAAGGTGCGGCAATGGCCTCAGATGCATTTTTTCCATTTAGGGATGGCATTGATAAAGCTGCTTCGAGCGAAATAGCAACAATTATTCAGCCTGGTGGATCGATTAGAGATGAGGAAGTAATTGCAGCGGCTGATGAAAATAACATTGCTATGGTCTTTACCGCAACGCGTCACTTTAGACATTAAATATGTACATTTTGGTTGTTGGATCAGGCGGCAGAGAACATGCCTTAGCTTGGAAATGTGCGCAAGATAAATCTGTATCAGAGGTTTTTGTTTGCCCAGGAAACGCAGGCACTGCTCTAGAAAATAAAGTATCTAATGTCGCTATTAATGTTGATGACTTTACAGCAGTTAAAGATTTTTGTGTTGAAAAGAATATTGCTCTTGTAATTGTTGGACCAGAACAGCCTCTTGTTGATGGGCTCGTAGATTACTTGCATTCTCATAATATTAGAACCTTTGGACCTTCTAGCGCTGCAGCTCAGTTAGAGGGCTCTAAAAAATTCTCAAAAGACTTTTTTATTAAATATGGTATTCCTACAGCCACTTATGCAGCCTTCGATAATTTTGATAATGCAAAAGAGTACTTAAAACAGATTCAATATCCAACAGTAGTAAAGGCAGATGGTTTAGCAGCAGGCAAGGGAGTGATTATTTGCCAAACTAAAAGTGAAGCTCTAGAAGCCTTAGTTAGTATTTTTAAAGACCAAGCATTTGGAGATGCTGGAACAAGTGTGGTTATTGAGGATTTCTTAGTCGGAGAAGAGGCAAGTTTTATTGCGGTGGTGAGTAAAGATAAGATTATCCCTCTTGCAACCAGCCAGGATCATAAAGCTGTGGGTGACGGTGATGTGGGATTAAATACTGGTGGCATGGGTGCATATTCACCTGCGCCAATAGTTGATGAAGAACTTCACCAAAAAATTATTGATGAGGTTATGAAACCAACCATGCGAGGTTTAATTATTGAGGATTCGCCCTATCTTGGGTTTTTGTATGCCGGACTTATGATAAATAATGGGGAATTAAAGGTACTAGAATTTAATTGCAGATTTGGAGATCCTGAAACTCAACCTATTCTGCTGAGATTAAAATCAAGTCTTGTTGAACTTTGTCTTGCAGCAATCGATGATAAGTTAAACGATTATCAAATTCAGTGGACTGATGAACATGCCTGCGGGGTGGTGATTGCGAGTCAAGGCTATCCAGAGGACTATACAAAAAATAATGAGGTAACATTTAAATCATCTGACATGGATGGAAAAAAACTATTCCATGCAGGTACAAAACTTCAAGATAATAAAGTTTTAACCTCAGGAGGCAGAGTTTTTTGTGCAACTGCTTTAGGTAAAGATCTGCAAGAAGCTCAATCAAAAGCGTATGATCTGGTAGAATCTGTATCCTTTAACGGAGCTTTTTGTCGAAAAGATATTGGAAATAAAGGAATGAAATGAATCTATTAGATAATTTTATAAACGAGTGTGACATTGCTTTGAAAACATTATCATTCAAAAAGAGTGGTACGGGCAGATCGTATCCAGCCAATGAAACCTCCTCCTCCCTCTCAAAAAAAGAGAAAAGTTTGTCAGCGCAACTAATGCGAGTAAATTTAGCTGGCGAAGTAGCAGCACAAGCCCTTTATAGAGGTCAAGCAATGGTCTGCAAAGATGCTGAGATAAAAAAACATCTTGTGCAAGCTGGAGAAGAAGAAACAGATCATTTAATTTGGTGCAAAAAACGTCTTGAGGAGTTAAACGGAAAACCATCAATCCTAAATCCTGTTTGGTATGCAGGATCATTTGCCATTGGTGCAATATTTGGAAGCTTTGGAGAAAAAACTAGTTTGGGATTTGTTGAAGAGACAGAAAAACAGGTAGTGAAACATCTTGAAAAACATTTGGATAAAGTTTCTAAGAACGATACTGAGACAATTGAAATTTTAAAGACTATGCGAGCTGATGAAGATGAGCATGCTCAAGAGGCGATAGAAAATGGAAGTGAATCATTGTCTGAGCCAACAAAAAAAGTTATGAGCTTCACTGCAAAGGTGATGACTTCATCAAGTGCTTATATTTAAAAAGAGCCCCTCATTAAGCTTTCTCCAATAAGAAATACTTTAATGTTGTTAAGTTTTAAATAATTAATATCTTCCCTAGATTTAATTCCTGATTCTGCAATAAAGACATTTTCTTGTTTGAATACATTTCTTAAGCGAACAGAATTATCTAGATCAACTTCAAATGTTTTTAAATTTCTGTTATTTATCCCTATCAAAGCATCTTCAAAATGCTCAACTCTGCGAAGCTCATTTTCATCATGTACCTCAATTAAGTAATCCAGCTCTAGCTGTTGAGCAACATTAATAAAATCGTCGATTTGTTGATTAGAAAGAATCGATGCAATCAATAAAACACAATCCGCGCCAATCAATTTAGATTCATAAATTTGGTATTCATCGATCATGAAATCTTTTCTTAAAATTGGTAAGGCAGTAATCTTCTTAACCTCTTTTAAATAATCAACGCTGCCCATAAAAAAATCTTCTTCGGTTAAAATTGATAATGCAGATGCTCCAAAAGCCTCATATTCAATTGCTTTTTTCACTGGATCAAATTCTTCTGCAATGACTCCTGCGCTTGGTGAAGCTTTTTTTATTTCTGCAATAATGGCTTCATCACTATTGGAGATATTTTCTTTAAATTTACTCTTAGGAAGATCTAAACTTTCTAGAGAAAGTTTTATTTGCTCCAAAGGTAATTCTGCCTTTTTGTGAACAAGGCCAGCTTTTGTATTTGCGACAATTTTTTCTAGAATACTCATCAACTATTGGATACTCGAACATATGAAGCTAATTTATCTGCAGCCATACCGTTATTCATTAGTTCAAACGAAAGCTCTATACCATTTGCAATTGAATCTACTTTTTTAGCTAGATATAAAGCTGCGCCAGCATTAAGAGCAATCATATCTTGAACAGCTGATTTATCACCTGAGAAGGCTTCTCTAATTAATTGCAAACTGTCATCTGGTGAGGTGGCTGAGATTTCAGGCAGTGTTCCAAGAGATAAACCAAAATCCTTTGGAGAAATTTCATATTCAGAAATAGTATTATCCTTTAGCTCTGCAATATATGTGGAGTCGGTGATAGTAATTTCATCTAAACCATCGAAACCATGAACAATAAGAACATGGTCCATAGATAAATTCTTTGCAACCGATGCAAAAGTTCTCACCAAATCTTTTTGGTAAACGCCTAGGATTTGCCTTTTTGCACCACATGGATTTGTATGAGGGCCTAGCAAATTAAACAAGGTTTTCTTTCCAATTTTTTGCCTTGCCGGCATCACATATTTCATTGACTCATGATGCAAAGGGGCAAACAAAAAAACAAAACCCACTCTCTTAAAAATATTTTCCAGCTTTGTTCGATCATGGGCTATGTCAGCTCCAGCGGCTAACAACAAATCTGCGCTACCAGACTTACTGGATACTGCCTTATTACCATGCTTGGTTACTGCGGCTCCTCCAGCAGCAGCCACAAAAGATGAAGCCGTAGAGCAATTAAAAGCATGAAGGCCTGAACCTCCTGTGCCACAAGTATCTATGTGATCTCCATCTCCTAATGGGTAAGTTAAAGATTTTTCTTTCATGACTCTAGCTGCAGCAGTAATCTCAGTTTCTTGAATCCCTTTTTCATTCAAGGCCAGCAAAAATGCTTCAATAGAGAGATCATCAACCTCTCCAGTCATGATTGATTCAATCGCAGACTGCATTGAATGGAAATCAAGGTCCTCTTTTCTTTCTAGCTGATTAATAAAATCTTGAATCATATATTTAAAAAATTATTAATTAATTGCATTCCATGATCAGTATCAATGGATTCAGGATGAAATTGAACACCATATATCGGTCTAGAGACATGCTCTACCCCCATAATAATTGAAGGATCATCAGCAATTGTAGAGATTACCTTTAAATCTTTTGGCAAACTGAAGCTATCAATAATGAGACTGTGATACCTCACCACTGAATATGGGTCAGGAATATTATTAAACAATCCTGAATTGGAATGATTGATATTAGATTTTTTGCCATGAAAAACTTCGGGAGCTTTAATAATCTTAGCTCCAAAGGCCGCACCAATTGACTGATGACCTAAGCAAACTCCTAATAATGGTACTTGAGATTCTTTAACAATCTCAATAGAAATTCCAGCCTCATTTGGTGTACAGGGACCTGGAGAAATAACAATTTTTTCAGGGTTAAGAGAATTGATTTCAGCTATGGTTAATGCATCATTTCTTTTAACTAAAACCTCATGACCGCATTCTCCAATATAATGAACCAAGTTGTAGGTAAAAGAATCATAATTATCAATTACTAAAATCATGAGATCATCTCCATGGCGTCCATGAATACTTTAGATTTTTGCCTACATTCCAACCATTCATTTTCTGGCACAGAGTCAGCAACGACTCCAGCTCCAGCTCCTACATGGATCGTTTTGTCTTTAATTACAGCTGTTCTAATTGCTATGGCTGTATCCATGTTTCCATTCCACCCTATATATCCTATTGCCCCACCATAAATGCCTCTTGAGCTTGGTTCTAGCTCATGGATTATTTCCATCGCTCTTATTTTAGGCGCGCCGGATAATGTTCCAGCAGGCAATGCTGCTTTTAAAACATCAAAATAATTTAATCCTGATATCAATCTTCCCACCACATTCGATACTATATGCATTACATGAGAGTACCTTTCGACAATCATTTTAGCTGTTACCTTCACTGATCCGATTTCAGATACGCGCCCAACATCATTTCTGCCCAGATCAATAAGCATAAGATGCTCGGCTATTTCTTTTGGATCATTGAGTAATTCAGATTGATTGGATTTATCTTCTGCTAAATTTTTTCCTCTCTTTCGTGTACCTGCCATGGGTCTGAGTGTTACTTCTTGATTTTCTAGTCTTACTAAGATTTCTGGAGATGCACCTACAATCTGACATTCATCTAAATTTAAATAATACATGTATGGAGAAGGGTTCAACTCTCTTATTGCTTTGTATAAATCAAAGGGGTCAAGATCAAAATTTGCTGAAAAATCTTGAGCTAAAACAACCTGCATCACATCGCCTTCTGCGATGTAATTTTTTATGGTACTAACAGCAGCAAGATATTCTGCCTTTGTAAAATTTGAGTGAAATTCAAATGTGTTTGTTATCTCTTTAAAGTTATCAACCTCTAAAGATATTGGTTTAGAGATAAGGTTTTCAATTTCATCTAATTGTGAGCAAGCAAACTCATAAGTCATGCTTTGAAGACAGGCATTAAAAATAATTTGGGTTGAATTATTTAAATTATCAAAGACTATAAGCTTTTCAGCTTTAACTAACATGATATCGGGCATGTGCTCGGCAAATTTAGATCCCTTTTCAGGCAGCATGGCTATTTTAGCTTCTGCATATTGAGAGCTTTCATAGGCAAAAAAACCAACATAGCCCCCATGAAATCTTGGCAGGTGTTTTAAGTTTGGTGATAGATGTTGAGAAGTTATTTCTTGAATAGCTAACAAAGGATTTTCAGCTTTACATTTATTACTGACTCCATTTATTAATGTTTCAATTGTGTTGCCTGAAACTTTAATGGTATCAAGGCAGCCAAATCCAATAATTGAATACTGAGCCCATCTCTCTCCCCCTTCTACTGATTCTAATAAAAAATTATTTTTTTGATCTGATATTTTTGAATACAAAGATAGAGGCGTATCATCAGGAGCTGAAACTGTTCTACTAATAGGAAGAACCGTAAAATTAGCATCTTTAAAGTTGTTATATTCTTCTTTTGTAATCATTAGATTTATTTTTAAAGATTGATTTTATCGCCTTCAGAAATTTGATTCTTAGAAAACCACCCCTGATTCACTTCAACAGCCATTCTGGCCTTTTTCGAAGAGCAAATAGACTCCTCTGAAAAGGGGACCATATCATAAATCTCTAAAACTCTACCATCGGTTGAGAGATAGGCAACGCTTAAAGGAATTGAGGTATTTTTCATCCACATACATTGCTTTTTACTTAGTGGCCAAATGAAAATCATTCCATGATTTTTTTCAAGAGACTCCTGAAACATTAAGCCTTTGCTGCGAGATTCATTGGTATTTGCAACTATCAAAGAGAGCTTAGCTAGCTTTCCCTCAAAAGTCGCTTCTATATTCCCATATGAGTAGGTAGAAAGAATGATTAAGCTTAAGCTAAGAAATTTTTTGACGGAAACTCTGAATAGTTTCTTCATAATCTGGTGATCCAAAAATTGCTGATCCTGCAACAAATACATTAGCTCCAGCCTCAGAGACACTAGCAATAGTATCAAGATTAATGCCCCCATCAACCTCTAAATAGATCAGTTTATCTTGGAGATCAATCATCGCTTTAACGTCTTGTATTTTTTTTAATGTGCTTGGAATGAATTTCTGTCCACCAAATCCTGGGTTTACACTCATTAATAAAACTAAATCGATGTCCTGAATAATATTATCTAAAACAGATACTGAGGTGGCTGGATTTAATGCAATGCCAACTTTGCAGCCAAGGCTTTTAATTAAATCTATAGTTCTTGCAACATGTTTAGTGGCTTCAGGATGAAAACTAATTAAGTCTGCACCCGCATTAGCAAAACTTTTTGCAATTTCATCAACCGGCTCAACCATTAAATGAACGTCAATAAAGTTTTTAATGCCGTCATCTCTTAGAGATTTACACACCATAGGGCCAATAGTTAAGTTTGGTACATAATGATTATCCATAACATCAAAATGAATCCAATCGGCTCCAGCATGCATAACGGAGTTTACTTCTTCTCCCAAGCGTGCAAAGTTTGCAGATAGGATAGATGGCGCAATGAGTGATTGATTTTCCATAATTAATTAATTTTCTTCTTTTAGTGATGCCCTTGCAAGTTCTAACCTCTCAATAGTTCCAATATCTATCCACAATGAGGTATCTTGATGAGCGGTAATTTTTTGTGCTTTGATTAGAGGCCTCATTATCGTATTCCAAATATCAAATGGAAAATCTAAGTTTAAATACTCTTTCAAAATTACAGGATTGATTAATGAGATACCTGACCAAGTCAAATCATTTGCCTTCTCATTAATAATTACTGAACTGCCTAGCAAAGAGAAATCCCCATCTTGATTATGATTTGGATTTGAAATACCAATTAAATGTGCTGCATCAGTTGAACTGGGCAGTTTGGATAGATCAATTTCAGAAAAAATATCTGCATTACATAATATAAATGGATCATCTCCTAGGTGATCAATAGCATTAACCAAGGCACCACCAGTCCCATAAGGGTATGGCTCCTCAATAAAACAGATATTTTGATGATGTGGATGATTTTTTAAGGATTCTTTTATTTGTTCACCCAAGTATGAAATATTTATAACAAAATCATTGATGCCGAGATTTAATAATCTATTAATCTGATCTTCGATTAAGGAAGATGATCCAACTTTTAGTAGGGGTTTAGGGATTTTTAAGGTTAAAGGCTGAAGTCTTTTTCCTTCTCCAGCTGCCAGAATCATTGCTTTCATATTATTGAGAGTTTGTTTTTTAATTTTGGTTGAATTTTTTCTATTAGATATTCTTTACAAGTCCAATTATCAGGAACAATGGAAATTAGATTTTTTAAAATTAAAGGCATATCCATTAGACGAAAATCTTTATCTTCATGAAGGTAAAGTCTTGATAAAACCCCCAAAATCCTTAAATTTCTTTGCACGCCTCCCCATCTAAAAAGTTCAAATGGATCAATCGAGCTATCAATAAAAGATGATTTCTCTTGATAATATTTCAGGGCCTGGTTTATTGCATCATGATCAGCCAAGCTATAATGATCCAGTAAAATTCCAGCCAAATCTATACCAATTGGTCCTCTAGATAAATCTTGGAAATCTATTACAAAAATTTCATTTCTCTCCGATAAAATTAAATTTCTTCTTTCAAAATCAAAGTGGCAATTAACATGTGGCTGAGCTGATAATTCGGACGAAGCTTTTTCTATTAATTTTTCTATTGAGGAATCAGCCTCTACATCTAAAAACTCGTTACAAAAAATCTTATTAAATAACATCATTTGATTTATAAGATCAGCACTTTCTAATGATGGAATATTTAAATTTGGGATGGCCTGAATTTCTACTAATAAGTCTAAACACTTTAGAGTCAATTCCTTGGAGTCATTTCTATCTTCGACTTCCAATAGACTCAGATCTCCAAGATCGTCTTGAATGGTAATGCCCAATTCAGGAAAGCTATCTAATACTTTGGAAGAATTAATTTGATGCTCTGAAAAAATATTTGCAATTTTAATAAATTGAGCATGGCTCCCCTTTTGCGGATCTAAATAACACAAGATAAAGCTGGCATTCTGCCTAGTGAGTCGCCAATATTCTCTTCCGCTTGCTTCAGTTTTTAAGGCTATGGCTTGATGAGATGGGTAACCACATCTTTCGCCAAGCTCTAAAATATCTTTTTCGTTCAAACTAGCTATTTTTTATTTCATCTGGCAAAGATGTTTCATCGGGTAAAAAGAAATCAAGCGCCAACTGATCAAAGGGAACGTCAGCGTAATTACTAAAATCTTTTACCCCAGCATCATGCAAGACCAAATCATCTATACAAAAATTGCCAGAAAAATCTTCTGAGTTTTTATTAAAAATTTCGTACGCTGCATCGGCCATAATTTCAGGTTTTCTTGAAATATTCATTAACTCCTCACCGCCTAAAATATTTTTTACCGCTGCCGTTGCAATTGCAGTTCTAGGCCACAAACCGTTAACCGCTATACCGTCTGGTTTTAATTCTTCTGCCATGCCCAAAACACACATACTCATTGTAAATTTTGCCATTGTGTATGCTAGATGAGGACCAAACCATTTAGGCTTCATGTCTAGAGGTGGGGCTAGATTTAATATATGGGCATTATTAGATTGTTTTAGATGGGGAATGCAATATTTGCTTACAAGATATGTTCCCCTACCATTAATTTGGTGCATTAAATCATATCTTTTCATATCTGTGTCTGGGGTAGTGGTCAATGAAATGGCAGATGCATTATTCACACAAATATCAATACCGCCAAAATGGCTAACGGTTTGCTCAACCGCGTCCCTGACATTAACTTCATCACGCACATCAAGAATAATTGGCAATGCTTCTCCACCCGCTGCCACAATCTCGTCTGCTGCAGTGTATATAGTGCCAGCAAGTTTTGGATGAGGTTCTGCTGTTTTTGCGGCCAATACAACCTTTGCGCCATCTTGCGCAGCTCTTTTGCCTATTTCAAGACCTATTCCCCTGCTGCCGCCAGTAATAAATAATACTCTACCTTTTAAACTCATTTTATGTCTCCAACTTTTATAATAATTATTGGTTGATGTTGCATTTTTATACTGGTTGATGCAAGTTAAGGGATTATTATAAGCTTTAGAAGTGAGGACGACCATGAATGTAGATTTTATTTTTGACTTTGCAAGTCCAAATGCCTACCTATGTCATAAAGCAATTCAAAACCTTGAAACAACACATGATATAAAATTTAACTATGTGCCCTGCCTTCTTGGAGGAATCATGAAGCTATCTAACAATCAGCCGCCTATGATCACCTTGGCTGAAATTCCTAATAAAATGAAATATGAATTTGATACTGCTTTCAATAGATTTATGAGAGAACACGGCATCACAAAGTTTAAAATGAATGAACATTTTCCTGTCAATACTATCTCACTTATCAGAGGCGCAATAGTTGCCCAAAAAAATGATTTTTTTGATTCTTATGTTGAAATTGTTTTAAGTGGGCTGTGGGAACAATCTCTTAAACTTGACTCCCCCGAGGCTCTTCATGCGCTATTAACAGAGCATGATTGTCATGCTGATGTTGTCATTGAGGGCATTGCAAAAGATGAGATTAAAGAAGAATTAATTGCCAATACTAGTGAGGCTGCTAAGAAGGGAGCTTTTGGAATTCCAACGTTTTTCGTAAAAGATGAGATGTTTTATGGAAAAGACACCTTGAGAGAACTCAAAGAAATGGCTTCTTGAAGCTTTAATTGTTGAAATTTAAAGGACCAAAACATAACTCTACCAAGAAGTTTGTATTTCTCCTGGGTTTATTTTCAGTTATGCAAGCAAGCGCAGCCTCACTTGATCAATTAAACTCACTAACGCAGGAGCAATTTCAAGGTTGCGCTAATGCAGCTTATCCAAAACTAATTAATAACTATGCATCTGATTCTATTGATGCTGGAACAATAGATATTCAATCAAACGGAGATATTTCACTTGATAATAATGTGTTGATTACCTTAAATGATGGGCAAATTCAGGCCTCTAGCGCTACTTATCTTCAAAATCAGAACGTTATTAAAGATATTAAGAATGGGGATATTTATCATTCTAATAATTATTTTAAATTTTTAAGCGGCTCTCTAGCAAAAGATTCTGGCGAGTTAGAACTTGATCATGGAAAAGCTTACTTAAGAGATAGAAATTTATTAATTGATTATCAATCCTTGACTGGTAATTTAGGCCAAAACCTTATATTTAAAAATGCTAGTCTTAGCTCTTGCAATGATGTCTCAGTGGGCTGGGAAATCAAAGCTGAGTCTATCAATATAAATGAAGAGACAGATCGTGGTTACATTGAGGATCTAAGTCTAAAAGTGCTTGATAGAACAATTTTAAAACTCCCTTATTTGCCCTTCCCTGCAACAACCAAGAGGTTAAGTGGCTTCCTAGAACCTGAACTAAGCCTTACATCTGATGGAGCTGATCTTTTTGTACCTTACTTTTGGGTGCTATCTGATACCTCTGATCTCACGATTGCTCCAAGAGCTCTAAAAGATAGAGGTATAGGTTTTGAAGGAAATTATAGATATTTAACTAAATCAAATTCAGGTGCAGTAAATTATTTAGATTTGCTATTTTTTCCAAAAGATAAAGAATTCAAAAAAGATCATGATCGAGATGACAATGAAAGATGGGCATTTCGAATAAAAGAAAATAGAAGCTTTACCAATATTGAAACTTCTATTGATTGGGCTAAATCATCTGACTCAATGGTATTGCTTGATTTACCTTCTAGTCTGACAAACATAGCCAATCAAAGAGATCATTATCTGACGCAATCTGTATCAATGAGTATGCTGGTTAACAATTTGTCACTTAGCATTATGAGAGAAGGTTTTCAAAGCTTAAATCCATTTATAACTAATGGGTATATTAAAAAGCCCGAATTAAATCTGGAGTATAAACAATATGGCTCTTCATTTTCATATTTTGCTAGAGCAAATTATGCAAACTTTGATATTAATAATAATCAGCATTTACCTTTTAATAACCATAGAATTCATCAGAGTGGAAAAAGGTTCATCACAGAAATTGGAGCAGAAACTCTTCATGGCTTTCAGTATTTTGACGTATCAATAGATGGATTATTTTTACATAAAAAATATAACCTTGATGATAAAGAGATAAATACCCAATCTACTTCAATCCCTTCAATTAAAATCAAAATTTCATCTTTATTAAGAAGCTCATCTATAGGTAGCTTCTCATTGCTGATGCCTGAGTTTATATATCAAAAAACAAATTATAAAGATCAATCCATGGATCCTATTTTTGACCTTCACCAACGCAATCTTGGAAACTTTAATAGACTTAATGCAAGATATTTTTTTGGTAAAGATAGAGTGCCTGATACTGAGTTTTTACTTGCAAGATTAAAGTGGCAAAAAAGAATAAAAAATAACTCAGCAATAAATTTCCAGATAATCAAAAAAAATGAATTGAAAGAAAGTCAGGTCATTAATTCGATGTTGGACAAGCCCATTGGAAAAGATAGCCAAATTGGCACGCATCTATCATTTGAAAATCAGACTCTTCGAGCATTTGTTAAGGCTAACTACTCCCAGAAAAGAAATACACTCAATTTTGGTCAAACAGGAGTAGACATTCAGCTTCCGGAAACACGTTTAACATTTTCAAGAAACTTTCAAAGCAATATTCCTCTATTGCATACTGTAAGTGAAATAGACTATGCAGAATTTTCAATTGAAAGAATAATGCATGGAGGCTATAAATTCATTGGTGGAATAAGCAAGGATTTAGATTCAAAGAAAAATTTAGAGAGTTATTTTGGTTTTGGATATGAGAACTGCTGTATAGCCTTTAAAATTTATGCATCAGATAAAAG
>Ga0315330_10000838_pt1 | contig 20083 bp, 21 predicted proteins | sample M140m34915metaG_FD_203453 | JGI IMG/M metagenome (GOLD analysis project Ga0315330, IMG submission 203453) | Ammonia-oxidizing marine archaeal communities from Monterey Bay, California, United States - M1 40m 34915 | ecosystem: Environmental > Aquatic > Marine > Intertidal zone | place: USA...
CTGTATGAATACTAAAGTTAGCACTTATAGGTTGAGTTATGGTGTGTATATCTTCATGCTGTAGCCCCAGAGAACTCGCTCCTGATGCTGAAGGGAACTTATTAACGTCAACTTCTTTTAACTGAGGGCTAGAAAATCTTTTAAACCTTCTGGACATGCCCACTCGAAAATCTACATAAGGACCGATATCTATATCTATTACATTACTAGCGCTTAATCCTCCAGTTTTTCCTAGAACATCACCTCGATCCATTCTGCCTTTACAGACCATGGCTACGTCATCACCGGTAGCACCTGCAGCAGGGTCTCTTAAATCGGCATCTCTATTATCAAGACACATTGTAGTATTACTGTCAATGTGTATATCAAAAATACCACCAATCTCACCCTCACAAAGAGCATAAGCAACATAAATTTTAGAAGCATCTTCGTTATCTGTATCTACAAAAACCGGAACAGTGTCTATTTTTTGAACACCGTAAACAACAGGAAGATGCCTTGCAGAAAGGTTAAAAGACAGTTCGGTGTTTGTAGGAATATACACATCTCTATATCTAGTTCTTTTTCCGCCGAACCAATCACCATTAATATCTACCGTATATGGCTGAACCTCCTTACGATTGTAAAGAGCCATAATATTTATAGCTTGATTAGAGTGCTGAAATCCGTAGTCTCCCGCATAGGCTGGGCGCACTACTGCATCTGGATCTGGATCACCATTTCCATCGATAGCACGATGAGCTTCATCTAAAGTTAGTCGACCGGTTACTCTTGTGAAGTCTCCCCAATGACTAGTAAGTTTCCAGGTCATTGTGGAGGTATTTAGTACGTCCTCTCGTACATCTCCCCCATTAATTAGACCTTTGAAATATATAAAAGGTGTGCCAACTATTGCACCACTATCAGGGTCAATGATCGCTTTATATACTGTTACATCTCTATTCAAATAGCTGGTAAAATTTGTCGTGTCATCTTTATTTGAAAATAGCCCTGCTATTTCCTCAGATACAAGATCAACCTGGTAAGTGGTGTTGGAAGCTACCCCTATTCCTAGAGTTTGACCTCCTGCTCCTGCAGACCCATAAGTGAAATCCTTTCCACCATTTCTAAACTTTTTAATAGTAACAGATACGCCGTTATTGGGGCCGCCACCAGCTATTCGAGTAAACTGTATTTTATCTCCTTCCGAAAAACCCAAAGCAGGTAAGTCAATATCTGTCTCTACAAGAGTTCCTCCAAAGGTAGGATTAGTTATTAATCCTGTTGTACCTACAGGGTTTGCATCGAGCACCAGAGTCATACCGGTTGATTTTGCTTCTGTAGTTTCAGTCGTAGAACTAACACTCATAAGCTTATTAGCTATGTAGGTTTGTTCTCCTGTAAAATTACCTTCGGAATCTTTGGTAAGATCATCGAATTTTAAATCAAAAGCACAGTCAGTGATATATGCAAAAGTATCCGCTCTTCCTGAAGTCCCGCCCTTGAGGTTCGCAGATGCAATAGGCTTCTCAAACTTCACCAAATGAGCGTAAGTAAAGTTTAAATCTGAATTACTCTTAAAATTATTTTTAATAGAGCTATGTAAGTTTCTTAAGTTTGACATTAAGGCTGGGCCTCCTCAAGACTTAAAGAAAATTTATATAGTCCATCTACTCCGAGGGCATATTGTTGTGTATCTCTTTTCATTATTACTCGTATTTTTGGGTTGTGAAAATTTACAGCCGAGTTTACGGATACGTCTTTAGCAAGGGCAGGAGTAAAATGTATAATTCTTTCATTACCATTTACTATATCTCCAGTAACTTCAAAAACATCCTCTGTTTCGACTTCAGTAACCATATATGCTTTTGTATGATTACTATCTAAAGGATCGGTAAAAGTGAATAAATCACCTGGTCTAGGGTCTCCGCTACTAGGCCCTGTCATGCTAGTTCCGTCAATTTTAATATGAGTGGATCCAGCGGATTGAGCTTCATCAGTAGAAACCTGGTTTGAGGCAACGTAAGTTGCAAAATCGGGATCTCTAGGAACTCTATACTGCGGCAAAGAAACGAAGAAAGGATCTAATCCCCCTCTCTTATTTAACAAAAAGTTATAAACAGGCTCAAATTCATCTCTAGTCATAGGATTATAGTTAATATCAATAGTCCACTTATGAAATCCATAGCTTCTAGTAATTAACCTTCCTGAGTTTGTTCTATTTTTCATTATTTTTGACTCAGAGGCTAGTTTTACATCTTTAAAACCTGGTCCATATGATCCAGCCGTGTTACCCCCTGCATCTGATATTGCATAATCGGGATCTGGTAAAGTATTTTGTTTAGTTATTGGCATCGTTTATATTCCTAGTATTGATCTGGATCTATTGATTCCAAGAAAAATTCTCCGTTTTCATTAGCTGCTTCTCGTATCATTCCAATTATATTTCCTCGTTGGTTAAGGAGCAAATCTTGTACGCCTGCAGAATCTACCGCATTTATAGAGAAGTTTACATTTGTTGGTCCGCCCATATCTTGTCCCGAAGGAATAATTTCCCCTGAAGTATTTGGCATAAATAATTCTGGACCTTGCTCACCAACTATGTAACCTCCTCCCGCTCTGTGTTTATATCCTGAGAAGGCAGGCTTGAAGTTTGTAGCACCTGTTCCATACCCCGAAGAGCCTCTCATATATGCTAATTCGCCTGCCGCATTATTACCTTTGGCTAGATCTACACTATTTTGTCTTTCTCCCATTGCTACTTTAGATGGGGCAGCAGGAGCTGATCCACCTCCGCCCTGATAACTTGTACTTGCAACAAGTGCCAAACTAGCTGCACCCATTGCTCCGATCACACCCGACCAGGGTAGACCAAACGTTTCAGGAGAGAACTCCATAGCTTTCATAATACCTACTGCTGTAGAAGTAATAATTTGAGCCATTTGTAGTTTTTTCTGTGTGTCAAAGGCTTTTCTTGCTATATTTTCTTTTTTCTTTTCTAAGGCTTTTAGTCTAGCAACACTTGCTTCTGATTTTCCATCTCGTTTCTTCTCTGCCGCTATCTGCTCATCAATAGCCTTAATTCTAGCTTTTGAATCTGCCGCCATTATTGAGGAAACCTGGGCTATAGCTGCGGAAGCAATCTCTAAACCAATCTGTACTTTATCTCCTCCTGCTTCAATATCTTCAAAAGCACCTACAAAAGCTTCAGTCATTACAAAAGCACCAGATACAACAGAAGATACTAGAGGACCGTCAGGGCCCATCTCTTTCATCATCTCCCGCATTCCCGCAGTAGCTTCCATCATTTGGCCGATTTGCTCGCTAAGTTTTTCCTTAGGATTAGATATTGCGTTATCCAGCATACTGTCTGCTGCAAATGCAAATTCTGCACCCATTGCGCCCCGTCTCTCTACATTTTTGTTCTTTTGCTCTTCGGTCATATCTTTAAGATTCTTGGCTAGTTTTCCTCTCAAAGCGAGTTGCTCTCTTAGGAGTTCGTTTTCTTTTTCTAAACCCGGAACGGCTATTTCTAGTTCTGCTTCTACTAATTCTATGTTTCTTTGTATTGCATTTCCTTGCATACCTAGCTTATCGATAAGACTACCTGTATAATTGTCTGCAGCTGCTTGATCTTTTGCTAACTCTTTATATCCTGAGTTTATATCTTTTAATTGCTGATTAAAAGACTTAAGTAGTTTAACAGGATCTTGACCCGATTTAGGAGTAATTCCATAAGCTGCCAGTATGTCTGTAGCTTTTTTGTTTGCTGCAGATATTCCTTCTGCATTATCTAGTATGGCCCCTATCTCTTTAAGAGCAGTACTAGTATTATCTATACCCTTTGCATATTTACCCCAAGAATCAGTTAAACTTCCAACAGTATCTTTGGCGGAGTTTACTAGATCATTAAATTTTTTGTAAGACTCAAACGCCCCCTTCAATGATATACTTAAAGCATCATATTGAGCTCTTAAGACTTCTTCTGTTATATCACCGCGTAGGAAGTCTTGTCTTATTTTTGCGGTTTTTGCCAGTGTGGTTTCTACTAGCGTGAGTGCCTCTGAAGTAGGAGCCCCTTCATCTTTTAGTTTTTGTAGTCTTGCTCCTATCATTTCTGCGGATCTGTCAAATTGACTCATGGAATTTAATAGTTCTGATCTGAATAAGTTTTTTTGCTCTTCGCTAACTTCGCCTAACTTTTCTTTTTGTTTTTCAAGTCGGCGTATATAAATTTCCTGCGCCTCAATGTCCACGTTACTTACTCTTAGATCACCACCTGCCTGTCTTTTACGCAGATCGCCTAATTTTTCCTCTGCATCCGCTAACTCTCGAGTTTTATCAACCTGTTGACCAAGTACCATAGCGTTATAGGCGCCTATTGTATCTCCTATGGCTGAGGCTGTTTCTCCTACTAGACCTGATAAAGGCTCCAATGTTTTTACCCAAGCAGAGGTTTCATCCTTTGATTTTCCTATTGTGGCATTGAACTGTTGAACGACTTCATCAAACTCTTTAAATCTCTCTGCATTTTTCTTTGCTTGAGCTTCTAGTCGATTGTCTTGTAGTCCGAATACCTTTTCTATTATAGGGTATAGTAGGGTGAATGCCGCGAGTGCCATACCAATGTAAGGCATCATTGTCAGTAGCGCAGCACCCAAGAATTTAACACTGGCGGCCACACCTGTTACCACTCCCTGTCCTATGGTCAACGTAGCAAAAAATACATTTTGAGATGCAGTAGCTTTTATAGTATCCGCAACTAGTACTTTAAGAGTATCAGCATGAGCTTTTGCAGCAGCAGTTACACCAACCTCTTGCATGATATTTAAAGCATTTGTAAAATTAAGTTTTGCAGTTGCTAAATCTTGTTTAAAAATCTCTCTAGACAACTGTTGTCTCATGCTTTTTGCTTGTTTTAATTTTTTATTTCCTACATTATGATGATTAATAGTTTTTGTCAATTCTTTCATCATTTTTGTAAGAGCTTCTTTGCTTCTATCCGTATTGTGGGCAAGCACGTTAAAAGCATTACTAAGACCTTTAGTAGGTTTTATAGCTTTTAAAGAGTTGTCTGCCTGCGTTTTTGTACGCTCGGCTGCTTGGGCAGAAGCCGCAGACATTGCAGAAATGCCTCCAACAATAGTACCAGCAACAGATCCAGCATATAAAGCTACTAATGCGCCAAGAGCCGCGGTGTTTGACGCGAAGAAATTAGCAACAGGCCCAAGTAAAGAATTTAAGGAACCAATTACACTTTTTGAAATATCGCTAAGAGAAGCTGCTAGTTTTGAAAATGCGCTTGCCTCCATCGACTGTCCAAGCTCTCCGAACTTTTCAGAACCCTGAGTAATGATAGCATTGGTAAATGCCATACGTTTTTCAAACTGAGTAAGCTCATTAACATTTTTATTTAAAGTACGAGCATAGTCTTCAGCTGCTTGGTCCAGTCGAACCATGATACCTAATTCATCCAGAATCTCAGGCTCTAGTTTTGCAGCACCTCGAATAAGTCTATCCATTGCATCGGCCATGTCTCTACCCAACGCTAGAGACGCTCCTTTTGCAACTTCTGCTAAACCACTTAATTGATCTTCGCTAAATCCTGCGGACACACCAACAGCCGTAGCGCGCATAGCTTGCTCGGCTGATATGGCATTATCTGTTATTTCTACTAACTTCTCAGATACGAGAGTTAAGTTTCTACCTGCAGATCTACCGGTAAATTCAATACCTTCTTGCAGTTTGATGATTGCATCGTTTCTAGATAGGAGTCCGAAAGCAGCGGTCAAGGCAAAAACCCTTGCAGCAATTTCGGCATATGCAGGAACTAGACCGCCCTGCATACCTGTTGTCATTTTTGAAAACGCTTTGGTACTATTAGAAGTTGCTTGTGCAACCCCTTTTTGACCTTTCTTATACTTATCAGCAGCTGTGGTAGCTTTATCAGTACTAGCCGCAGCTTTTTCTGCTTGATGACCTATCTGCGTGAGAGTGCCATCTTCGCTTACCTTAAACTTGACCTGAATTGTATCCGCCACTAGCGTTTTCTCTTTAGCTTCTCCCTTTCTCTTTTCAATGCATCTTGAGATTGTTTGATAGCTCTTGATTCTAAGTAACTTATAATTTCTAAAAATAATCCTAAGTTATCGGAATCTACATCACAATTTTTTATATAAAAAGGTAAAGCAGTATAATCTTTACCTATAAATCCTATGTCTGGAAAAGCTCTATCACCCAGATACGAAAATACCTCTAATGCATCTGCTACGATATCCGGAAAGTCAGATAAATCAGGAGGCATTTCCTCGGGATCTGGCTCTTTTCCAAGTTGTTCACACATTAATAAATAACGTTCTTGAGTCATTTTTGACTCAGCATTCTTGAAGTACTTATCCAGTTGTTTGAACAGGCGGTCCTTTTCTTGCTGTGCGAAAGTTATCTAAATCAAAGACTACCTCGTTGAGCCATGTATCAAACTCTGCTGAAGAACTTACAAGTGTTTGAGCATTATCCTCAGTATATGTAAGTGTTTTTTCTGGGTCTTCATTAGCTACATCTACTAATAGTAAAGTTTCTAGGTACTTATATTTTAAACCTTTCCAGTTTTTTATTACTGCTTTTGTAAAATACTCTACAAAACGCTCTTCATCGATCTCGTCTGTAGCTTGACGTGTTTTTCTGTCAAATTTTGTAGTAGTACATTTCTTTCTTAGGCTGGTTAATTCTTTTCTCGATAGATTTACCACTTCTACGGTAAATCCTTCTAAGCCTGGAAAATCGACCCAAACTGCTTTGGTATCGACCATAAGTGCTTTTAAATCCATTGTTGCTCCTGTTTATCTAAGTGTTGTTAAGTTTAATTACATTCCCTAAAGTTGTGGGATTATCGTTCATAGTCCACTCATAGTTATGAGTAAAAATCTCTCTAACATTTGCTCTGTTAGTAAAACTACAATTAGAAAGATTTAACTGAAATCCTTTATTGGAGGAATTTGAGTTTCCTGCTTTAATAACTAAAGTCTGACCAGTTTTCCAAGAATCTATATCTGCGTCTTTTGCTTTATCTCCAAAAATGTAACGCTCAATAGACCCTGTTAAAGATCTTTCTTTAAGTGTGAAGTTAGAGGGGTACATAGTGTTACTTTCATTAGTAACATTTAATGCATCGTTGAGGGTTCTATAGGGATTCCATTCAATATCATTTTCTAACTCTATAGTACAAGCTAGAACTCCATCTGATATGTTAAGACCTCCTATAGTTGTTTCCAAGTCCTTTACCCGTTGGTAAGTTTTTTGTGATGGAACAACATCAATCTGTTGGAGATAACTGTAAATACCTTCTGAAGATGGCGTCTGTACTACAGATAACTCTGCTCCTTGCCCCTCTATATTCAACTTGAGATTCTTTAATTTCTCAATTACGAATGTCCCATTTGTGATTACACAGGAGTTTATCTTGTAAGCCGTTTTTCTTTGGTCTGTAAAAAACACATATAAATCAAATGTCTTCAATGTACCATTATTAAGATCTACTAAATGTTCAAAAACAGGTAGAAAACTGTTTTGTTCTATAATGTTTAATTCAAACGCAAAGTTTGCTGGATTGGCATATTTTATGTTTGAATCTTGAAAAAGTTTATTGCTTTCGTGCAAAGTTCTTTTAGAAAACTTTTTATCTGTAAAAGTTTGGTTAAAACTTATATCCGCAACATCTAGTAATAGAGGAGCCGATGAAACTAGTACCAAAGAGTTTGTATAGACTCTTAAAGGAGAATACGCTCTTCCTGGCCACTGCACTTTATAAGGATTTGCTAAACTAGTAGATCCGTGCCCTGCTATATCGTCGTACCCCTTTAAGTATCCTCCATCATCTCCATCAGACCAGGCAGTTAAACTGTTATTACTGCTGGAGGTAAAAAGGATTTGTCTACCATCAATCCATACTTTTATAGTACCCTGGCTTAATTTTATTTCCCAAGTTACATTATGAACTCTGCCATCGAATTCAGGTAATTGACTCAGAGGTACATTAAAAACTATTCTATTTGTTCCTGTAGTATTACTTTGAAAGTCACCTGCCCCAGTTCTAATATGGAAAAAAGCAGTGTTAAAAAAGCTTTTTATACCAATCCAAGTCCCTGTAGTCTGTCCTCCATGCTCAAATAAAACATAATTATCAGTATCTGCAATACTAGATTGAGTAGGAAGTTCGACATCTGCCGACATTACAACATTTTGAGTACGAGCAGTACTGCTAAACGCTCCAGCAACACCGTCAATCTCAGCAAAAGGTTCGTGGGTTTCTGACAGTGTGAGACCTGTCTCAACATCTACATTAGGGTAGAAATAAACCTCTGCGTTTTTTAAAAAATTGTAGTCAGCCATAACTCTCCAAGTAATAAAAAGGGGTCTCAAAAAAGACCCCTCCTTAACTTTTTCTATTTCATATTATAGTCCAAAGGACCATAAATGTCAAGAAATATTTTTCCCTACCTATTTACTTACGCAGAGAAGTACTTCAAAGCAACTTCGTCAGTACCATCTATAGTGCTAGGTAATCCATGGAAATTCGTTTCTAAAGAGATAATATCATCAATAGAGTGAGTTGGAATTTCTAGATGGGCTTGCGCTACAGTAAACTGTAATCTATTTGTATTAGCGGTGGTGCCGCCGATATTAAATATTAAACCAAAGCTATTTGTAATAGTATCTCGATCCTCAATCAATCTCTCGAATAAATCTGCACTTGAATCAGTCTCAGCATTCAAGTAGCAAGTAAAGCTACCACCAATAGATCTGGTGCCTGTAACTGCTCCAAAAGGTTCATTAATTACACCCAACGTTTCTGGAGTAATAAAGTTGATATTATTACTTATAGTAATATTACCGCCGGTCAAAGTAAGATCGTAAGTTTCAGCAGTGGCATCCGCATCCGCAGTAACCCCTGCCGCTAATAGATGATCATCTGCCGTCGTCATTGTAAGTGAAGTCAAACGATTACGAATAAAGTTAGAGGTTGTTGTGGTGCCTTCAGTAATAGTTGGGTTCGGCTCATTAGCTACTTCTGTGAGCTTAGTACCCATACCTGACCAATTAATAGTTGCAATCCCTTCAACATCAAAATCAACGCTCGCCTCATTAACAACACAGCCTTCCATTTTATAAGTTTGAGAATTATTTTTACCTTTCCCAATTACAAAAAATAGGGTGCCTGTTCCTAAAGATGAAACATTTGAGTTTTCCCAGCTAATTGCTAGACCAGCGGCTTTGTTTCCATAAGTAAGATTACTAAAGGCGGTACTAGATGTAGCATCTACAGGTTTGGTGTAACTAGCTGCACCTACCATCATAGCCCATAACGCTTCTTCCACTGCGTGAGTCTTAGCTTCATCATCAGCCCCGCCGCCAGCTACTGTACCACCCGCCATGAAAGGTCTTACATAAGTGGAAAAACTCCACTCTGCAGGAGCAAAAGAATCATTAAAAAGACGTCTGCCTCGACGAGTTGCCCCATCAGTGCCAGACATTTCGTTTAGAGTAACCTCTGTAGTATTGGTAGTTTGTGAAAAAGAGAATCCATCTAATACGGGTATTTCCCAAATCCCGTCACCTACCTGTAGATAGACCTTTGTATCTCTGCTAAAAAATAATGTATCTGCCATAGTATTTCTCCTATGATTTCTTGAAAAGACTAGGACGTGAACTTTTGTTCGTGCCTGTATTTTCTAGTATCGAACCTCTATTAGTATTTCGCCTACTCCTAAAGGCTCTAATACACCCTCGTCAGTGTCAACACTAACGATAGTGATTTGTTGCGTATATTGAGTCACACCTTTGCGATCTTTATACGCTAATCTTGAGTTAGTTTCCAAAACAGTTTCAACATCTTCGAGTAGCTCGTCTAGTGCTTGAACTGAGTCTTCATCTTGTACATAGCATCTTAGTGTGATTGATAAAAATCTATCTTTATAGCCACCACTTTGATACTCTCTTGTTTCAGAGCCTGCATTTAAATGAACAGCAGGAAACTCTTCTACTTCGTCCCAGAATTTTAAACGAGGGGATACATTTCCTGCTAAGTCAGTAAGAAACTCTCCTGTGCCGTTTATGCTTTCTAGTTTTTCAACAAGAGCAGTTACAATACCTAACCGTCTAGTTGTATAATCTCTTGTTGCCATTAAATTCTCCTAGTGTAAAATCTTCCGATTGCGAAATGAGCTGCTATTTCTCTAATAGATTTATCAATCAAGTCTCTAGGATCTCTATCTCCATTTGACCAGTTTCCGGCACTGCCCTCCTCAAATACTTGATAAGGGTTTCTTTGATAAGTATATCCGATACTGGGAAACCCTTTTGGAGTCTGTGTAATTTCAGTTACCTTTACACTTTCGGCAAACCTGCCTGTTCTATTTACAAGACCTGGCTCTCTCATGTTTTTTCTTACTGTTTCTGGTAGTTTTTGATTTAACATTCCCAGTAACTGCAAAGGTTGAGCGGATGCAGATTTTTTTCTTAGTCTTTTTGGTTTTTCAGCCCTTGCTCTCCTACCCCTACCTTCACTAATTTTTCTAGTAACATTTAATTTAGTAGGAGCTTTTCTACTTGGCTCAAACTCTAAATCTTTAGACTTTACAGTCGCCCCCTTTACTTTTTTAAACGGTTCTAAAACTTTTTGCCGGGCTTCTTTCTTTTTTCTTCCTACTAAGCTATCAGACCCTGTAAGATCCTCAGCTTCTAGCCTTAGCAAAGCATCTGCTATTAAACCCTGTAGATGAACTTTATCTTTCTTTAGTCCAGCACCATGAGATCTGTTTTTACTAGCTGATTCTAAAGAGGCATTAATTTCGCCTTTTTCATCTATTTTTACTAAACTAAATATTACGGCGACTTCTGTTATGTTCATCAGGGAGGAAGGAACTTCACCAAACTCAGTTAACGCATCGCTTACCCTATGATCCCATACAGCGCTGTCTCCTGCGTGACCTATATCTAAAAATACGTGCTCTCTGAAAACCTTTCCATAGTCTTTATATAGTTTTCGCATTGAGCTATTAAAAGTTCTTTTTGAATTAAACATTATAGATTTTAATAATACAAAAGAATTTTTATGTGTAAAATAATCTTTATGATCCTCTGCAGGACTTATAGTTACAGAAAAAGATACATTTGTTATACTTTTTCTATGTACCTGCACTCCATGCAACTTACCTGTAAATGCAGCTTTTAAATCTTTAAAATACTTACTAATTATAGGTTTAACTGGCGCTTTCTCGGGGTCAACCCCATCTCTTAACATTTGAAAGCGTATTTGATTTTCTAAACCTTTTCTACTTAAATAAAACGTATGAGGCTTAACATCAGAAACATACTTTCTATAAGTCTTGCTACCTTTCTCCATATCTTTTTGGAGCTTTAGCAGGAAGTTCTTTAAATCTCCTGCTGCCATTAAAAGTTTTTATATAGATCCAAGACCCTTTTAATATGGTCAGGGAACGCTACGTTATTACGTTGACTTGTAGAGCTTTGATTTTGTATGCTTGCACCTGCTATAGTTTGACGAGCTTTGTGCTCATCTTTATGGTAATAAGTAACTAAGTCAAATACTGCCAATCTTAGGTCTTGAGGGCAAGAAGCATATCCTGCATTATAAAGTACTTCTACTGCACCCGGTCCGTTGGGCCAGTTTTTAGAGGTTCCATTCGAGTTTACTCTATAAATACTATCTGTAGCTAAATCAACATAATAGTCTTGGTTTGCTACAAGGGTGGTATAGGCAGAGCTTAGATCATCACGTTCTTTTACAGAGTGTACCTGTACAACAGGGCTTTCTGTAAGTTGTACAATGTTCGAAGCCCAGTTAATACTAACTGTTTCTGTTTTAGTATTATTGGCAGGGTCTCCTCCAGTTGCTGTACTATAAAAATCTACAATACTATTTCCGCAATAAGTTTTTACTAATTGACTTACAGAGTTAATCAACAGCTCTAGCTTGGTATCGTCTTTGGTAGACTGAATACCTTCTGCTGTTTTGTAATCATGTAAATTTATTAAATTTGCCATATTCTATAAGTCCATTAGTAAAAACTTGGGGGAGGCGAACCTCCCCGAAGTTTAAAAGTAAAAGTATTACACTACGTCACGAATTACTACTACAGGTTGGTTTACACCAGAACCTGCTATTAGCTCTTCAAAACCTAGGCTTTGAGCAGCTACAATTACGTTACGTTGATGACGTACTTCATAATCACTCTCTACTGTAACACCACGTAGACGTGGACGTACATAGTTACGAACGTTTACAGCATAAGCTAGATCTGTAGCACCAGTACCGCCAGCTTCAACTGTACCTTCGGTAGCAAAGCTATCAGAAACAATTACTGGAGAACCGAATACAGTACCGATTTGACCAGTAAGTTTAGTAGCTAGATCTGAACCTACGTCAGTGATGTCTTGGAAGTCGCTATCTTCGAGTAGATCGAAGTAACGGCTTTGAGACACAACGTAAGCAACGTCGCTTGGGTTAATACCATATTTACCCATTTGACCACGAGCTGCAAGAAGAGCGCTAGCAGTTAGCTTCTCTTTATCACTTGCATCGATAGTAGCACCAGTACCAGTAGCAACACCACCAGTAGCAGCATAGTCTGCTAAACCTGAGATGCTTCCTGAACCGTTAATAACAGCATTATCTACTGCACGAGCGTGTGAACGTGCTAAAGAGTCTGTAATCATAGGCATTAGGTTAACAAGTAGTTGCTCATCAGTATCAGCGTTTAAGAAAGTTTGTGAAACTAGACGATATGCGTTTAGTACAACTTCAGAAGCCTTAAACTTGTTCTGATCATCGCCAGTAGCACCACGGTTTTCTAAGTTACCGCCTTCTACCGCATTAGCAAACTCAGCCATACCTACGTCTGGTTGAATTGGCAATACAGTTGCGCCACCATTTACTTGAATCTCACGGAACAAGTTTGCAGCAGTTAGGTTCAACACAATTTCTTTCTCAATTTGAGATGAAACTTCTTGGTCTAGTTTACTGCTATCTGCAGCAGTAGTACCTGCTTTTTCCATTAGACCCTGAGCATAACCAGTGTCCCAACCTTTACCGGTAATTTTACCAAGAATGTGAGCGTGCATAAACTCTTTACCAAACTTAGTAAGACCGTGGTCATTAACATTACCGTTGCTATCAAAAGTACGCTTACTAGTACGTAGAGCTTCGATTTCTGAATTTCGTTCTTGCAAATCCTTTTGGAATTGCTGAATTACTTCATCGATTTTAGCGTCTTTCTCTGATAGCTTGCTATCAAAGTCTGACATTAACTTTTCAACACCTGATTCAACACCAGAGTTTACTACACTTTTAATTGATTCTGCTTCTAAAGCTTTCGCTTCAGATGCTTCCTGAGCTGCTTTGGCTTTCGCTTCTTCAGCTGCTTTTTGCTCGGCTTGCTTCATAGCAATCTTTGCAGCAGTATCTTCTGCCACTTGTTTTGCAAAAGCTTCCAAGTCGATGTCTTTATTATCCATCTTGATCTCCTGATCTGCGGATTTCTCCGCGCTTTTCGGTGCGTCACTAGCTATGCTAGAAGTAATAACTTCGTCCTTAGCCAGAGACTGACCGGCTAGATCTACACGATTTGTGAAAGTTTTTTTGAATTCATTATACTCTTCATCAGAGTCGAATGATTTCGCGAGCGAAAAAGTAGCTGATTGATTGCATGGTACCGATACAACAGATACCTCAAACAGCTCAGCGTCCTTAATCATTAGTCCGTCAGTTTCCTTAATGTAATCAGCGTCCTTGACTCGGAAACCAACAGAAAAGGCTCCAAGAACACCGTCTTTAACAAGTTGTGCAACATTAGCAGGCGCCGCCTTACTAATCTTACATTCCAGCTCTAAGCCGTTAGATCCTGCTTTAAGACCTGTAGCTCTACCAATAGGTTTATCATAATCATGATTAAACAGAATAATTGGATTTTTCTCAAAGTTACTCAAACCACCTTTTGTCCAAGCCTCCGCTGAAATTGAGTCACCCGCGCGATCAAAGTCAGTAGTGCTTGCCATACCACGAATCATCACAGAGCCATCATCGGCTTCATGAGATTTAAAGGTAGATGTGAGATTAAAGATTTTATTCATCATCTTCATCCTGTGTTACTGCTGAAACTTCAGCAGGCTTGACCGCTGCCTTTGGTGCCGGCTTTGGTACTTGTAGAGCAGCTTGTTTCTTTGCTAACTCTGCTTTCTCTTTTAACTCTATCAACTTCAGTAATTCTGGTTGAGAGTTTTTCATCATTAAGACGGCTTTTGAATAGCTTCCTACTACCCTCTTAATTGAACGAATTTGTAAAGGTTTATCAATACATTCACCATACTCTTTCAGTGTAAGGATTTTACCTTTTTCTGCAAAAAACATTGCTAAATCTTCGCAAAGTTTTCTTTTTTGTTTTCTAGTCCCCATTTTAACCTTCGTCTTCTGTTTGTTGTTCTGGTCTACCACCCTCATCGGGGTTTGCTGCTGAGCCTGCTATATTTGCAGGTACTCTTATGTCGTCTGCTTCTTCCGCAGGCTCAAAGCCTAATTTTTCTCTGGCTTCATTAGGTGTTATTATACCACCATTTACAAGGGAGGTATAATATGCGGAAGCGTCTCGTAGTTCTGGTTGTAACGCAGGAATATCTGTAATATCCTCTTTTAACTCAAAACCAAAAAATCTTTCAAGCCCAAAATTTAGTTTTCTTACTATAGGTAGTATAGTTTCAAGATAATACATACGCATATTTGGACGAATATTTGCATTATTACCAGAGTCTAGCATAATTGGTGGAATGCCTAGAGCCTTTAGTATGATCTTTTCATTTTCGTCTAAAGCATTTTGAAAGTCTAATTCTTTAAAGTTTACGTTTGATATTGAATCAACTTCTAATCCGCCATCAAGTATTAAAGGTCTACGACCGCCTGACTCTGGTTGATATCTACTTTGCCAAGATACCATCATACGTTCTTTAATTTTCTCAGATAATGTATTAGGTGACTTTAGTACCAAACCAGGAACAGCACCATTCTTAAAAAAGTTATCTTGAAACTTACGCATTTTCATCATAAGCTGCATAGTACGTAGAGCAGGACTCAAACGAGGAACACCTCTGTAGATAGAATAAAAAGAATTTTCTTTTATATGTATAATCTCGCTTGGTTTATAATCCACTGTTTGATTATAACTAAACTTATCAATGTAAGTATCTTTACTTGCATGGATTGTCATTTTACTAGAAGGTAGATGATATAAATGAACACCGTCAAAATATATAAACATATTCCCATCTAGTATGTAATCAATAATTAGATTTCTTTTAAAAGAGTTTATATCCTGAAACGGATTAGGCTCTTGATTTAAAAGTAGTTCTACTTTTGCTCTCTTGATTCCTTTTACTACACTATTGCCTTTATGCTGACCTGTTACCAAAGTAGGTATCTCTGCAGCATCATCAACGATTAAATTTACGCCTCTATTTACGATCTCTAATTCTTCGTATGCTCTTTCGTAACTAACAATGGGCTCTCTAGAGGGCTGAGTTTCATTGCCATAGTACTGTTGTGCAGGATTTAATTTTTCCTCCACTTTAACGGATTTTTTACTAAATGGATTATACCAGGCCATGTTTTTCTCTTTGAATCTCTACCCAGCGCATTTGTTTTTTAGCTGTAGTTAGCGCAGGATCTTTACCGTAAATTGAGTGAAGTTTTAAATGATGAGCATGACACAAAGTAACTGTGTGGTCATATAGCTCAGCATGGTGCTCCTCTATAAAATCTTCCCGAAGTGCTTGTATGTACTCGGGATTGTGGTTGTTTTCTTTCATCCATTGATTCAACAAAGGTGTTAGACTGTAAAAATGGTGAAAATCTAACTGCTCTGTTGCACCACAAATTCTGCAAGAGGAACCCTTTTCATATTTGGATTTCGCCTTGTCTCGTACATACTTTACAATATCGCGTTTTAACTTAGGCATTTTCCTTTGGTTCCTTATTTTTTATCTAAAGAATTATATCGACTTTAAGCTAACTTGTCAAACATTATTTTTGAGTTGGTATCACTAGAAGGATATATTTGAGGTTTGAAATGAGTATAATGCATAGCGCAACGCATCTGCCATGTGCGATGCCATGTTATGTTTCGGTTTTTCCTTCATAAGATTAGGATTAGGATCCCACTGATACGCATCTAAACAAGCTAAGGACTCTTTTGCTTCTTGGTCAACGAAGAGGAAATCATTATCGATAACCCCTGACACATGTCCAATTCCGTCAAGTACGGACTTCTTAGCGTTGATGGTGGAAATGTCGTAGTTCTGCGCGAAATCATACCTTGTTTGTTGAGCTGCGCTGTCAATATAAATGTAATCAATATCCCAGCGATCAATGAGCTTCTGTATCTCGGCAGCATGCTGTTCAGTAGTTCTCTCAGCATTGAAGTATTCGTCCACCAGATGGTATTGTTCTTTATCCCAATCGTACGCAATAACACACATTGCTGTCGGGTCTTTGTAACCGACATCCAACCCCGCGAAGACATCCATTTTACTAACATCGAGTTGTGAGTAATCTTTGACTTGTGTTTCAAAATTGAACTTCCAGATTTGTCCTTCGTATGTATTAAAGTCTGCTTCATACTCTTGCCTAAACTCCGCTTCTGACATTGACTTACGTGCTTCATTTATGTCTGTTTCACTCATTCTGGGGTTATCTTTGTAAGTTGCACGTATACTACACCATTCAGGGAACTCGTCGGAAAATCCTCTATAGAAAAACTCAGAAAACCAGTTATTACGGCCACGGGGAGTAGATATAAAAATGGCTTTAGAATTATCTTTATCAAGTGTAGGGCGCAGTGCAACATTGAAGGCATCCTTTCCGTCGGCTAGTGCCGCTTCATCAAATATAATTAAATCGTAAGATCGACCCACACAAGAGTCTACCTGATTGATAGAACCCATTCTTACTGTGGAGCCGTTTGATATTTCAATAACTTTATCTTTTGCGTTATCTTTTGTAACCTCTAGGTCAAAGTGTTTAATCAAGTTCCTTTGTAGATCAAAAGAGATCTGAGACAAGGAGTAGTTAGGAGACATGATTAAAATATTGGAGCCAGGTACCAAAGACACAAGCTGTCCGATGATATTGGCGATGTACGTTTTGCCTTGTCGTCTAGAAACGGCTGCTGAGACAAAACGATATTTAGGGTTGTTAATCGCATTGATAATTGCTATCTGCGAAGGCAACGGTGTGATGTTCAGTAAATCCAAGTATGGATCGACTGGTAATTTTAGAAACCTTGTCTCAGATCTGTATTCTGCTATTTCATCGGAGGGAATATCCCTCCGACTTATTTCAATTGCCATATTATTCGTCTTTTAGTAGTGTCCAAATTCCATAACCAAGACCAATCCACGCTAGTAGTTTTGCTAAACCACCTAATAATATGACTGATCCACAAATGCCAATAAGTACAATTCCATCCCAGGATGTACGTTGTTTTAGTAATTTACTTAGATACGACATGAGTACCTCTCTTTTTATGTCCGTTCCACGCTACAAAACCTGCTAGACGTAGTGCCCAATATGCTAAGTAGTTAAGGGCATAGAAACCGTTCACTTCGATACAGATGTCTCGGAAGAGACCATCCATGTATTTTTGGTCACGAGGACCAATGTTGCTACCGTCTTTCTTCATAAGTGTAGCATATTTATAGCCATAGTCGTGTACCAAGCCACCCATTAACAGAACTCCCACAGGCGACAGGAAGGTCGCAAGAAACTTGGGAACTGATGCGCCGTCAAACTGAAAGCCTGCAGGAATTTTATACGCTTGGTTGTCGATCCAATAATGGAAGTCTTCTGTGATTACCCACTGACGTGTGCCAGTAAGCCACATCAAGATCGCTCCCCAGAAACCTTTACTTGCCGTCTTGATAGGTAGCGGTTGCATTTTGGGCATAGTAGTGTACTCAAAATTAATACGCTTTAGATCTGGTTTATCTAGTTTATTAATTAAGTAGCTAACAGCAATCACTGCGATTACTATAGTCCACTGCCAAAAAGTTACTGCTAAATCAAGTATAGTTTCCATTTATTTTTTACTCTTAAGTGCTTCTTTGCCGTAAAATGCGGCTACAATTGCTGCTACTGAAACAAAGTAAGTAGGTGCCATATCTCCTAAAACTGAAGAGGCTTTATCTAATCCTATTACTTCTGCAATTACTACTGCAAACGGATAAAGTAACATTCCTCCTAAGGCAAACCATGCCATGTTTCTTTGAGCATCTCTCATGGCATCAGCGTCATCTAACTCTTTACGCTTTGCCTCTAAATACATCTGTCGCTCTTCTTCGGAGACTTTTCCATCTCCATTAGTATCTGCGGGGTGAAATCCTGTATTTTCATCTACCATTTTATTTAACTCGTTTGATCACAGTGTATCCGACATTTTCAGTATATCGTTCAAAAATTTCCCACTCACCATTAGAATCGTTACAAAACTTTTCAATAACGTTATATAGTGCATCGTTAGGTAATCTTTTCAGTAAAGAAGTGTCATGAAATACCATATAATCACTTACAGATTCGTGATGTAATTCAAGTTCTTTTGTTAAATGGTCTGGCTGGTGGCAAGAATCTATCAATAAAACTTGAGTATCACTCACAGAGTCTGAATCTAAACTACTCATTCCTTTTACTATCAGTTCAATATTATTTTCAGAGCAATACGTTTCAAATAAATCTTTTTGTCCATTGAAAGGCCCTAATCTATTATCAACTAACTCTACTTTTTTAGGATTAGAAAGCAATGCCGCTGCTGCTGACGCGCCTTGATGAACTCCTAATTCTTTATAACTATCACACTCTTCTAAAAGTTTTTGTACTGCATCATGATGAGCGCAGTAGTTTGCTTTATAATGCTTTTCTTGATCTCTACGAATTACTTCATAAAACTCTTCTATCGTTTCACAATGTGAAACTTTGGATCTTAACATATTGTTACCTTTATATTGTAAAATTTACCACTTTACTTTGTTTGCCCAGTAAGCAGCAGACATTTTACCTTTTGCGATATTCCTTCTGTGTCTTGCTTTGAAGGATGCGCGTTTCTTCTTCATTCTTTCTGACTCTCCAGCCTTCGGCTTCCCTGCCGTTTTAGCTCCCTGCTGGCCGAAGCGAATAGTTTTAACTTTGCTACCCACTTTTGCTACAACTATGTGGGACTTTTTTGGGTGGCGGGGAGTTCTTTTAGGTTTATTATAGCCTGATACACCTGCTCTTTTTAGGCGTGAATCTTTTTTGCGCCCTTTTGTTTTTCTACCTTTTTTTCTTACGGCCACTGCTTTTTCTCCTTTTCACGAATGTGCTAACATTTCGTGGCTTGCCTCCAGGATTACCAGCTTTTCTTTTTCTTGTTATTGCCGATTTCTTTTGTTTGGCTGTCATACGGGCTGCTTTAGCCGCAGGTACGCATTTTGGATATTTTCCTTTCTTTGCTTTTTTTCTTCCACATTTTTCATATCCCCCACCTTTTTTAGGTCGAGATATGTCTACCCAGTTTTCCTTAAACCATTTTGTAAGTCCGCCTCGAGGTTTAGCCATTACTTTTTCCCCATACGGTATTTACCGCCTCTGCGCTTATACTCCTTTACCAGGAACGCGTTTGCGTAAGCTGAAGGGTACACTTTGAATTTCCTCTTCACTAACGCTTTCACCGATGCGTACAGTCTTTTGTTTGTTGGTACTGGTTTCTTCTTCGCTACTTTCCGTCTCGAAGTCTTCCGTCTCTTCCTTGCCATCATCAATCTCTTCAGTAAAAACTGGCTCGGGCGCAATTAAATCTTGATAATCACCAAGTTCTAAAGCTGCATAAAAACGTGCAGTTGCCTCATCATTGAATTTATAAAGTTTTCCTTCTGGAGTTCTAACTCTCCATTTTCCTCGTCTCTGAAAAATTTCCATCAGTTATCTCTTTTTCTTTTTTCGCTTTTTGGCATTTTCGTAGGCTTTATGAGTACTACCCGCCATGTAGATTTTATTTTTTCCTCTACCATG
>Ga0315330_10000840_pt1 | contig 20039 bp, 26 predicted proteins | sample M140m34915metaG_FD_203453 | JGI IMG/M metagenome (GOLD analysis project Ga0315330, IMG submission 203453) | Ammonia-oxidizing marine archaeal communities from Monterey Bay, California, United States - M1 40m 34915 | ecosystem: Environmental > Aquatic > Marine > Intertidal zone | place: USA...
AATCGTAAAGAAGTTAACACGAAAAGAACTGTAGCAGCTGATAGTTTACAGAGTATTAAATTAGATATACTATCATTACAGAACAGTTCAGATACTGTAGGAGAGTTAGGTCCATTACAATATCTATCAGGTCTTACTCAAACACCTATGGATAAGATAATCAATATTTTATTACTTATTATAATATTCGTATTTGATCCTTTAGCAATATCTCTGGTAGTAGCAGCTAACTTTGCATTCGCTGAAGCTAATAAAAAGAATCTTTATGATGAATATGAAGATGAAGTAGAACCTGATTTATGGGATGATAATACGTGGGAAGAAGATGAACCTGAAGAAGTTTACACAGATGTAAATGATATTGAGGTAGAAGCTGAAGAAGTAGTTCCAGAAGATGATTTCATAGTGGTTGACGATGAAGAAGTTAAACCAGTAAAGATACTACAAAAAGGTCCAACAAGGCATAGAGTTCTCTATAGTGATGGGACTGAAAAAAAAGTCGATAAAAACGACGATATAATTAGGTATTTATAGGAAAAGTTCTTATCTTTATAGTATATAAAGTTATACTATGACTGCAAAAGAAATACTTAAAAAAGAATATCCTACAATTTACAACGCTTATAAAGAGATAGCTGACGAGCAGTTTGAACTGTTTGCTAAAAAGCATCTTGATTACGGTATGGGTAATGTATCAGCAGGTACTCAATTAGTTAATCAAGAAGAAACTGACTTTGCTATGACTGGTTTATGGTATAGACTTTCAGATAAGATTAATAGATGGAAGAATATGATACTTACTGGTCGTAAAGCTCAAAACGAAACCTTAATAGATACTTTTCAAGATATTACCAACTATGGTATTATCAGTCAAATTGTATTCAAAGGTAAGTGGAAAAATAAGTAATGAAGAGAATTTATCCAGAAGATAAAAAGAAGAAAAAGAACCCTTTAGTAAAGGAAGTTTGGGAGTCTAAAATTAAACAAAAGCCTTCTAAAAATAAGCACATATCTTATAGTCAATTAAGTGTCTATAATAAGTGTCCTAGATTATGGGAGTTGCAATATCTTCGTAACTTAGTTCCTTATGAACCTTCTATCTATATGGTTTTTGGAACTGCCTTTCATGAAACTTTACAAACATATTTAGAAACTCTATATATGGATAAAGTTAAAACTGCTAACGAGTTAAATGTTGATAGTTTGCTTTATGACAATATGGTCAAAGCATATAAGTCAGCTAAAGCAATGAGTGGTCATGAGCATTTTTCTACTCAAACTGAAATGTACTCTTTTTGGAGAGATGGAAAAGCTATTATGGAATGGATAAAGAAAAAAAGAGCAGCATACTTTAGTAGTAAGACTATGCAATTAGCTGGTATAGAAACGCTCTTATACCAAGAGATACGTCCTGGCGTTATGTTTAAAGGTTTGATAGATTTAGTATTTTACAGCCCTAATTCAGATAGATGGACGGTAGTTGATATAAAAACTTCTACAAGAGGTTGGCAAGATAGAGCAAAGAAGAATCCAAACTTAACTGCTCAAGTAATTTTGTATAGAGAATATTTCTCAAAGCAATTTAACATACCAATTGATAAGATAGATGTAGAGTATTTTATAGTAAAAAGACAGATACCTAAAAATGCTGAATTTGCTTCTATGCAGAAGAGAGTTCAACAGTTTAGTCCTGCATCTGGACCTAGAAAAACCAAACAAGTTATTGAATCTATGGAAAGGTTTGTAGCTGATACGATAGATGAAAACGGACAATATATAGATAAGACATATAAATGTTCTTCAGCATTTGGAAAGTGCGACCATTGTGATGTTTACCCAGGCGTTTTGTAAAAATTGCCTATTTATATATAAATATATAAGTATATATAGTTATGACAAAAGAAGAGAAACTTACCTCAGTAAAAATTACTCAACCCCTTTTCGATAAATTTAAAATGGCCTGTTTGGAAGATAAATTTTCTTTCAAAAAACTTGCAGATAGGGCAATTTTTTTATATCTTACAGATGATGAGTTTAAGAAATTAATACATAAAATACAAATTAAGGTTAATGAAAAATAAAGAAGGTTATATTCCAAAGGCTGATAGAAAGAAAATTCTATTACTTTGTGATGATATACGTATGCATTCAGGAGTAGCAACTATGGCAAGAGAGTTTGTAGTAGGTACTGCTCATCATTTTAATTGGTTTAATTTAGGAGCTGCTGTTAACCATCCAGAAGTTGGTAAGATAATGGATATATCTGCTGATGTTAATAAGACGATTGGTGTAGAAGATAGTTCAGTATTCGTTCAACCTAGTAATGGGTATGGTGATACTACTATGATAAGACAGTTACTTAAAACTCAAAGACCAGATGCTATTTTTATTTTTACAGACCCTAGATATTGGATATGGTTATTCGAAATAGAAAGAGAAATAAGGAGTAAAATACCTATCGTGTGGTTAAACATATGGGATGAGTATCCAGCTCCAATGTATAACAAAAACTACTATAACTCTGTAGATGGTCTATTAGGTATATCTAAACAGACTAGAAATATTAATAGGTTAGTATTAGGAGAATTATCTAAAGATAAAGTAATTGAATATGTACCTCATGGTATAAATGATAAGACATTCCACCCTATTCATGATGATCATAAAGACTTTAAAGCATTGCAGGAGTTTAAATCTAATTTATTTAAAGGCAGAGAAATAGATTACGTAGTGTTTTTTAACTCTAGAAATATTCAAAGAAAACATCCTGGTGATACTATACTAGCATTTAAGTACTTCTGTGAAAAGATAGGTGCTGAAAAGGCTAAAAAAGTAGCATTAGTTATGAAGACTGAAGTATCATCTCAACATGGTACTGATTTAAAAGCTATAAAAGATGCTTTTGCTTCTGATATTAATATTATGTTTGCTACTGAAAAGTTAACTCCAGAGCAAATGAATTTACTATATAATATAGCAGACTTAACTATGTTAATGTCCTCTAATGAAGGATGGGGATTAGCTTTAACTGAATCTATGATGGCAGGTACTATGATATCAGCTAACGTAACAGGAGGTATGCAAGATCAAATGAGATTTGAAAATGAAAAAGGAGAATGGATAGACTTTGATGCTGACTTTCCTTCTAATCATAGAGGTACTTATAAGAAGCATGGTAAGTGGGCATTACCAATCTGGCCTACTAATATGTCAATGATGGGTAGTCCTTTAACTCCTTACATATTCGATGATAGATGTACTCCAGAAGATGCTGCAGATAAAATGTTAGAAGCTTATGAGTTAGGTAGAGAAGAAAGAAATAAGAGAGGTCTTTTAGGTAGAGAATGGTGTTTATCTGATGAATCAGGCTTTACTGGTAAGACAATGTCAGAAAATATTATTAAAGGTATTGATAATACTTTAGAAAACTTTAAACCTAGAGAGTTATATGAGGTTACTAAGGTAGATAATTATAAGCACGAAAAAATTACACATAAATTAACAGGTTATTAATATGAGCAAACCATTAGCAGTTGTAAGCTGTCCATTAGATACATATTCCGGATACGGAGCTAGAGCTAGAGACTTTGTAAAAGCTCTTATAGCTACAGATAAGTATGAAGTTAAGACATTATCTCAAAGATGGGGTAATACTAGATTTGGTTATTTAGATGATCATAAAGAAGCTCAATTAATGTCTACTATCATACCTAAATTAAGCAAACAACCAGACTTATGGATACAATGTACTGTACCAAATGAGTTTCAAAGAGCAGGTAAGTTTAATATAGGGTTAACTGCTGGTATGGAAACTACATTAGTACATCAAACATGGATAGAAGGTTGTAATAGAATGGATTTAGTTCTAACTTCATCTAATCACTCTAAAAAAGTATTTCAAGAGACTAATTTTCAAGTAAAAGATAATAGAACCAATCAAATAGTTCAAACTATTAAATTAGAAAAACCTGTAGAGGTATTAAGAGAAGGAGCAGACTTAACTAAGTACTTTGCTAATCCTACATCAGCATTTGATTTATCTTCTATTAAAGAAAGCTTTTGTTTCTTATTTGTAGGTCATTGGATGCAAGGAGATATAGGTCATGATAGAAAAAATGTAGGTTACACTATTAAGTCATTTTTAGAAACGTTTAAGAATAAAAAGAATGCTCCTGCATTAATATTAAAGACTCAACAAGTTGGTTCATCTATATTAGATAAAGATAGAATATTAAGAAGAATAGATGATATAAGAAAAACAGTAAGAGGTGCATTACCAAACGTTTATATAGTATCAGGGGACTTAACTGATGAGCAAATGAATGAGTTATATAACAACCCTAAAGTAAAAGCAATGGTAAGCCTTACAAAAGGAGAAGGATTTGGAAGACCATTACTAGAATTTAGTTTAACTGGTAAACCTATAATATCATCAGGTTGGTCTGGTCAAGTAGATTTTTTAGATAATCAGAGAGCATTACTTATAGGAGGTTCATTAGAACCAGTACATAAATCAGCTGCTGTAAAAGATATGATATTAGAACAAGCTCAATGGTTTAAACCTGAAGATGTTCAAGTAGCTAAAGCATGGACAGTAATGTATAAAAAGTATAAAGACTTTCAAATACCAGCTAAGCAATTAAAGAACAAAAATAAAAAAGAGTTCTCATTCGAAAAGATGGTAGAAGAGTATACAGAGTATGATAAAAAATATGTACCTGAATTTGCAGTACAGTTAGATTTAAATATACCAAAGTTAGATTTACCTAAATTACAAAAGTTATGATAGATAAAGATAAATTAGTAACAGGTCCATTCGGAAGTGATGCTTGTTACGAACAAAAGTTTGAGCAAGATGGACAAGAGGTAACTACTTGGCTGTGTTTTGGTAGTGGGTTTACTTCATCAACCTTAATGACTGAAGGTTCGAAAGCTGTTACTGATTTGATAGAAACTGCTCCTGAATTGTACAAAGACTTACTTCATACTGATGAACAGAAAAGAGTATGGTCTCCTTCTACTATTTCAATACCTGCTAAAGGTATGGTTTTTATAGATGGTACTACAACCAAAGATTGGCAATGGTCAGCAGCTAAAACTATAGCATTGACTGAAGAAGAAATATCGTCAGGAAGATATCCAGCTGGTCAAACTGTTAAAATGGATATGCAAAATGCAAAGAAGTACGGTCAAAAAGACTTTATGGATGCATTAGAGTATATAGGATTTTTTGCTATAGATGAAAATTAGTTATGCAATAACGGTGTGTAATGAAGCTAAAGAAATAAAATCTTTAGTTGATCTTCTTATGGTCGGTAAAAGAAAACAAGACGAGGTAGTAGTTTTATTCGATCAAAAAAATGGTGATGAAAAGATAGCAGAGTTTTTAACTACCTATAGCAAGTATCCAAACTTTCAATTCTGGAGAGGATTCTTTGAAGGGCATTTTGCTGACTGGAAGAATAAGTTAACTGAATATTGTGATGGTGATTATATCTTTCAGATAGATGCAGATGAATATCCTCATCAAACGTTACTTAAAATGTTACCTACTATATTAGAATCTAATCCTGATAATGAAGTTTATTTAGTCCCTAGAGTAAACACAGTTGAAGGTTTAACAGAAGCTCATATTCAGAAATGGGGTTGGGTAGTAGATAATAAAGGATGGATTAATTATCCTGACTATCAATGGCGTGTATGGAAAAACAAATCAGAGATCAAATGGAAGAATAAAGTACATGAGGTGTTAGATGGTTTTAAAGCTTATGCTCCATTACCAGCACAAGAAGAGTTATCTTTATACCATCCTAAAGAGATAAAGAGACAAGAGAAACAAAATGCTTATTACGATACATTATGATTAAGATAGATGTTAAGGTTGGAGATACCATAATGGTTGGTAGATTTAAAAATAAAAGAACTAAAGTAAAAACTTTAGAGTATGATGAGTTTGGTATGCCTATTATAAATGGTCGACCTGCTTGTACTTTTAGGTTAGTACCTAACCCTAGGTAACTATTTATTAATATGATAACACAAACCCACATACAAAAGCTAGAGCAAGTTGAAGGAGAGTTTCTATTCATCATTGACAAAGACATTACACCAGCTACTGGTGCATATAATAGTTCAAAAGGAGCTAGAAAGAGAAGATTTAACTTTATTGTTTCAGAGGATTCTAAACAATGGAATAAAGTAAAAGATTTATCTCACAACGTAATTAACTACCTTGGTTGGCAGACGTTTAATACTAAGGGAGAGGTAATTTCTCAACTTGATAAGGTAGACTCTAGTAAACTATCATTAGTGTACATAGATACTAGTTCTCAAAATATAGGTGAGGTATTAAATCAACTACATAATAAGTTGCAAGAAAATGCAATAGTAGTTATAAAAGGAGTTGATCTTCTGCCAATTTCTGACTATATTAATAAATATAACCTAGTGCAACCAGTTGTTGTTGGATCTTATTTATCCTTCGTAAATGAACAAAGAAAATTTATACTAGGTACTAAAGTAAGTAGAACTAAATCAGATATGTTTTAATGAAAGTAGGAGTTATCGGCAATGGTTTTGTAGGTGAGTCACAAGCGTTTGCTTTTTCACTATCAAATGAGGTTATGATTTATGATGTTGACCCCAAACGAACATTTCATACATTAGAAGAGGTACATACGGCAGATATAATATTTGTATGTGTTCCAACTCCAATGCATGAATCTGGTGATCAAGATCTTTCTATAGTTAAAGAAGTATTTACTCATGCTAAAGAAGGACCAATATACATTATAAAGTCAACAGTAGAGCCAGGCACTACAAAATCACTTCAAGAAGAATATCCTAACCTTAATATAGTTTTTAGTCCAGAGTTTCTAACTGAAAGAATTGCTAAGTTAGATATGATGATGCAAGCTAGAATTATATTTGGAGGTGACAGAAAATTAACAGATAAAATAGAAGAACTGTATAGAGGTAGATTTATGAATAGACATTTTATTCATACTGACTCTACTACAGCTGAATTCATCAAGTATATGAATAACTGCTTCTTTGCTACTAAAGTATCTCTTCTAAATGAATACTATAGATTAGGTATGAAAGCAGGGATCGATTGGGAGACGGCCATGCATGGGTTTGCTGCGGATGGTAGAGTTGGTGATAGCCATATGCAGATACCAGGTCCGGACGGCAAGCTAGGCTTTGGTGGTGCTTGTTTCCCAAAAGATATTAATGCCTTTATTAAATACGGTAAGGCTAATAATTTAGATATGAACGTTCTAGAAGCAGCATGGAAAACTAATTTAGAAGTTAGACCAGAAGCTGATTGGACAAAATTAAAAGGTAGAGCAGTCACAAAATGAATAAAACAGCACTAGTATTAGGCGGAGGAGGCTTCATAGGAGGTCATCTAGCTAAAAGATTAAAAGAAGAAGGTTTTTGGGTACGAGTAGTAGATATAAAACCAGAACATGAATTTTGGAAACATTCCGAAATATGTGAAGAATATATAGAAGGAGATTTAAGAAATCCTGTTGTAGTAGAAAGAGTATTTGATAGAGAGTTTGATGAAGTTTATCAATTAGCTGCTGATATGGGTGGTGCAGGTTATATCTTTACTGGAGATAATGATGCTAATGTAATGCATAACTCTGCTTTAGTTAACCTTAATGTTGTATACTATGCTACTCAAGCTAAAGTAAAACGTATATTTTATAGCTCTTCTGCTTGTATGTATCCAGAGCATAACCAACTTGATAAAGATAATCCAAACTGTAAAGAAGATTCTGCTTATCCAGCTGATCCAGATTCAGAGTATGGATGGGAGAAATTATTTAGTGAAAGATTATTTTTAGCTTTTAATCGTAACTATGGACTAAATGCTAAAGTAGCTCGTTACCATAATATATTTGGACCTCAAGGTACTTGGGATGGAGGTAAAGAGAAAGCTCCTGCTGCTATGTGTCGTAAAGCTGCTGAAGCAGATACAGAAATAGAAGTGTGGGGTGATGGAGCTCAGACTAGATCATTTATGTATATAGATGAATGTTTAGAAGCAACAATAAGGTTAATGAGACAAGATGAGTTTAGAGGTCCAGTTAATATTGGTTCAGAGGAAATGGTTCCAATTAATGAATTAGCTCAAATAGCTATAGATTTATCTGGTAAAGATATTAAGATAAATAATTTAGATGGACAAGACTTTATAGACAAATATGGTTTTCCATGTCCATTAGGAGTTAGAGGAAGAAACTCAGATAATCAGTTATATAAAGAGAAGTTAGGATGGGAGCCAACAATGACATTAAGAGAAGGGATGGCTAAAACATTCGAATGGATCAACAAACAAGTTAATGGGTAAGAAGATTGCTTTATTTACTACCATAGGTAAACTTTCAGATGAGAGCAAAGTACACGTACATGCATCATTTAGTTCATGGAGTAAGTTTGGCTTTGACGTAATAGTATTTGGTGAAGATTTTCATGAAGAGATTTGCAAAGAGTATGGTTTTATTTTAGATACTGATTATGAAAGATCAGAGTTTAACATACCTTTAGTTAGAGGTTTATTTCAAAAAGCTTTAACTTATACTGAGTATGACGTTCTATGTTACTTAAATTCTGATATCATATTTGCATCATCACCTAGAAAATATATAGATGAAATAGAGTTTAAAGACTTTATGGCAGTAGGTCAAAGGTTAGATGTTTGGAATTATCCAACCGTTACTAAAAAAGAATTACATAACGCAGGAGGTATAGACTATTTCTTCTTTACTCCAGGCTTTAGAGATTGGTCTGATATGCCTGATTTTAGTATAGCTAGAGGAAGATTTGATCATTGGCTTATGGGTGCTTCATTAGAGATAAATAAACCAGTTGTAGATCTAACTCAAGTATTTGTACCTATTCATCCTGAACCTAAAAATAGAATAACTGCTGAATGGTGGACTTTATATAATGAGTTAAATTATAAACTAGCATATCAAATATTTAGAAATACTTATTACTACGGCATAGCTCAAAAGCATGGACAGACTGATATGACTCCGTTCATAATGACTGATGAAGGAATAATAAACAGAATAACAATACCAAGAAATGAATACGGACGACAATATGAGTTCGATATACGTCTTTGATTTAGACGGAACTCTCTGCAATACTAAAGGTAACTACTACGAAAAGGCTACTCCTAAGAAAGATAGGATAAAAATAGTAAATGAACTATATGATGATGGTCATACTATTATTATCGATACAGCTAGAGGTTGCGGCAGTGGTAAGAACTGGTGGTACTTTACTGTAGAACAGTTAAAAGGATGGGGTGTAAAGTTTCATACTTTAAGAACTGGAGTAAAATTTGGTGCAGATATTTTTATAGACGATAAGGGTTTTAACGATAAGGTTTTTTTCGATGGCGGTAGCAAAGAGAATAATTAAACAATCACCTAGCTTTGTAAAAAAGGCATACTATAAAGTAGTTCCATTTGAAAAGAGATATGGTGAGGAGTATGTTAGATGGAGTAAACATTTAAAAAAGAATTTAGATTTAACTCCAGAGCAACTAAAACAACATCAGTTTTGGAACTTGCAAAGACATATGGCTAGTGCTTATGATAATGTACCCTACTATCATGAGTTAATGGTTGATTGTGGACTTAAAAGAATTATAGAAAGTCCTTCTGATTTATCTAAACTTCCGATACTTACTAAAGAGTTAGTTATAAAGAACTGGGGTAGGCTTATCAATAGAAATAGTGATCCTAATAAACGAATACTATTTAAGACATCTGGTTCGACTGGAGAGAAGTTTCAGTTTTTAGGTGATGATAATTTATACAAAAGAGAAGCAGCTTTTGTAAATAGAGCATTTTATTTACATAACTCAGAGTTATATGGTGCTCATACTGTATGGGTTAGAAGATATGCTCCTAAAATAGGTGATCCATTTGCTCAAGTAGATTATGAATTAAATAGAACTTATTTATCTCCTTTTAATCTATCAGCAGACACTATAGAAGAGTATGTAAAAGAAATAGATAAAACTAAAGCAAAAACATTAGTTACTTATCCATCATTAGCAAACTTTATGGCTACATTAATGAAAGAAAAAGATATGTACTTTAAGTATGTAAATGCTATACATTGTGCTAGTGAAATGATACTTCCGGAATGGAGAGAAAATGTATATAAAAGCATAGGTGTTAAAATATATGCTCATTATGGTATGATGGAAAAAGTATCTTTCTTTTGTAACGTATTAGGTACTGATAAGTATGCAGAAAATTTAGAGTATGGTTATACTGAAATAGTAGATGGAGAGGTAATAGGTACAGGCTTCTTAAACGATGTTATGCCTTTAATAAGATACACTCCAGGTGACCAGGCTATAGTAGATAAAGATAATACTTCATTTGCATCGTTACCTATTACAGTAAAAGATTTTATAGGACGTTCAACTGATATGATTGAAACATCTGATGGTAGAAAGTTAGCAGGAGTAAATTTTTATACCATGATGTATAAAATAGCAGGTGTAAAGATGTTTCAAATCATACAAAAGAGTTTAACTGATATAGTAGTAGAAATAATACCATCAGATAAATTTAAAGAATTTGAAACCGAAATGAAGATTACAGAAGGTATGATAGATAGAGTAGGTGATTGTAATCTTAAAGTAAAAGTAGTTAAGAACTTAAAAAGAAGTTCTACAGGTAAGTTTAAAACAATTAAAAGTGAATTATAATTTAGATAAAGTAACACCATATGTGATATCAGAAAGAAAAGTATCTTCTGATATGGTATATTTAGATTGGAATGAAAGTGTATATACTCCAGAGGCAATAACTGGTGATCTTTTAAAGAGAGTAAATCAATATCCTGATCCTCATAACGCAGCATTAAGACAGAGATTAGAGTTTTATACTGGAGTAGATAGAAAGTATATAGAATGTTTTGGAGGTTCAGATTCAGCATTGGATTATACTTTTAGGACATTACTTAATGAAGGAGATGAAGTTTTAATACCTTACCCTAATTACACTCAGGTTAATCAAACTATACAATCAGTAGGAGCATCAGTAAAATATATTGAGTTAGAAAATTTAGGTCAAGCAATAGCAGATCTTAAACCTAAAGTAGTTTACTTATCTAATCCAAATAATCCATACGGTTATGTTTACGATGCTAAACCATTAATATCAGAGTTTCCTAATACTTACTTTATAATAGATGAAGCATATCATGAATATTATCCAGATAGTTCAGTATTTCATTTCGGTCCTGATTTAGATAATTTAATCGTAGTAAGAACTTTTTCAAAAGGTTTAGGAATAGCTGGTTTGAGATTAGGTTATTTGACGAGTAGTTCTTATATTATTAATAAGATAAGGTCTATAAAGAACTTTAAAGATGTAAGTAGTATAGCTGAGGCAGCAGGAGTTGCTATTTTGGATAACATTAGTTTGATAGAAAAAGATATTCAAAAGACTCTTAAGACTAAAAAGAACTTTATAGCTAAAATTAAAACGGCAAAGGTTTATGACAGCTATGCTAACTTTGTGCTTATAGAGCATCCTAACGTAAAAGAAATAATAGATGAACTTAAGCAGGAAAATATTTTAGTTAGGGATAGACAAAATTACGTAAAAAGTACTATGAGAGTTACAATTGGTACTTCTAGAATTATGAATAAAGTTGCAAAAATAATTAACAGTTATGAAATATGATATATCATTTATAGGTTTAGGTAAGTTAGGTTTACCTTTAGCTACTAACTTTGCTATATACGGCAGGAAAGTATTAGCAATAGACTTAAACGAATCATTATTAGATAAGTTAAGTAATAAACAAGCACCATGGATTGAGCCTGGGTTGCAGGAAAATATTAATAAAGCAGATGAAAATATCACATACACTAATTCTTATTCTTTTGTTCCTCTTTCAAAGACTACAATTATATTAGTTAATACTCCATCAGTAGATAGAGATGGTTCGTTTTCTAATGAATATGTTACTAGTGCGTTATTAAGTACTTGTGAAGCATTAAAAGCTAGTGGAAAAGAAAGTCATAACTTTGTATTATCCTCTACTGTAATGCCTGGAAGTATAGCAAGTGAGTTTATACCTTTGATAGAAAGTACTTTAGGATGGACTTTAGGTAAAGAGTTTAACTTTTCATACGTACCAGACTTTGTAGCAATAGGTAGTGTAATTAAAGACTTTAGAGATCCAGATTTTATTTTAGTAGGTGCTAATACAGATGAAGTAGCTCAAAATACTTTTCAACTATATGCTTGCATGTTAAAGTTAGCTCCTCCTACTTCAAGAGTTAATCTTCAAGAAGCAGAGTTAGCCAAAGTAGCATTAAATGCATATATTACTACTAAGATATCATTTGCTAACTACTTAGGTATATTAGCAGATAAACTACCTAACGTAAATGTAGATAATGTAACTGAAGCAATAGGTCAAGATAAAAGAATAGGTACTAGATACTTCAAAGCTGGAGCTCCTTATGGGGGTACTTGCTTTCCTAGAGATACCTGGGCGTTTTTAAAAGTATCAAATAAGGTAGGAATGTTTGCAGAGCAAATGGCAGCTAATGAAAAGATAAATAATGATACTTTAGATTGGATATCTAGTAAATTAGGTGATGGTAAGATAGTAGGTTTAGTTGGTTTAGGTTTTAAACCTGGCACGTCTGTTACAACAGAAGGATTAGCAGAAAAGTTACTGAAGATGAATAAATTATCTGACAAAGAAATAATTGTATATGATACTTTTAGAGATTCATATAACAATATATCATCAGGAGACAACGAAGCTACTTTGAACATAGCAACTGATTTAGAAGATTTATGTGAAACTGCAGATACAGTTATACTTTGTAATGGTGATAAGTCATACGATTATAAAAAAATACCTTCTAATTTAAACATTATAGATCCTTGGAGAGTACTTTAAAGACATTATTTCTTAAACAGAGTTTAGACTTATTAGGACCTAGAACATCTTTTCAATTTGAAGATAATATAGAGAGTTTTCTACTAGAAAATTTTCAAGGTAAGGTAAGTTTATACGAGTTACTCTTATATTTTAAAGCTGATTTTATAATAATACCTCCTAAAACTACTTCACCATGGTTAGAAAGTCTTAAACAAAAGCCAGACTATGTAAAGACTATGATGGAAACTACCACTAATGTAATTGATATTAGTCAGATAGATTTTAGCAAATATGATTTAGTTATTACTCATGACCCTATATTAGGTCCTTGGATAGAAGATATAAAGAAAGCATTTCCTAAAACTTTATTTAGTTATATTTTAGCAGAGCACTCAAGTTGGCAAATGCATCAAATGGGATTTGCATATGATTTATATTTAGATCATACTTTACAGTCAGGAGAAGAAGTTGTTAGATTACCTCAATCACTTAATATGCTCTTTCCTAGAGTACCTAATTACCTTCGTAAAACTTTTACTAACGTTAAAGAAAAGATATTTTTAGACTATAGATCGGTAGGTCATTTCGTTACTAACGGTAATAATAATGTCGCTCTTACAATGGATCAAGTCGATAACTTCTATAGTAATAATAAATTTGATTTAACCACTCAGCCATTAAGTGAAACATCCATTAAACCTTTTATGTTTGGTGGTAACGAAAATGATGGTATGAATTATTACGTTAAATTATCTGAAAGTAAATATTTTGTATCTATTGCTAATAGAGTAGGTCAAGCAGCATTTGATGCAGCATCTATAGGTAGTTTAGTTATAGGTACAGATAAATCAGCATTACATAGAAAGTTATGCCATAAAGATGCTTTAATGTCTGGAGATTTTACTATAGAAGATTTAAAAAATAAAATAAGTATGTTTGAAAAAGATGAAGATAAGTTTAATAATGCTTTGAATCATCAAGAAAAGTTCTTAAATTTATATTGTGTAGAAGCACCAATCAATAATCTAACCAAAGCATGGAAAATAAAAACATCTTAGTTACTGGAGGAGCAGGAGCAGTAGGGTCTAATTTGATAGAAGCTTTAATAGCTAGAGGTAACAAAGTAACTAGCTGGGATAACTATTCAGCAGGTAAGGTAGATAATCATGTTGCAGGTGCAAATTATCACCCTATATCAACTATTCAATCGATAGAAGCATTACAAGATGATTATGATTTAGTTTATCATTTAGGAGAATATTCTAAAGTAGTACCATCGTTTGATGATATATCTACTGCTTTTACTTATAATATATTAGGTAGCTTTAAATTATTAGAAGCTATAAGAAAGTATAACATACCAGTAGTTTATGCTGGATCATCTACGAAGTTATCTTATCCAGGTGAGTTACATTCTCCTTATGCATTTTTTAAATCTACTATAGCTAAGTTAGTTCAAGGTTATGGTGATTGGTATGGAATTAATTATAACATTTGTTACTTTTATAATGTATATGGTCCTAAGACTGATACCTGGGCTAATGAATGGCAATCAGTAATTAATATATTTAAAAAACAAAGAGAAGAAGAAGTACCTCTTACAATTACTGGTAATGGAACTCAACGTAGAGATTTTACTCATGTAGATGATATAGTTAATGGATTAATACTTGCAGGTAATAATATTAGAAACCAAGAGTTTCAGTTAGGTACAGGAGAAGATTACAGTATATTAGAGATAGCTGCTGCATTTGATCATCATATAGAGTTTATAGAAGCTAGAAGAGGAGATAGACCAAAAGGATTAGCAGATATTGCTACAACTAAAGAAGTATTAGGTTATGAACCAACGTATAATATTATAGATTACATTAAGTCTTTATGAAAATTTGTTATGTAACTGAAATGGGATTCAAAGGTAAGATTGATAGATCTTATCCAATGATGCGTACTGAGCAAGCCTGGCCTTGTACTTTAGAAGCTGATTGCTTTGCTTTTCATGAGACTCCAAATGAACAATACGACTTAGCATTAGTAATTATCCCTAAAAAGAATGTTGCTAAATGGATGCAAGATAAAACATTTGATAAAATAAAAACTTATGCTGATAAAGTAGCAATAATGCAAGAAGGACCTCATTGGTGCTTTCAAGACTATACATTATCAGAGCAAATATGGTACTACAATACTTTAAGAGCTGCTGATATTTTATTTGTTCATAATAAATTAGATGTAGAATATTATAAAGGCATTACAGGACATCAAGATGTAAGAATATTACCTACATTAATGATAGAAGATAGTATAAAAGATTTACCTGAAGAAGATAGAAGAGGAGTAATGATTGGAGGTAATTTTGTGAGTTGGTATGGAGGTTTTGATTCGTATATAGTTGCAAGTCAAATAGAAGAACCAATTGTATCTCCTATGATGGGTAGAAGACAAGAAGGAGAAGCTAAATTAGGTATTCAGCAGTTACCTTATATGATATGGACTGATTGGATAAAGAATTTAAATAAACTTAAGTATGGTGTTCATCTAATGCGTACTCATGCAGCAGGTACATTTGCTCTTAATTGTGCGTACTTAGGTATACCTTGTATAGGTTATAAAGGATTAGATACTCAAGAGATATGTCATCCTAATCTATCAATTGATTTAGGAGATATTCCTGGAGCTATTGAAAAAATTACTAAATTAAAAGAAGACCCAGGCTTCTATAGCTTTTGTAGCATAGCAGCTAAGGATAACTATAAAAAATATTATCATGAAGATAAGTTTAATTCAACCTGGAAGGAACAATTTAAAATATCTTAAGTGGGCTTATGATGCAATTAGAAAGCATCAAGGTAAACATGAGGTAGAAATCTGTGTAGCTGATGATGCTTCTACAGACGGTACTTGGGATTGGTGTCAAGAGATGATGGCTAAAGATGATAACTTTAAAGCTATACTAAACGATACCGGTAAAAGATTAGGTCATACTATTCTATATGATAGATTAATTAACGAAGTGGCTACAAATGATATTGCAATGATCTATCATGCTGATATGTATTTATGCCCAGGAGCATTAGATGCTATTGAAAGAGAAATAGAAGAAAAGACTATTGTATCGTTGACTAGAATAGAACCTCCTTTACATCCAGATGGACCTGAGAAGATATTATGGAATGGAGGAGTAGAACCAGAGGAGTTTTTAGAGGAAGAGTTCCTAAAGCAGTTACCTTCTATGAAAGATGTTAATAAGATTACTAATGGTATATTTGCTCCATGGGCATTTTATAGAAAAGATTTTCAAGAGATAGGTGGCCATGATCCATTATATGCTCCTCAATCAAAAGAAGACTCAGATATATTTAATAGATTTCAATTGAACGGAGTTAAGTTTAAGCAAGTATGGGATGGATTTGTTTACCATATGACATCTAGAGGTAGTAGAAGAAATACTTTAGATAAAGCTAAAAATATATACGAAGATAGTCCAGAATGGTTAGCACAGAATCAAAGATCAACTCGTAACTTTATTCGTAAGTGGGGTCATTTTGTAGCTCATGATCAGTTACTTGTTCCTATTGTACCTCCAAAGTATAATATTGGTTACGTGCTTAATAATGCTACAGAGATTATTGTTAATGCAATTGAACCTTGGTGTGATAATATTTATACTGATTGTGACTTTAGTAAATATCTTACTAACGAACAACCTAATACCTCTATAGATTTATCTAAAAGAGTTCTTCCTATTGATGCAGATAAAAATAATGATATCTTAGTTACTATAGATTGTAACAATTTTAAGGATGAAGACTTTATTTATATACAGAAGCTTAGTAGGATTATACAAGACAGTGGTCAAATAGGTACATTTAGTATTGGTAACCTACTTATCCAGATAGATAATATGAATGAATATACTGATAAATTAATTAAACTATGAAAAGATATATTGTAGAGTTTACTCATTTAAACGGTGATAAAGAAGAAGTTGAATTAGTTACTGATAGAATACAATGGTCAATAGATCAATGGAGTAGACACAGAGCTGTAGCCTCTCATAAAATAATCAAAGAAGAAAATTCCAATAGCGATTCACAAATGCTGTTTGGGTAACTATTTATAAGATATGAACAAGCTAGAATCAATAGTAAAAGAAGTACTTAATGAAGCTGCAAAGATTAACTTTGCCGGACATTCATTTATTTTAAAAGTCGATACAAATGAAGATCCTCAAAAGAAAGGAGTAAAAGTTCAATTCCTTCCTACTGAGTTTGGAAGCATAACTTCTACTGAACAAAATGATATTGCAATAGAGTTAGAAACTAGATTAGAAGCTGGATTAGCTCAGTACGATATGAAGGTAGAAAGAGATAGAAACCTTAAAGATAAAACAGTTATCGGGTTCTTTATTTATATTGAGTATTTTGATAGAATTGTTCGTAAAGCTTTGTCAGGTCAGAATCCATCAAATGATGGTGATTCAAACGACGAACTTTAGAATATGACACAGCCTATTAAGAGATTGAGGAGTACTCTTCACTCAATTCATCCACTCTCATACCGTATTAAAAAAATAACCATAGATAAGCCAACAATGGAAAAAATGTTATTTAAAAAAATTATACTTCAGTTAAGAAAAATTGATGAAAGAAGAGATTTCATGCAAGAAGAAATAGGTATGGATATGACTACTTATGAGGATCAGTTTTTCTCTGTAATAGAAAATTTAATGAAAATGCATTTCAGTAAGGAGCAATTGGCTTTAATACAAACTTACTTATATCAATTAGTTCCGGATAAGGAATGGGATGGTACTATTACTTTAGAAAAAGGTAGAAAAGAACAAGTAGTACCTTTTAAAACTGCAGATGATGTATGGAAAGTTATTCAAAACTTTCATGGAAAATAGTTGGTTTTCTGAGTAAAAGTACCTATCTTTATATCTAATATTAAAAACGGTTATACTATGCAATTACAAATGACAAAATGTCCTGCCTGTAGTGAGGACAAATTACCAGTAAAAAGAAAAGAATTAGGTTACCACGTTTGTGTTGACTGTTCTACTGCTAAACCTGTAGTAGGTATTACGACTGTAGAAGGTTCTGGTGATCATACTTATAATGATATAATAATTATGGATCAAGATAGAGCTTTAAGTATACAAGCTGCAGCAGATGAAATAGCAGGCAAAAAATCTCATCTAGAAGTATTAGACTTCGACAAAGATGAGAATGAAGTAACTCAGTCAGTTAAAGAAGCAGTTCATAATGTAGTTAATGATGAAGAGACTGAATACGATATGTTTAATCCAGATCAAGTTAAAGAAGGTATCAAAGGAATAGATTACTAATGCCATCTAAGCTACTAACAAAAGAAGATATTCAAAGAGCTATGAAAGTAACTCGATCTAATCGAGCTGCTGCTAGATATCTTCACGTAACATATAATACTTATAAAAAGTATGCTTCATTATATAAGAATGAGGACGGTATTACTTTGTTAGAAGCTCATAAAAATCAGGAAGGTAAAGGTATTCCTAAATATGCTAATCGTAAAATTAGTGAAGTACCTTTAGAAGATATAGTGGAAGGTAGAGTTCCTACTGAGTATTTAGATGTTAAAGAAGTTAAAAGAAGACTAATATTTGAAGCTTACTTGGAAGAGAAGTGTTCTCATTGTGGATTTAGTGAAAGAAGAGTTCATGATACTAAAGTTCCAGTTATATTAAACCATAAAGATGGTAATAAAAAGAACTATCATCTTGATAATTTAGAATTTCTTTGCTATAATTGTTCATTTTTATATGCTACATCAGCAATATCAGAAGAACAAGTAGAAGCTCAAGAAGACTTTGTTGAGCGTAGGGATACTCATGATTGGCAGATGGATGAACATCATATTGAACATCTGAAAAATTTAAATCTGTTTAATGATGAAGAAGAATCTCCTGGAGACGAGTATATCTCCCGTCAGTAACTAATATTTATTAGCATGGCCAAAAAGGAAAAAAATAAATTTTCGACTTGGAAAAAAAAGAAACCTCTTGAAAGAAGAGTAGCAGACGACTTAGTCAAGAAGTCTGAACTTAACGATAAGTTAAGGGACAAGAAGATCGACACAAACTTTCTCGATCTATTTTAATTTAAATTTTTTATATGAGAAACTTAACATTAACTATCGCTGTGTCTATGCTATCCACTGTTGTGATGGCATTTACAATGGCAGCTAGAATGAAAGTAGAACCAGTAAAAGCAATTGAAGAACCTTCGAGGCCCTTGGCCTTAGAAGTTATAACCCCCAAACCAGAAGCTACTAAAATAGATTTAGTAGTATTAGATCACAATAAGTTTTTAGAAGATATAGGATTTAGAGAGTCTTCCGGAAATTACCATGCAGTTAACCAGTTTGGTTATTTAGGTAAGTATCAGTTCGGAAGAAAGACTTTAAATGCTTTAGGTTACGATGAAGTAACTAATAGAGAATTTTTAGAGAATCATTCCTTACAAGAAGAGGCTATGTATGCTTTATTAATTCACAATAAAAAAATCCTGAGAAGGCAGATAGAAAAGTATCATGGAGAAACTCTTCATGGTATTCAAATAACTGAATCAGGTTTATTAGCTGCTGCTCATTTAGCAGGACCAGGTAATGTCAAAAAGTTCCTTAGAAAAGGATATGAATTTAAAGACGGAAACGGTACTAAAATGACAGAATATATGGTAAAATTTTCAGGGTATAAGTTGGTACTCTGAGATAAAGTAACTATATTAAGTAATAATATTAAATAAAGGTTATGAGTGAAAAGACAGGTCATTTAGTTAGATTAGAATACGATTTCGATACAGCAGGTGTATTAGAAATTTGGATGCCTAAACTTGAAGGATGGTATAGAGTTACTTCCAGACAGTTTAGATCATATGACGGTAAACGTAGGATTACTAAACCTATTAAACCTCAAGGTAAAGGAGAGATATATAACGTTCCTATGAGGACTGATGAATATAATGGTCCTGTTTATATGTCTGGTACTAATAACTATGTACCTTATAAAGGTACTCATACCTTTGTAGAGAGTGAAGCATCTGAAT
>Ga0315330_10000841_pt1 | contig 20027 bp, 18 predicted proteins | sample M140m34915metaG_FD_203453 | JGI IMG/M metagenome (GOLD analysis project Ga0315330, IMG submission 203453) | Ammonia-oxidizing marine archaeal communities from Monterey Bay, California, United States - M1 40m 34915 | ecosystem: Environmental > Aquatic > Marine > Intertidal zone | place: USA...
TCATGAACGACTCGTGAAAACCCCCTAAAAAAATAGGCAGTTTTGGTGAGTCGTTCATGAACGACTTCGGGTCGTTCACGAGTCGTTAAAAGTAGGGGGTTTTTCGCAAAAAGTAGGCAACATCTTTCGAGCACTCGGCTCACCTTTCGAGCCCTTCCCAAGGTGCTCGAAAAATTGACTCCCTATTTTTTTAGGGAGTTTTACGTGCACAAATATGGAAGGTCATGGGAAGTTAATACGGAACCCAGTGTCTAGCAAGCCGGGCGCAACCGCGGGCTCGTCGCCCTCCTTAACCGCAGGCAGCGGGTACGGGTTGTTGCGCGAGAAGATGGCCGTAATTGCGATCTCTGTCGATACGCACATCTGCGAGACCAGCGGCTCCTGACCGCTGCGCTTGCTGCGCAGCGCCATCGGGTTCCAGTAGCGGTCACTGATCTGGAAGAACACGATCGTGCACAGGGAGACGACGGCGGCGATCCAGATGGCGTTGGCGCCGTTGTTGGGGATCAGGTCCGAGACCAGCGCGAGCCCCAGGTAGAGGATGAAGACGACGAAGAGCAGAGCGTCGAGGATGTACGGTGGGTTGTACCCCGACTTTGCGCCTATACTGCCCTCTGCGGCCGTGACCGCGTTCAGCTGCGCAAAGAGCACTGCGTACTCGCTGTCCTTCTTCTCGCCGCGCTGGATCTGGTCGATCTGCTCGCCGACCATGAGCACCAGTGCGACAAAGGGCGTCATGCTTCCCGCTGCGCCTAGCTGCCCCTTGTTTGTGTACTGCTTGTACTTCTCCACTAGGGTCGGGTCCTGGCCGAGCGGCAGTCCCTCGGGAATGATGTCCACTCCGCGGCCCACGTACTTGACCGCATACGGCACGGACGCAAGCGTCATGCCGATCTTGTTCGTCCTGTAACATCCGCCGCTGCCGTCGGGCAGGCTGAGCGTCTCGACGGGGCGCTTGCCGCTCACCATCTGCGACTTCACCCAGAGCGCCAGGTTGATCAGCGAGCCGGTGAGGTTGTTAAACTCCGTGATGATGGTTGAGTTGCACGCGAGGTTGGCCTGGATCTTGGACACGAGCAGGAAGGCCGAGAAGGTGGAAATGGCGCCGATGGCTGCGGGCGAGTCGAACTGCTTGAAGGCGTTGGGCGCGGTGTCCACGTTCTCGTGGATCGCCCACAGGCCTGCGGCGACCGCGCAGGTGCCAGCCACCCACGGACCCGCTCCCCACAAAATGTCCAGGACGATCGCCGTGCACACGTCGTTGGGGGCCTTGTTCAATCGCTTACGGCGCATGCTGGCCATGGACAGCTGTCGGTCCGTTGCGAGCCGTAGGCATTCGGTTTTGGCTCGTGCGTACATTAGAACACCCCTTTTCACCTTACACGCTCACACGCTGACCTAATACACGCCACGACAGTGTGCGGCTACGTCGCCTTGCAGTGCCGCGTCGGGCGCTTCATTTGGGGCGGCGAGCGCGAGGGCTTGACGATCTGGTCGGGGGGCGTCTTGTGCGGCGACCGGTTGTTCTTCTTGGTGCGCTTCGTGGGAGTGCTCTCGCCCTCGACCAGCGCGAGGGCGGCAGCGAGTTGCTTGTGGCCACGGGACGAGCGCTTCATGGGATTGTTTTGAACGGCGACTCGGGGTTGGCTGGTGCGGTTTGTGACGCGGTCACAAATCAGTTGTTGTTTGCGGGCGGCGGCGGCGGGAGGTCCACGCGGTAGTTGCCGCCGCCCGACAGGACGCGCTGCTCGGTGATGTGGCGACGGCCCTCGGCGTCGGTCGTGCGTTCCGTTGGCTGCATGCGCATCCGCGGGGCGGTCTTGCGCAGGGTGGCGCCGAGGGGCAGCTCGTCCACTTCCTCGCCGGCTTGCTTGTCGCGGAAGTTGGCCAAGCCGTTGTCGTTGCCCACGGGACCGTAGCGGAAGCCCGCCGCCCGGGTCAGGGTCAGGAATGTGTGGTGTTTCATGCGCTCGTCGTCGCAGCCGACGCCCGGGACCTTGGACTGGACGATCATAACCTTGGTGGGGTCGCCCGGAGCCTCGAGCAGCAGCACCAGGCCCTCCACGCGAAGCTCCTTCACCTTGGTCTCGGCGGTCGCCGCATCCGACGGGGCGGAGGACTGGGGGCTGGGGCGTGGGTTGGCTTGGACCGCCTTGCAGGCGTCGTAGTAGGGCTTGTCGGTGTAGTCCTCGCGGCACATTGGACAGGGCACCGTGACGTTGGGGGGGAACTCAATGGTGCCATCCTCAAGCTGTGCCTTCACCTCGTCCTTCAGGTCGTGGGTGTAGCACTCGCCGCCAAACTCCACCGTCTCGGTGCCGGTGCACACGTAGTACTCGTTGTAGTCGTCGCGCGTGAGGCCCGAGGGCTTGAATTTGGTGATGGCCGAGCGAACCATGCACGGTGCGCAGAAGGCGTGGTAGCACTTCTTGCCCAGCATGATCTTGCCCGGCTCCAGGTCGTCAGTGCAGATGGCGCAGGTGTACTCGTCGCAGGCGCGCTGCGCTTGCTCCAGCTGCTCTTGCACGGTGACAAAGCGCTCGTGCAGCTCAACGACAAAGTGCATCTCGTCCTCGTTCAGGCTGTTCATGCGGTTCTCGTACTCCTCAAGGATGTTCTTCAGGACCGGAATCCGTTTCTTGTTCTCGTCTTGGTCCACCTTGGCTTCGAGCATCGCATTCATCATCTTCACGCGCTCGCTGAGACAATGCATGTCCAGCTCGCGACGGTCGCGGTCGTTGTGGTCGACCTCGATGACGCGGTCGCCGGGTTGCATGGCCGCACGTCCCATCAGACGCCGCTCCAGGAAGCGCACGCGTGTGCGCGCGGCGTCGGCCTCGCGCTGCCCCATGGCCCAGGCCGCGCGAAAGCCGTTGCAACGATCGCGCGTGCGCTGGCAGGCGTCATTATTGCACGTCTCACGACGGGCGTAGGGGTGCGCGCGTTGGGCCATCGGGTGTTTTGAACGGCGACGAACGGGATTGTTTGTTTGTAATTGTGTGCACGTAACAAATACGCGACGACAATTGTCTACATTACACAACGCGGCCTCAGTCACTGTGTAGGTTGCGCGGCACGCTGGCGAGCGCAAAGTTTCGATTTGCAAAGTCGAGCCACTCGACAAAGCCGCTTACCAGCTCATTGTACAGCTCGACCTTGGACAGGCCGCACATGATCTCCATCTCCGCGCGCACGTGCTGCCGCTCCATGAGCTGCGTGATCAGCACGAGCCCCTTCGAGTCGTAGACGCGGAAGCGCACGCGAAAGGCCCGCTTGTGCAGCGGTCCCACGAAGACCTGGTAGGCGTAAAAGTTGATGCGCATCGCCGGATCGAGCTGGCCGTTCTGGTTACGGCCTAGGAAGCCAAAGTCGAGCACGAGCTCCTGCGTGGACTGCTGGCACAACCACATCAACGGGAAGAACTTCTCCACGGCTGCATAGACAATGTCCTCGTACCGGTAGCCACCAAAGAAGCGGCGTTTGGCATCGCTCTCCTCGGCGTTGCGCGAGTGCTTGCGTTTGCCCAGCGTGAGCAGCGGCAGCAGCGGCTTGTTGGACTGCCGCACGACGCGTGGGGGCTCCACGTCCATCATGGCGGCCCCACCCCACCCCTCTACCAAAGTAGCAAAACGGCGCGCGTTATTTGTGCGCCACCCAACAATGGCCAAAACTTGGCTAGTCCAAGTTTTGGTGGGTCTTTTAGGAAATGTTCCGACGAGTTGCGTCAAATTGTAACGGCACACACCATTTGTCGGTTCGAGCAAGGTGCGCCGTTTGTAGGGTCGTGCGATCTATTGTTGCCGTTCAGAACAGCCCTAACCCGACACATTGTGTCCGCGGCAGATGTCCAGCGTCACCATGGCCGGCGACTCCACCCGCGACATCGAAGAGGCAATGCGCATGTTCGCGGAGGTGATGGGTGCCACAAACCCGACGGACGTTCCCCTCTTGGGGGAGTCGGCCATCGGCACCGCGGTGTACCCCAAGGATCACCCCCAACTCGATTCAAGCCGTAGCTACGTGATCATGGGTTACCTGCCCGATCGCAACGGCTTCTACGTGGATGCGACCCCGCTCACAGCGAGGCACTTCGGCGAACAACGCACCGTGAGCGTGCTGCTCGAGCAAGTGGACACCTACAACCTGCACTCGGTCCATCACGCAGCCAAGACGGTTGCGCACGCCCCACACATCGACCAAGCGCTGCGTGCCGACGGCTTGGACCCGATGGACCTGCGCATCGTTCGCTCCTGGCGCAAGCCACGGAACTTGCACATCAACGACCCGTTCCAAGACATGCCCCACGTCGCTGCATCCCTCGGCCCGGGATGGACCTACGTGACCGGCTACTTTGTCTGCGAGCACGAGTACGTCCGCAGCGGCAACAGCCGCAACCGGTTCGAGCGAGAGCGCCAAGGACCAAGCGTGATTGCCGGGCTGGAGGCCTGCGTGCTCTGCTCGCCCACGGGCGAGCTCTACGACTTCAACTCGACGCGGGACTTCAACTGGAACTGCGTGGGGCCGGAGGACACTCCGGCCAAGACCTTCATCCCCGAGAGGGACCAAGGCGTCATGAAGCACTCCTGGGAGGCGATGGCTACCTACTTCTACTTCCAATTCATGGGCCCCGAGTACCCTCCTGGCTACCAGCGCTCGTTCAACCTGATCGTGCTGCCCTTCCGCACCGACGTCGACTCCATCTACGACCCCACGAATAGGGAGCACCGCCAAACCTGGGCGGCCGCGGTCAACGCGCAGCACGAGTCCACCGACGGCACCATCGTCGACATGAAGTACAAGGTGACGCGCGTCGCGCTGCACAAGTGGTACAAGGCCTACGAGCGCAAGGTGGCGGCGGGGCTCATCCCCAAGGTCGTCGGCAACGGGATGTACGGACTCGATGCTCGTGGAAGCCGACCCCTTCCGGACGGGCCGATCATGGAGCTGTACAAGTGCGCCTTCTGCGGCGTGCTCGGCGAGAAGAAAAGGCGCTGCGGCCTCTGCTCCAACACGCACTACTGCTCCCGCCTCTGTCAAGCGTGCGACTGGAACGAGGGCGGGCACAAGAACAGCTGCTCGCGCAGCAACCAACGCTCCGCGCCCCCGCCCGCCCCCGTGCCCCCGCCCGCCCCCGCGCCCGCCCCCGTGCCAGCCCCTCCGGCGCCGGAGCCGGCCCCTGCGCCCGCCCCGGCCCCCGCGCCGGCTCCGGCACCCGAGCCCAAGACCAACTCGATAGACGTGCTGCGCGAGCGCGCGCGGGTGCGCGAGGAGATCGAGGCGGCCGAGCGCCGGGCGATCGAGCTCGAGCGCCGTCGCAAGATCGCCGCGCACCGCCTTGAGCGCGCCAACCAACCGGAGGCGACGTACACAGCCAAGGGGACGCAGCGTCGCCCCTCCGCCTCCGGCACGCGCTCGCGCGGCCAATCGCGCGGCACGGCCAACGAGCTGGCGCATCAAGTCTGGACCAGCGAGTCCGCGCGCGAGGCGCGCCGCCGCTACGGCGAGCTCAAGCAAGCGGTCGAGCACCTCGATGCGGAGACCAAGAAGGCCAAGGACAAGGCGCAGCGCATGCGCCAGCTCGAGATCCGCATGGGCATGGAGGAGGCCGCGGCCACCCACCACGTGCCGCGCGCCTCGTCGGTGGGCTCCGTCGTGGATGCGGCGGCTCGCATGAACGTGGCCTGAACGAGGGAACCCGTGTGTAATGCGTGTACATTGTGAGGTGTCGCAACGGTTTTGTCCGCGTGTGCATTTGTTACACTCTACCACTCGTTCGTTGCCGTTCAAAACCCATGAGCAAGCATGAGTTGCTGGAACTCAAGTCGAACCCCCACGTTGCGTACGAGCTGTGGCAGTGGAACAAGCACGGATCGGCCCGAATCGAGCAGCGGAGCCACATTCCTGAGGACCCGAGGTTTCTCTTTGACATCGTGACCACCACCAAGGCGAGCAAAACGGCGCCCGAGATGGTGCGGAGGGAGGAGCGCAATGACATTTCCGTTGGATGCTCGCTTGGCTCCGTCGAAAAGGGCATCGCCCAGTGGGCCTCACGCAGCATGATCACCACAGGCCCGGTGGTGGGCCCGGGTGCGCCCGGCAAGTTGACCGGTGGGTACCACCAGTGGCAGATTGGCAGCCTTCCCGACTCGCTGTGCATCGACATCACGCGTCACGAATGGGACACGGGGCGCACATGCACCGATCGTTTAGAGTGTCCGGGCATGCTTGACTTTGCCGATGGCGAGTGCGCGACCGCGCTGGCCCCGGGCGTCGCACCGTGCCAGTACCGCATGGTAGGCGTGCAAGTGGGCGAGCTGCGGGGCAAGGACAAGGACCCCAACTACATCACCTGGTGGGGGTACGTGTGGGACGAGGGCAGACTGACGTGGCAAGTGATGGCCGACGATAGTGGCTCACTCAGCCCCGTGTCCTTTGAGGAGGTCTTCCAGCACCTCGACATCGAGTCGTTCGGGACAACCTTTCCCTTGAGGCTGTACTACCGCAAGCTTCCCCCCACCAAGCTCCTTCCCGAGATGCCCAAGCACCTGATCGACTGGGAGGCGCCGTCGGGGTACATGCGGGTGCCGCGCAAGGGGCCGATGCGGTGGGTGACGGACATCGATCCGAACAAGCCGTTGCTCCCGCCTCCCGTGGAGAGGCAGGAGCGGTTCACGCTGGTCGAGCATGTGGTTCGCGACCCTGCCTTGGGGTCGTTTGGAACCATCTACGTGCAGATGATCGGCATCAAGCTCCCCCTGCCCAAAGGCGACTTTGAAGACTTTGTCCAGAAGCAGCGCAACCACAATGTGGGCGGCCCGGGCGACAAGTTCGTCGTGGTCGGCTTCACCCCCACATACCAAGACCTCACGCCGGACGACGCACTCCTCAACGACGAGCGCGAGCCGTGGCCAAAGGTTCCCGGGACGGGCAGGAAGGTCGACCCTGACGATTCGCGCATCCCCCATTGGGCCAGGAGCTGGAATGGAAGCATGAAACTGGGCATGCCAATCCCTTCCTGGTTGACGTTTGAGGTGGCAGCGAAGCTGGCGTATTACAAGCACGTCGACTTCAACATGCTCAGGATGGACTTGCTAACGTGGTGGGACCATCTCGAAGACTCGGCCACCGAGATCTTTGCCAAGAGGCCGGATCGAAAGAGGATCATGCTGCAGGACGTCTGGGATTCGCTGACGTCGATGCGCCACGGGCACATCACGCAGCTCGGAATGAAGTTTGACGAGAAGACAATGCAGAGAGAGCCGGTTACGACCCTCGCGCGCATGAGCCTTCCCGCGCCGCGCACCGTGGAAAGCCTGATCATGCTCACCGAGCGCCTGATGCACGTGGCGAACAATCACCTGCATCCCACGGGCCGCAGGATCGAGATTGCCAACCTGGCCCAGGAGACGGTGCGGAAGCTTTCGCCGTTCACGTTCAAAAACCCCAACGAAACCATGAACGACACGGCCAACCTCTTTGAGTCGATGATGAAGAGCGCGCTTGCGCGCGGCAACGCGCCGCCCGAGCCGCCGCCCAAGACCGACGCGGAAAAGGCAGAGGAGGAGGCCGAGCGCCAGCGGGCCAAGGAGGCGTCCGCGTGGCACCAGGCGAGGCGCAAGGAGCGCGACGACAAGCTGGCGGCACCGATGCTGGCGGAGCAGAAGCGCAAGCAGGAGGCCAAGGAGCAGGCCAAGGCCGAGGAGGAGGCAAATGCCAAGGCGAAGCTCAAGGAGCAGATCGAGAGCGAGAAGCGCGGGGCGGAGGCGCGCCAGCGGGCCCAGGAGGATGAGGAGAAGCGCAAGGCGGCCGAATGGCTCGCAGAAAAGGAGGCGGCGAAGGCGGCGCGGCAGGCGGCGGCGGAGAAGAAGAAGGCGGCGAAGAAGGAGTCGCGCAAGTGCCCCTTGCAGCGGGAGCAGGAGGCGCAGGCCGCTGCCATTGCCAAGGAGAAGGAGGAGAACGACGCCATGGTGGCGCGCGTGGAAAAGAGGCTGGCCGCGATCGCACTCGAAAAGCGGGGCATGTAACGCGGAACGTGTTTAGTCTCGTGTGCAGAAGAGGGGGTTACGTGTTTTCCGTCTCAATTACCACGCTTTCCGATCGCGCGTACACGCAACGACGCATCTTACACGCCTGCTTTCGGATTCCCTGCCCACCAAAGCGGCGCTTGTCCTGGCAGTTGTAGCACGTGCCGCAGTCACTTTTGCGGCACTCGTTGCACTTCCCGCAGCGCACGGTCCGCACGAAGGTCTTGGGCGGCGACTCCTCGCGCCGTTCTGGCATTCTGAGCGTCATCAGCAGACGGGCATCGGCGAGCACCTTCTTGTCGACCGTGCGTCGCAGCGGCAGCTGCGGCTGTGGCAGCCTGGACTCTGCTCGCAGCTCGCCAAGCAGGCCCGAGGCCACAACACTTACTTCGGCCTTGCGCTCCGCGCGTTCGCGCGCCATCCGCGCCTCCCAGCGCATGCGCACCAGCTGCCGCTGCGAGTCGTACACATGCGGCCGGCCCCCGACCAGTGTTCGCGTGAGCGAGTTGGCAATCTCCCTGATTTGCGCCGGTGTGAGCTCGAGACGTGCGGAAAACGGTGGCTCTCCTGGCGTGCCCATTGTTAGTATGGGACGGGCGCTGTGCTCATTATTCACAAGTCGCAAATAGCGCTTTGTAAAAACAGTTACACGCTACACTGCGTCCACCATGCACGCATCCCAGTCCCAGTCCCACGCGGCCTTTGGCGGGAAAGGAGGGGGTGCAATTGTTTGCTCCTACCAAAACTTGGACAATCCAAGTTTTGCGCTCCGGATTGAAGCTTCAATTTTTTTTGAGCACCTTAACAACTTGGATTATCCAAGTTTTGCATTCCGGATTGAAGCTTCAATTTTTTTTGAGCACCTTGAGAACTTGGATAATCCAAGTTTTTGAGGGGACGCGGACCAGCCCACAGGCGGGTCCGCGGACCCGAGACCCGTGGACCCCTAACCGTCGCAAAACTTGGATTGTCCAAGTTTTAGTAGCAAAGGGTCCGCGGACTCCGCGGACACCGACACACCTTGGTGGCTACCCCGCAAACTCGTCCCACAAAAGTGCGCAACGCGAAGACGCTGGCGGCTGAAAGACCGGCTGGGGGACGCGCCTGGCTCGTTGCTCCAGATGTCGTCGCGAGACCACGTACGCAACCCAGTTTGGTTCCCGTGGCAACGAAAGGGCGTAGCGCAGCGTGATCCCGGCCGCGCTCGCTACGGACTGCGCGTGCCCGGGTTCGCACGGGTCGTCGCCTAGGAGCGAGTGTGCCGTGGCGACGACGCCGTTGAGCATACGCCCCATGGCAGCGTCGGTCACGGTGCGGAACTGCTTGCACACGCCGCGCAGTTGGGCGACGGCTGCGCACGTGCCGTCGGCGGATGCCATGTGCGCGGCAATGTGCGTGCACGCGATGCGCCCGACGAGGTCGTCCGGGAGGTCGAGCGACGCAGCGCGACGGCGTCGCACGTGCTTCGGACGCGCGCTCGGGCGGGCGCGGTTGACCACCGCCCGGCCGGGTCGCGCGCCGCAGTGGAGAAAGCTGTCGAGGTGGCACTTGTCCTTGAAGAAGAGCGAGTCGCACCACTTGTCGCAGGGTGTGCGTGCAGAAAAGGGCGTGATGTGCGGCGAGAGCGAGCCGACAAAGAGGCGCTGCGCGACCGTCATGTCCTTGGCCCGCACCTCGCGCGTGATTGCAATGTCGTAGCCGTGCGTGAGGCTCTTGTTTGGTACAAAGGCCATCGACGGTGGGTGCGCTTTCACGACGTCGTAAAAGGCGAGCGGCGGCTCGCCAGCGCTCTGGCGCACGCGCGCCTTCTCCTTGAAGTTCAAAAAGGCATTGATTGCCATGGGGACGGGCCAGATGAACAGGAACTCCTCGCCCATGGTGTTCGCGTCGATGGGCAGCTCCCCGGCGAGCAGCACGCGGATGCGCGAGGCCCACACCCAGCCGCGCATATTCGTGAGCTTTACAAACGAGAGCGTCTCGGTGCCCACGCGACACTCCGGAAACTTGGCGGCAAAGAAGATGCTGCAAAAAGCGGATCGCGCCGTGGTCTCAAACGTATCAAAGGGCATCGAGCACGCCAGGCGGGCGCAGCTCGTCACCGTATCGGGTGGAATCTCATGAACCGACAAATCGGTCGGGTCCACAAGCAGCATGGATCCAATTGTCTGCAAGGGTCTACTCACAAGTTGCAGACTTTAGCAATTAGATTCATCCAACACTGTAATCCCGTCAGCGACTGAACCGTCGTCTCCTGCTGCGTGGTGGTTAGCGTGCCCGCGGTGGCCGAAATGGAGATGGGCACGGCATCCTCCTGGATGGGACTTACGTTGAGCACGAATCGGTCGATGTTGGGAGATTGCGGCCTCACGATGTCGACCACGATGCGGCTGCTGCCAGGAAGCATCCGTCGCACGATGAACTGCGGAGGCTGCGCCGCGTGCGCCCACTCGGAGAGGGTGCTGTGCAGCTCATCGGTGGCAAAGGCAAGGAGCGACGCGTTCATACAATCGTGGTGGGTAACGGCCGGTACACGATACACTTGTTGGGCGGCCCGTCGCGATCGAGGAACACCGCGCGCTGGCTTCGCGCGGCGTACGCGCACGAGCGCCCAATGAGAAAGGTGCCTAGCGCAAAGAGGCTCACCGCGATGACCGCCGGATGCATACCCGCCGCTAGCGGCGCGTCGCCGCGCAGCCTACTCGCGTGTGGCAGTGCGTTATCTTGCTAGCGCGTACATGTCGGAAAGCTCGTCGGAGCTGGGAAGCGCGGGCCGCAAGCGCACGGTGTCTCAACTGGTGAACCGACTCACCGAACGCACGAGCACCGATCGCCTCTCCCTCTTATCGCACCTTTCAATTGGACGCACGCTCTGCAAGCTGCAGGACGCAATCCTCGCAGGCGAGGAGGTGAGTAAGAAGGCGGCGGAGGGGATGCTCTGTGCCGGCATCAAGATGTACAGGAGGCACACGTTGGGTGAGCGCGAGGAGGAGGAGGAGGACGGCGCCGAGACAAATGCGCTGATCAAGAAGAGCGCGACGCTCATCTTTGTGCTGCTTGCCGCCGTCCAGGGCCGAAGCAGCGACCCCGTCAACCTCGAGTCCGTGCACAACGTTGTGACCACCGCCAACGAGGCGACGCTGCGCCACGTGCTGCGCATCCCGCGTCGAAAGCGCAAGGCGGGTGCCGACGCGCCCGAGGAGGAGGAGGGCGAGGAGGAGGAGGAGGGCGAGGAGAGCGAGGAGGCGGCGGCGTGGGCCAGAGTGATCATGGTCTCGGCTGGAGAGCTGTCCATGTGCGTGCTTCGATACGTGTCGCACACCATTCGCAGGACCAACAGCACCGAGCACGAGCAGTTTGCCGATCTCTTCTTCCGCAACTCGGCCGCGTGCATGGCACAGAGGCTTCTGCTCAAAAACGGCGGGCAGGACTTTGTGTCGCTCCGCGCGACGTCCTCGAGCGACGTGCCAAGGGCCAAGCGGTTGCTGTCCATCGCGCAGGCGGGCGAGTCCGAGGCGGGCCAGTCGATCCTGCGCGACATCCTGCTCTCCTTTTTGCTGCCCGCGCGCATCATTGGCGTGCGTCGCACCCTGCTCATGAGCCGCGCGGCGAGCACCGCCGCCGGCGTCGACTACGCCGACGCGGTCAACCAGGCGCACAGCGTGGCCATGGCGGGCACCGAGTTCATCTGGGAGCGCGGCACCGACGAGCTCGAGCGGGCGTGCGCGCTGCTGGCGGGCGTCGCCATCCTGACCACGCGTGGGGGGGAAGATCCCATACGCAAGCAGGACGCCTTCGTGGGCCGCGTCAACCTGCCCTTTTTTGAGACCTCGCCGCCCAATGCGGGCGTCAAGCGCCTGGCACTCATACCGGACCAGCAGCGCTGGGTGTTGTACAAGATTGGCAAGCACGGCACGCCCCACGTGCTGTGCAGCCTCCGCGGGTTTGAGGGATTGTGCGATTGTCTGCTAGAGTTTTTGTAATACTTGCAACTTTTGTTGCCACGGTTGTCGCCGCTCAGAATGGACCGACACCTCATCCGCAAGCAGGCAATCGAGAGGCGTCTCAAAGGCAGGATGTGGGAGATGCAGGAAGCGCTGGACGACGCCTCGGCAAGCGGCGAGCTCCGCGAGGGTACGTACATGGGCATGTGCGACGAGGTCAAGGCCCTCTTTGAGGACGCGTCCGAGTTCACCGACCTTGAGCGACGGGCGCCAGTGCCTGCGCTTAGGGGAAGTGCGAAGCAGCGCACGGAAAACATCGACACGTTCTTCACGCAGCGCGCGTTGGATCACCAACCGGTCTGGATGGACCCGATGACCAATCACGGCGGCGAAGAGGTGATTGCACAGCTCGAGAACGCGCTCAGGTACAACATGGCGCGCGCCATGCGGCTTGAGAACCAGAACGACGCGCTGTGGGCAAAGCTGCGCGACGAGGTGTCGCAGCACGTGCGCTACAATGCGCTCAAGGGGGAGCTCAGCGCGGTGCTGTCCGCCACCTTCTTGAACGAGATCAAGGCGAAGGCGCGCACGAAGGCAATAGGGCTCATGAAGGCGCGCCTGGACGAGATGGAGAAGGAGCACCAAGAGACCCAGCAGGCGGAGAGGGTGCTGTGGCAAGAGGCGAGCGACAACTCCCACTTCATCGAGCGCTGGGCCCGCAAAGCGACCGATCTGCTGAAGGCTGAGGGGCAGACGGAGCAGGACCGCGCCTACGCGGCGATGATCCTGCGCAATCTGAAAGACCGGTCCGGGTTGTGAGCGTGTTACAAAATAAACTGTGACGCTCTCCGTGTGTAGTGTGAACGAGTTGTAATGTCGTTGCCACCCCTCGCGAATTTGCACCTCGGTGTTGTCACCGCTGGGAACAACGATGCGGAGGCTGGGGCGTCAGGCGCGAACGATTACGACTCGGACGTGGAGCACGAGCACGAGCCTCTGGACCGCCGCGCGTACCGCAAGTTTCCCAAGCTGATGCCGGCGCCGGAGGTGACGCAGCTCACCGGGCTGCCGCGCGAGGTGGTCGGGCTGATCGTGGAGCAGGCCGCGATGGCCGCGCGCCCCGCGGGGGGCATCGTGTCGGTGGAAACAACGGATGCCGCGCTCGGCATGTGCCAGTGGATGAAGAGCTTTTGCCGCGCGGCCAAGGTGCAGGGGCTGCCGTGCGACGACGACTGGTTCCGGATCGCGCTCGGGGCCTTCTCCGACTTTGTGCCCGAAGAGAACGCCCTGCCCATGGGCTCCGGCTTCCGGACGTGGAAGGACCTCTTTCGCGCGCTGTGCAACGCCTTGGTTCCCATCGGCAACTACCCCCTCGCCACCTCGGTCGCGCGCGAATTTCTGATGTACGCCACTGGGCAGCAGCCCACCGACACCTGGATGTGGAACTTTGGAACGAGCGCGTCGCAGCGCCAACTGGACACGCTCCTTCGCGCGCTCATTCAGACCAGGGTGCAACAGTGGCCCAGCATCATCACGCACAGGCGCACCGACACCTATTACAGGACCGCGCTCGCCGCAGTCCAGGGACAGCTGGCGCAAATCCAGGGCACGCTGGGCCAGCTCGCGACTCTCTCACCGGCGGAATCGCCCTACGGCCTCGACGATTCGGACTGCATGGCCTTCATGACCATGCTGCTCATGCGCGGCGCCAATCCTCACGGGTGGGAGCACTGGAACGACCTTAATGTGCAACTGTACGCAGCGATCGTGCAAGGCATGGTTCGCCATCTTGACTGGGAGAACGGTGGGGAAGAGCGCATCCGTCAGCTTCTGAGGGACGGCGCCGACCCGAGCTACCAGGGCAACACGATGAACGCGGCCGGATACCGTGCACCACCCAGCCCCGGAGGCGTGGACGGCTACCCGCACGTGCTGGTGCTGGCCGTCTACGCGAAGAACGTGCACCTGCTCAACGCGCTGCTCGACGCGGGCGCGACCGTCGTGGCCCACCAGGACGTCCTCGAACTGCTGAAGGCGCTTGGTCGTGGCACGCCGAGGCCCGGGTGGTGGGGCAACGAGCGCTTCCCCGTGGACGTTGCGACGACCCAGCGGCTGCTGTTCCACCTGCTGATGCCCAAGCTCCTCAGGTTGGAGGGGGAAATCCGACAATTAGCATACGAAAGGATCGAGGACGTGTACGACGACGTGACCAACGAACCTTTCGACGGCGTTCCTGCATGGGTTGAGGAGACGTGGCGCACGATGACGCAGTGGGCCGACGCGAACCTTCCGCCGGAGTAGTCGCGTAAACTCAAGTTTTCTTATTAACACACATTACACCCTCCCTCACGACGTGTACACAACTCGCGGCGGCGGCGGCACGTCGCCCTTCCACGACAGCTTGCCCTCAGGGCCAATGTACCGGTCCTTGCCGTCGCCAAACGTGCGCACCTTGGGTCCCCGCGTGCCCTCGGGATAGAAGCAGCGCTGCACGCAGCACACGACACCGCACAGTAGCAGGAAGCAGGCGAGCAAGATGCCGCCGATGATGACCGGAAAGGCCCACGACATGGCGCGGCCGGCCGCGTTCTCACTTTAGTTATGCCTTGCGTCGCAATATGCTCTGGACCGGCGGTGCGCACCGCGCGGTCTAGCGCAGGGCCGCCTCGATCGTGGTACTGATGGAGCCAAAGGCGTTCTCGAGCGCTTCGTTGCGCTTCTTCAGCGTCTCGATCTGCTCCTTGGCGGCCGCCAGCTCGGTGCGCAGCCGCACCACGATCGCGGAGACCTCGGGCGACTGGGCCGCCGGCTTCGGCGGCCTGCGCCCCACGATGAGCGCGAGGGCCCGCCGCATCTGCTCGTACCGCGGCGTGTCCGGCGGGTTGCGCTCAAGGTACAGCCACGAGCTGCCATTGCGCAGCTCGGCGCCATAGCGCGTGAGCGGCACGAGGACCGGCCGTCCCTCGCTGTCGACCTGGCCGTTGGGGTGCTCGGCGCTGCAGTGCTGCACCCACGGCAGGCCACAGTTCATCTGCGCGCGCTTCTCCAGCCACTCGTTGGTGATCCGCCCATTGGGCGGGTCGCCGATGCGTCGGATTTCAAATTGGCGCATGCGCTCCAACGGCGAGCCGGCGTTCTCCCACAGCCCTTGATCCCAGAGGGTCGGGAACTGTCCGACCAGGTCAAAGTGGCACGCCATGCCGTGGATCTTGGCCACATGCGCGCTCGGCAGGATGTGCAGCCGGCACCGGTCGTGGTAGCCGCTGATGTTGTGGCCCGTCCCCATCTTGAGCGCGTGCTCGGACTTGTCCGAGACGATCGTCACGAGGCACGCGAGCATCACGGGCTGGTCCCAGTCCGCCATGTCGACCGCGCACCCCTTGCTACCAGGAGCGTGACTGTCGTCGGCGAAGACGGGGCAGCCTTCGGCGAGCAGCTCCGGATCGATCGGGGCAAAGGGGCACACGATGAACAGCTTGCTCAGGTTGTCCTCGAGCACGCGACGCTGGTGGGTCCACGCCTTGTCGCACTCGCCCTCCTTGGGGTACGACGCCCACTCGCTGCTGCCCTCGTTCAGGAAGCACGTCTGGAAGAGGGTGGCGTTCTCATCCTTGAACGCCTCGCCCCCCGCGTACCGCGCGATCACGTCGGCCTTTGAGCACCAGTTGAACTGGATCTCCCTTGGCAGCCACATTCCCTTGTCATTGTACCACTCCACCTCGGCCGTGTCGCACGGCGCGGTGTCGTAGTTGTGTCCACGGAAGCACGCGCCCGCATCCGGGTTGGTCTCCGTGGGCGTGCCCGCGTTGATGCACAGCGGCACACGGCCTGCGGCGCTGCGCGCGTACTCGGCCTGCTCCCGATTCTCGGTGTGGCGCAGGGACGCGATCTGGTCCGTGCGGATGTTGTACACGCCCCGCCCCTGCACAATGAACAGCTCTGCGGGCACTTGAGGACGCGCGCCCATCTCCTGCACCTCCGTCCACGTCTGCGTAGGGACCTCCGGTTCCGCATTCGCGGCGGCGGACTTGCTTGTCGCCTTGGACCGCTTCTTTGTGATGCCCCCTCGTGCCGACATTGTGCCGCGGCAGCCAACGGGCCACAAGTTGCAAACGATCCCACAAACGGGTGTCGTTGCTCACAAATCGTCGCCGCTCAGAACAAACAAACAACATGGCGAATTGGCCCTCTGGCTCGTTCGAGGACGTCCTCGCGATGACCGCCGCGCAGGCGATGTTCGACCGGCACGTGAAGAATGAGAAGAAGTCGGACACGATGAAGGCGATGCTCAATAGCCTCTGGAATAGCAAGGAGCGCGCCAAGGCTATCCAGCACGCGGCGAACACGATGCAGGGCGATTACGAGTTCTGGTTCCAGTCGGACTTGGACCTGATGGAGGAGGAAATCTACCCGGTGCTTCCGCCCGAGCTTGCCGAGATGCACAGCCGTGGCCGGATCTTCATCTGGCGGCGCAAGGAGACCAACGACTACAGCATCAAGCTCCGCTACCAGAACCGCAAGAAGCAGATCCTCAGGGACCTCAAGGAGGAGCACGAGCAGGAGGAGAAGAAGAACAAGAAGAAGCGCAAGGTCGCGGAAGACGACGACGAGGTCACGGAGGTGAAGAAGGAGGACGTCAAGGTGAAGACCGAGGTGAAGCGGGAGAAGAAGTAGTGAACGGTGTGTAAGGTAGTCCTCACAAATCGTTGTGAGTGGTTACAAAGCGTACACAAATCGTTTACAAATCGCCGTTCAGAACATGGCCTCGTCCAAAGCCGCCGCTCAGAACAACGACAAGGATGTGATGGCGGCCATCACTCAAGGCATCGCCGAGACGACGACGCTCAACTGCAAGCGGCTGTCGCTCCTCGATCTCTCCCGTGTGCAGCAGAAGGCCAACGCCACGGACAACGACGTCGAGGACTACAAGCGGTTCCTCGCCCTCCGCGGGGCGATGGCGAAGCACACCAAGTCCTGCGAGATGGTCCTCCTCTCTCCCACCGACAACATGGATTGCATGTGGCACCACCACATCCTCGACACCCAGTCGTACAAGACGGCCTGCGAGCTGATGCTCGGCAACGGCGGCTTTGTCCACCACGACCCGTACGCGGGCAAAGACGTGGGGGTGCGCACCGCGCGCCGCGAGATGCTCAAGTCGACCTGGATGCGGGTCTACTCGGAGCCGCCCAAGGAGGGCTGGGGCCCCCCGCCGTCCGCCGACGGCGGCGTCGAGCGGATGAAGAAGCGCAAGCTCAGCGAGGTTGAGAAGGACAAGTCCTACCCCGTGTACGTGAAGACGCTGCTGGGCAAGACCGTGGCGCTCACGGTGGACGACAACACCAACGGAGCGGACCTGAAGCAGATGATCTACAACAAGGAGGGCATCCCGCCCGACCAGCAGCGCCTCATCTTTGCGGGCCGCCAGTTTCGGGACGACGAGACGCTCACCGAGCGCTCCCCGCCGGTCAAGGAGGAATCCACCATGCACCTGGTGCTCAAGCTGGGCGGCTGCTGAACCAGGGGTAGTGTTGTAATGTGTTAGGAAGCCATTGTGTGCTGAATAACAATCCATTGTAAAAAACCACACCGCATCGCCGCTCAGAACGATGGTCGCGGGGGAGCTGCAGTCGGGCCAGTTTGTAATGGTCAAGGGGTTGGTGTCGCGGAGCGACCTGAACCACCGCGCCGGACGCGTGCTCCACAAGTCGTGGACCGAAGCCGCGCAGCACCCCGGGCGCGTGCCGGTGGAGATGGTCGTGGGCAAGGAGCCGATGTGGGTCAAGCTCGACAACCTAGTGGGTCCCATTTTGGACCCAGCCGACATGACCGCACCGCCCTACGATGCCATGACGCCCGAGGAGCGCACTGAGGCAAGCCTGCAGATGCTCAAGCCGCCCGCGCCCGCGCCCGCGCCCGCGCCCGCGCCTCCGCCCGCGGCTGCCGCCATCCCCTCCTCGGACCACGAGAACCCCTGGGACTTCTCGGACAGCGAGGACGAGCCCGCGCCCGCGCCCGCGGCCGACCGTCGCGCCGCGGCGCGCGCAACGCTGCGGAACATGATGGAAGAGCACTGCCCCCGGCCGCACTACTGCATCTACTGCGGCTCCGAGGGCCTTTACGGGGACAAGTGCGTGCCGTGCGGCTTCTACCGCGGCTCGCACTGCTTCGGTCCCAACGGGCCCTTGCAGAAGGGCGACACCCTCATGGGCCGCAAGTTGGCCTACGTCAAGTGGCCATGGCAGGGCGACCCCGAGGCGCCCTACGTGCGCGCCGAGGTGTCGGCGCCCGCGCCCGAGCTGAGCGCCTTTGGCAACCCGAAGCCGGAGCGCAAGGGCGACCCCTGGGGCGTCGCGGCATTCTTTGAGCAGCTGCTCAAGGAGCTGCCCTACTACCACCGCGAGGAGATGGCCGAGATCCTGAAGGGCGAGACCATCAAGGACTTTCGGGTGGGCGAGGTGACCGATGGGCGCAACAGCTACGAGAAGTCCCTGACCGTGTCCCTCACCAAGACGCCGTGCGAGGACTCGGACGACGAGAGCGAGGGCGACGCGGATCAGGCGTCGGTGCCGGCGGAGCCCACCACCAAGACGATCACGCTGAACACCTACATAACGCCCTACGACGACAACAACGCGGGGGTCTGGCTCGTGGACGACACGGGCTACGAGCACGAGCTGTGCGGCGTTGGCACCATCCCGTGCACCGGTGGCGAGCCTGTGCGCAGCTTTAACAAGGCAAGAGCGTACCAGTGCGCGCAATACGTCGTCGCGTACCTCGTCCACGGCCGCCTCTGGTGGAAGGAATACTGAGGCCATGGGGCGCTAAGGGCATAATCCGCGCGCGGGGCTCGGATAAACACGGGAGACGCGCCATGTTGCTCGAGCTGATGCTCGCGGTGTGGGCGTTCAGCCTGCCGGTGGACCTTTTTCGCGTGCGCCTGCCCCTTTGGCCCAGGCGACCAGCCCTCGAAGCGCCGCGGCGCGCGCGCCTCGCGGAGCACGACTGGGAGGAGCACGTGTTGTACAATTTGACAAACGCCGAGTGAGCGCTTGTTTGCATCTTTTGTCAAACGCCCAGTTCAAAACACGCGGCGAGATGGGTCGCAAGGGTGGCCAGTTTACACTGCCAAGGCCGAAGAACAACCACCGACCCGACACCGCGTCGAAGCGTCGATTCCCTCGAGGCCATGGTGCTCCCCAAGGAAAGCACGAGCAGTCACCAACCGAGTTTGAGCTCGTGCGCTTTTGGCTTTGCGTGCTCCTGGCGTTTGTGTGGGTGTTGGGCTTTGTGTGGACCTTTTTGTGATCGCTAATAAAAGCATTCTATAAATAATCTTCCCCTTTTGACGCCCGCTGCCATGGAGTACAAGCTGTGGGCGCTGCTTCTGCTCATCGCCGATCGCGAGGGCCTGCGCAAGCCGCGTCCCGGCACGCACGGGTGGATCGTGGATGCGGGCGCGCACGATGGAGCCACGTCCGTGATGCTCACGAGGGCCATGTCGCGCTTACGGTTGCACGTGCTCGCGCTTGAGCCGCTGGCCCAAAACGAGCGAGTGGCGCAGCAGCGCGCGCGTAACGAACCGAGCCTCCACGTGAAGCGCGTCGGCCTGGGCGAGGTCAACGGCACCACGGGACACTACCCGGCGGAATACGACGCGCGCCAGAGCGGAATGCACCTGCAGATTGCGAGGTGGCGGAACAACGACAACGCCGGTCAGGCGAGCTACCCCATCGTAACCATTGACGCGCTCTTTGGAGACGGGAGCGACGCCACGCTCGTGCTCGCGCACCTGGACCTGGAAGGGCACGAGGCGGACGCGCTGCGCGGCGCCAACAACACAATACGGCGCGACCGACCCGTGATCACAGTCGAGACCTTTCCCGTGTCGATGAGGAAATGGCACAGCGAGGTGATGGCGCTGCTTGAGGCGCACAACTACCAGGTGTACACGGTCGATGAGAAGGTGGGATGGCCGCTCGACGGGCGCAACCACGTGGGCATTCCGCGCGAGGACCGGCACCTGCGGTACATCCTCGACAGCTTCTTTGGCTTCTCGCTG
>Ga0315330_10000843_pt1 | contig 19990 bp, 1 predicted proteins | sample M140m34915metaG_FD_203453 | JGI IMG/M metagenome (GOLD analysis project Ga0315330, IMG submission 203453) | Ammonia-oxidizing marine archaeal communities from Monterey Bay, California, United States - M1 40m 34915 | ecosystem: Environmental > Aquatic > Marine > Intertidal zone | place: USA...
CAGAGATTGGTATTCAAAATTTTGATCAAAAACAAACTGACAATGATTCATTTTTAGAATTCGATTACATTGATGAAAGAGACATTCTTTGGTCAAAAATTGTTTATGAAAAAATTGATTTAAATGAAAAGATAAATTTTCCATTACTTTTTCCTATTAATGACGAGACTTACGAGAAAAATAGAAAATCACTCTGGCGAATCTTAAAAGAAAATATTTTAAATAAAAATATCACAGAAATTTACTTTGATAGAAATGACAACTTTAAAGATAAAATGAATTTTGATGACGTTCTTGAGGTTGTCTCGTTTACAGAAATGATAAACGGAGTCCAAACTCCTGCTGAAGAATTAAAGTCAATAGATATTTCTGCATATAGAATAAAAGGTATGTGGTACTTTGATAAAAGACAGGGTGAAATGAAGTATAGGCTTCTAGGTCTAATGCCAGTAGGTAAAAATTTAAAGGACGACGATGGAAAAAATAATACGGATCTGTTTTGGATATGGTACCCAAGTATCAGAAAAATCCTACACAAAGAACAAGTTTTCAACGACAAGAATAATGCTAACAGAATTTCATTTGATCAATTATTAGTCTCTAGAAGGTTTAGTTCATTTATTTACAAGGAAGATAATGTATATGGTGATAGGGCCATAAAAGATTATAAAAATCCTGGCCTGGAATCTATATTAGAGTCTGAAAGAATTAAAAAAGAAATTCTGGATTTCGAACAAGACATGTGGAATCGTTAATTCCCCAAATTTATTATAGTTTTTAAATAATTACCTCATAAATACCGAACTATTTTTATTATTTATTAAGATTCCTTTCGGTATGTTAATATGTTAAAATTGTAAAATTCCCCCTACTTTTTTTTCATTTACTTAAAAAATTTTTTAAATTAATTATCGATAGATAGGGTATTTTATACCCTTTTTCTATCTCTAATAACCAAAACAATATATATTTATGTCTATTCTAACTAGACTTTTTACACTTTTTATCGAAATAATTTAAACTATGAAAAATTTAATCTCCCTTATTTTTTTAACGATAACTTTTATTGCTTATGGACAAAATGCACCAGTCGCAAATGACCAAAGTATTACTGTTAATGAAGGTGCCACTCTTAATGGAACTCTTACAGGTTCAGATGCTGACAGTGATGGCCTTGCCTTTTCCATTGTTGGAAACCCAACCAGCGGAACTGTTACTGTTCAGTCCGATGGTTCTTTTTCTTATGTACACAATGGCGGAGAGGGATCTTCTGATTCTTTTACATTTAGCATAACTGATGATTCCAGCTCTCAATTAGTGAGTAATACAGCAACGGTTACTATAACCATTACCGCAATTAATGATAATCCTGTTGTTGCTGATATTTCTAAAACTATTGATGAAGGAGCTTCTGCTGAAATTAATGTTTCAGGAACTGATGCCGAGGGTGCTATACTTGAATACGAAATTGTTTCAGCCCCATCTAACGGAACATTTACTTTAAATGCAACAACTGGAGTTGGTTATTATTCTCACAATGGATCTGAAACCACAACTGATTCTGTTGTCGTTAGAGCAAAAGAATCTACAGGAAGCGTATACAGTTCAAATGCTACAATTACAATAACCATTAATGCAGTTAATGATTCTCCAAATGCCCCTGATGGAACAGTTACATTGGATGAGGGTAGTACAAGTCAATCTACTCCTTTTGGTGCAACTGACGCAGAGGGATCTTCATTAACTATTAATGTATCTAGCCAAGGGAGCAATGGTACTGCTGTAGTTAATGGAGCAGATTTTGTCTATACTCACGATGGATCAGAAACAACTTCAGATACTTTTTCATATAGTGTAAGTGATGGAACATTAAGTAGTACAGGAACTATAACTGTTACTATAAATCCAACAAATGATGCACCAACTGGAGTTGCTGACACATATTATGTAACAAGAAATTCAACAACTGAAATGTCCGCTGAAATTGGAGTTTTAAGAAATGATTCTGATTCTGATACAGATTCCTCATTGTTTACTGTTTCTAATGGAAATACAAATACTCAGTATGGGCAATTAACTTTAAATCCTGATGGTTCGTTTACATACGTTACTGACGGAACAAATACTTCATTCAATTCCGATTCATTTTCATATACTGTTTCAGATGGTTCAGCTACAAGTTCTGAAGTTACTGTAACTCTTGAAGTGGCTGATATAATTCCGGTTCCAAATTCTTATTCAAATAATGAAGGAGCAACCCTAACAGTTGATGCCACCAATGGTGTGGTAACCAATGACGTTGATCCAAATGGGTTAGCACTTTCGGCTGCGGTTGTAACAAACCCAAGCTATGGAACATTAACTTTAAATACTGATGGAAGCTTTTCTTATGTTCATGACGGAACTGAAAATAGAAAAGATACTTTTACATATAAATTAACTAATGCTAATAATGATGAAAGTAAATCTACATTTGTTGTAATCAATAATACAAATGTTAATGATGCACCAACTTCAACAGGAACTACTTTTACTTTAAATGAAGGCGCTAGTAATGTTTTTACCCCTACCTATGCTGATACTGATACACAACTAAGTGGTATTACATTTTCTGTAACTGCTGATGTATCAAATGGAGTATTATCAGATAATGGAAATGGAACTTTCACATATATTCACAACGGAGGAGAAACTAATTCAGATACTTTTACCTATAGTGTTTCTGATGGTGAATTTACCGTTGAAAATATTTCTGGAGCAATTACTGTAACTGCAGTTAATGATGTTCCAACTGCTACTGATTTGACTTATACCATTGATGAAGCCACAAGTACTGTGGTTGCTTTTGCTGGTACAGATGCTGAAGGATCATCACTTAGTTTTGCAGTTTTGACTAATCCATCAAACGGAACGTTAACAACTTCAAATGGAGTGACAACTTATACACATAATGGTTCTGAAACTACTTCTGATTCATTTACATACCAATCTTTTGATGGTACAGCTCAAAGTAGTGCAGGTACTGTTTCAATTACCTTAAATCCAGTGAATTCGGCCCCAATAGTATCAGCAGTAGCATTTACTATTGATGAAGATGCATCAACTACTTTTAATTTGGGAGCAAGTTCAACTGAGCCTGAGGGCCAAACTATGACTTATGCGATCTCTAATCCTACTAATGGTACAGCATCAGTAAATAGTTCAACAGGAGAAGTTTCATATGATCATGATGGTTCAGAAACCACTACAGATACATTTACTTTTACCGCTACAGATAGTGACGGATTAGCCAGTTCTGCAGGAACGATAACTGTAACTTTAAATCCTGTCAATGATGCTCCAGTTATTGGGAATGCTACATTAAATCTTGATCAATACGATCAGCTTACATTCTCAGTTCCTGGAACTGATGCAGAGGGAAGTACTTTGACTTATACTATTGTAACCAATCCTACTCAAGGAACATTGGAAGATAATGGAAGTGGTAGCTATACGTATTATAACGATACATCAAGTAATATTAATGGGTCAACAACAACAGATACATTTGTAGTAAAAGCTAATGACGGAACGGTTGACAGTGCTAATAAAACTTTAACTTTTACGATTGCAGGAATCGATCAATCATTACCACAAATAATTTTAACCTCATCAACTACATCACTAACTGAAACAAATAGTGGTGGAACTACTCTTGCTATAAATGCAGTTCTTGTTGACAATAGTTTTTATTCAACGAAAAGGGATATGGATGCTACTCCGGTAGCAGTTGGTGCTGATAATTCTCTAGGTTATAAATATTTAGGTGAATACGGAGGTCATAAATATTATTATAAAAGCGATTGGAAAACTAAAAGTGAAGCCCAGGCTGATGCTATTGCTAAAGGAGGATATTTGTGGGTTATTGAATCAACTGGAGAGGAAACTGCAGTTAAAAATTTAATGTCAGCTCAAAGTTTGAATGAATGGGTATGGCTTGGATTAGCTTATGATTATGCTGCAAGTCCACAAGCTTGGAAATGGATTAATGGTCATGATTATACTGGATACACAAACTGGAATGGACAATATGATGATGACACAGATTCTAGTGGAGCTTTAGAAAAACCAGTTGCAAGAATGTATACCAACAGTAATTATTGGCAAAATGTTACAATTAATGATGGTGCTCGATATATTATTGAGTTTGACAATAATGTTTCAGCAGGAAGCAATATTACTTTTGATATTGCTGCAACAGGGTCCAGTACAGCTACTGTTACAAACGATTATACATTGAGTGCTAGTTCTTTGACCATTGCTAAAGATAGTTCTTCTGCTACTTTAACTGTAACTGAAGTTGCGGATACCACTGACGAGCCTTCGGAAACAATTATTTTACAGGCTTCTAATGTATCAACAGGTAATGCAAGGATAAAAAGTAGTCAAAACTCACTAACTGTAAGCCTTGTAGATAATGAAAACACCTCAGTTGTTTTTTCAACACCAAAAACTACTTATGCAGAAGCTGATGGTGATATTGTAATGACTGCTACTTTAAATAATGTTAAACCCTTTGATACTGCAATCACTTTGGCACTAAATGGAACTGCTACTGTCGATCAGGATTATTCAACAGATGATGATGGATATCTTGAGGGAATTGCTTCAGGTTTTAGTAGCCCTGAAGGTCTAGTTCAATCCACTGCAGGTGATTATTATGTAGCTGAAGAACGAAGAGTATATAAAGTTGCTGCTAATGGAACTAAAACCTCATTCGCTGGAAATGGAAATTACGGAAACTATTATTCTGAAGCTCAGCCATTATCTCAAGCAAGATTTAGAAATATTGGTAAAATGGTTATAGATAAAGCTAGTGCTAGATCAGCTTCTGGATCAGCTGACGTTATCTATTTGTATGATGAAAGAGTGATTAGAAAAATCGATTTGGGTAATAACTTAATTTATTATATCACAGGAAGTACGGATTGGACAGATAATTTTGTTGATGGAACTTTGGCTCAAGCTAAATTTAGAAGTATAAGAGATATTACTCTTTCTAACAATGGAAACATATTGTATGTAATCGATGAAAATGCTATAAGAGCTATAGACTTGGCAAACAATGCTGTTTCAACTATTGCAGGAAATAGAGATTGGGGCTTTCAAGATGGAACTCTTTCAGCTTCAAGATTCGAAGGTCCACAGGGTATAGCCATGGATTCAAGTGGAGATTTAATAGTTAGACAATATGGAAAACTTAGAAAAATTGATATTGATGGTAATTCGGTAACAACACTCCTTGAAAACGATTGGAGTTCTGGAGATGTATTCATTGATTCAAGTGATAATGTATATTTTGCGTCTGAGGATAGGCATAATATATTCAAATACTCTAGTACTGGGGAGGTTACTAAAATAATTGACAGTCAAAATGATTCGGGAACAGTTGATGGCGTTTTAAAAAATGCTAAAATTGACCGTCCAATGGACATTATTTTAAATTCTGCGGGTGACTTAGTTTTTGTTGAAAGAAATTCTACAGGATCTTTAAGGAAAATTGATTTTGTAAATAAACTTAGAATTCCTGCAGGACAACAAACAGGTACTTTTACTTTAAACATAAATGATGACGGATCATATGAAAATGACGAAACAATTAGCGTAGTTGTTTCTAGTGCGGAATCTATTGACTTTACTGCAAATGCTGAGGTTTTAGGATTGACAATTGAAAGTGATGATTCTGCACCTGAGGTTCAACTTGTTTCTGCTGATTCAAATATTGCTGAAGAAGGCGGATCTACAGTTTTAACTTTCCAATTAGGTGACGCGGCTGGATCTGGAGCAAGACAGGATATGAGTTCTGGATTAAAGGGTGATTATGAGTATTTAGGAGCTATAGGTACTCACAAATATTACATGTCTTATGACAATAGGTCTTGGACAGAAGCAAGAGATATTGCAAGTGATCTAGGGGGTTATCTAGTAGTTATTGATGATGCTACTGAAAATCAGTGGATCAGAGACAAAATGTCAAATGCTGGATATAACTGGGCAAGTGTATGGATTGGATATAATGATGCTGTAAATGAAGGAATATTTGAATGGGTAAATGGAAGTGATTCTACATATCAGAATTGGAGTGGTGGAGAACCAAATAATTCTGGTGGTGAGGATTATGCTGAACTCATGAGTAATGGAAAATGGAACGACAACCAAAATGAGGCACACAGATATTATGTAATTGAATTTAGTGGAACTGTTTCTTCATTACCAACTGTCATTACCTACACTGCTACTGAATCTGAAACTGGAGAATTTACTTATCCAACAGTTCAAGATTTAACAATACCAGCAGGTTCTTCAAAAGCTACATTAACTGTATCAGCAAAATCTGATACTGATGATGAAGGTTCAGATTCAATAACTTATACAATAACTGGTGTTACAAATGGAACTATTGGTTCAAAAAACACTACCACAGTTACTATTGATGATAATGACTTACCGACGGCAACCATAGATGCTATTTCAGATTCAACAATTGCTGAAAAATCAGGGGAGTTAGTCATTACTGCTAGAATAGCAAATGCTAAAACATTTGAAAGTTCCCTTGGAGTTACAATTAATCAAGGTGGATCTGATACAGCAGTTTTTGGAACTGACTTTGAAATTACTGAATTAAATAATGTATCAACATTGGCTGGTTCTGGTACTTCAAATTATTCTGATGGAACTGGAGACTCAGCATCTTTCAGTGCACCAGGTTCGATTGTTTCTGACAGTAGTGGAAATTTATACGTTGCCGATGGAGATAACAATGTAATTAGAAAAGTAACAATGGCAGGTGTTGTAACTACATTTGCTGGAAACGGTAATTGGGCTCACGACAGAGAAACTGGTTTTAGAACTGACGTTGGTTTTGCTAGACCTAGAACCTTAGTGTTCAATTCAGCTGGTGAATTATTTGTTTTTGAAGAAGGAAGACATAGAATTTCTAAAATTGATACATCTGGAAATGTAACTAGAGTTATAGGAGATTACAATGGATCTGGATGGGGTGATAACGACGGAGACAAGACACAGGCACAGTTCAGTAACATATATGGAATGGCCTTTGATTCCTCTGGAAACCTTTTTGTTACAGATAGCAGAGACGGTGGAAAAATTAAGAAAATTACTTTTGATCCAGGATCAGGCGATGCAACAAGTACAACATTTGCTGGAACTGGTAACTGGGGAGAAATTGATGGTCCAGGAAATGAGGCAGAATTTAGAAACCCTGGAGGAATTGTAATTGATGCAAATGATATTATCTACGTTGCGGATAGACACAATCATAAAATTAGAAAAATCACAACATCTGGTGAAGTAAGTACATTTGCTGGCAACGGATATGGTGATCAAGATGGATCTTTACTTAATGCAAGATTTCAGCAACCTTTTGGAATGTCTTCTGATGCAAGTGGAGATATTTATATTGCTGAATCTGATGGAAATAGAATTAGAAAAATTGATATAAGTGAAGGTTCTGTATCAACTGTTGCAGGTACAGGTACATATGGTCATTTAGATAGTAGCTTATTAAGCTCTCAATTTAAACGTCCTGAGGGAGTTTTAGCTACTACTTCTGCTATTTATATAGCTGATACTGATAATCATAGAATTAGACAAATTGAATTACTGCCATCAATTAAAATACCTGCTGGAAGTACTTCAGGAACTTTAACTTTAAAAGGTGTTGATGACTTTAAATATGAATCAGATGAAACCGCTACAGTTTCTATAAGTAGTTATACAAACCTTGTAAATTCAAGCATTGCTGATATTTCAGCTACGGTTACTAGTGAGGATGCTGCTCCAATAGTTAGAATTTCTGTTGTTGATGATGTATTAGACGAGCAAGGTGCAGGAACAACTACAGTTAATGTATCACTATCTGATGTATATTCAAGTTCAAAAGTTGATATGTCCCCCTCTGATAAAGCAGATTACTATTATTTAGGAGCACATAACGGTTCTAAATATTATGCTTCAAAAAATAATGAACATCTAAACTTTGATGAAGCAAAAGCTCGTGCTGCAGCTCTTGGTGGTCAATTAGCGATTTTAACATCATCTGGAGAACAAGAAACAGTTGTTAATGGAATATATGCACAAGATCCGGAATTTTCTGCAGATAATAATATTTGGTTAAATCACTGGATTGGGTATTATTTAGACGATAATGAAAATTGGGTATGGAATAATACAGTAACCTCTGACTATGAAAACTGGACAGATTCTTGGCAAAGAGATGAGAATTGGAATAGAGAAGCAGGTTACTTACACACCAATGGATTATGGCACAGTAGTGAAAAAAGATCACATAGACGTTTTGTAGTTGAATTCTCATCTGCTATTTCTGACTTTAATACTGTTGTAGATATTTCTTTTGCTGATACAAATTCTAGTGGAACAACATTGGAAGGTACAAACGGGGCTGACTTTTCTTCTAATTTAACTGATGGCAAATTAACTATCAGTGCCGGTAATCCAAGTGGTTCTTTAGTACTGACTGCTGTTGACGATTCAACAGATGAATCAATTGAAAAGTTCACAGTAAATTTAGATGCTGCAACTGGAGCAACTGTTGATACAGATCCATCTAACAATTCAGTTGATATTACAATAAACGATGATGAATTAACAACCGTTACATTAGCTGTAAAAGATGGAGTTTCAACAATTTCAGAAGTTGATGGTCAAGCTACATTAGAGGCAACATTAACAAATGCTAAATTAAATCCAGTTGAAGTAAACCTTGCGTTTGCTGATAGTGGAAATTTAGTTGCAATATTTGGACAAGATTACGATTCTTCAGATTTAAATGCTGTTTCAACTTTTGTTGGTAGTGGGAATTCTGGTTATTTAGATGGTGATGCTGATGATGCAGAATTTTCAAATGAAGTAAGAAATATGATTTCTGATTCCTCTGGAAACATTTATGTCGCAGACAAAGAAAATAGAAGAATTAGAAAAATAGATCCTCAAGGAAATGTTACTACCTATAACAATGGATCAAATAATTGGGAAACTGAATTAAATGGTCCATCAGGAATGGCCTTCGATGGTTCTGGAAATATGTATGTTGCTGAATCATGGGCAAATAGAATTTCAAAAGTTGATGCTTCTGGAAATGTAACTAGATTCGCTAATCAAGACGGTCAGTGGGGGAGCAATAATGGAGATGTTAGTTCTGAAGTAACTTTTGAAGGAGTTGAAGATATTGTTTTTGACTCACAAGGAAATCTGTTTGTGTTAGAAAATCATAGAATTAGAAAAATTGAATTTTCCGGAGATGCAGCAGTTGCAAGTGATTTTGTCGGGAACGGAAACTGGGGAGATCAAGACGGAACAGGAACTGAAGTAAGACTTGGTCAAGTTCGTAATCTGGTAATTGATTCTAACGATAATCTTTATTATGCTGATGGAGCTCACCAAAGAATTAAAAAGGTTACACCTGAAGGTGTTGTAACAACAATTGCAGGTAATGGAAATTGGGATTATGCTGATGGATTTGGTACTAATGCCAAGTTTAGACAACCTCACTCTTTAGCAATTGATTCAAATGACAATATATATGTTTCTGATAGAGAAAATAATAGAATTAGAAAAATTGAGTTACAAGCTGATGGTAAATATAAAGTTAGTACTGTGGCTGGAAATGGAAATTATGGATATGTTGACGGATCTGCTGACCAAGCTGAGTTTAAACAAGTAACATCTTTACTTGAGTTTAGTGGAATATTATATGCATACGATAGGGATGAGTATAAGTTTAGAAAACTGTTACTTAATCCTGTAATGAGTATTCCAGCAGGATCAACGACTGCATCGTTTAATATTTCTGGAATTGACGATACTTCTTTTGAATCTACTGAAACAATCAAAGTTACACCAACTGCTAGTGGAGCGAATTTAGCTTCTTCTGATGCATTGGAACTAAGTATTACAAGTGATGAAAGAATGCCTAAAGTAGTAATTAAATCAAGTGATACAGTTCTTGATGAAAATGCGGGAACTTTAAGTTTTGATGTTATTTTAGTGGATGCTGCCGGTGCTGCTGCAAACTGGACAAATACTGAACTTCCAACAAATGCTGAGTCAGACTTTGACTTCATGGGAGAGTTTGATGGTCATAAGTACTATTTCTCAAGAAGTCGATACACTTGGGCTCAAGCTAAACAAAATGCTTTAGATCTTGGAGGACAAATGCTTGTAATTGATGATGCAGAAGAAAATGAATTTGTTAGTCAAATTATGATTTACGATGGAACTTGGATTGGACACAGTAGACCTACTGAAGCTGATAGTTGGACTAATATTTACGGAGATGTTAATTATACTAATTGGGCTCATGTTAATAATGGTGGGAACGTAAATGATCTCACTGGTTATGCTTTAACCTATGGAAATGAATGGTATAACCACGATCAAAATGATTCAAGACATTTTATTTTAGAATATGGCCCAGTGGCCTCATCAGAACTTGAATCCTCAGTTTTAGTAGAGTATTCAGGTGATGCTACAATCGGAAATGGAAACGATTATACTACATCATCAACTATTGCAACAATTCCAGCTGGATCACAAAAGACAATAATAACTCTTACTGGACTTGACGATGATCTTGAGGAGCCAATTGAAGAAATTAATATGAATTTGGCTTTAAGATTTTCTGAAACTGAAGTTGATGAGGATGGAAATCCAAAAAGTATTTCTAATGTTGAACTTGGTGACACAACATCTCTTGATGTTAAAATAAGTGATGATGAAGAACCTGTTATTTCTTTTGAAACTTCTTCTTTGGAAATTTCTGAAAACGGAGGAAGTGTTACTGTTACTGCCAATTTATCTAACGCGAAAATGAATGAATCTTCAATTACATTTTCATTGGAGGGAACTTCAACGAAATTAGTTGATTATAGCATTTCTTCAATCTTAACTTTCAAAAATTTTGCTGGAAGTAAAGAACTTCGAGGTACAACTGAGGGTCAAGATATTAATGCAAGATTTGATAGTCCTGTTAATATAACACCTTATTTGGATGGATCTTTCTTGGTTCATGATATGAATGCATCATTAATCAAAAAAGTTGATAAAAATGGATATGTTACTAATTTCTTAGGAAAACCATATCAACAAAATACTCAAGAAGGTGATGCGAATGATGTAGGAATATATATGCCTTGGGACATGTCTGATTTTGTTGCAGATTTATCATCTGGGGATGTATATTGGACTAGTTGGAATCAGGTGTTTAAATTTGAAAATAGTTCTAATACAATTTCAAAAATATATGAAAATGATGGAGCTGTAAGTGGATTAACAATTCTAAATAATGAACTATACTTCTCAGATAGAGATCATAATACTATCAATAAATTAGTCTTTGATGGATCAAGTTTTAGTTCTGAAGTTGTTATAGGTAGACGAGATAACGGAGGCTACCACTATGGTGAATTTCAAATGTATAATTTTTCAGATGATTTCCCTTTATACCCTGGTGAGTTAGTTGCAGACCAAGTTAACAATAGAATTTATGTTAATTTTTATCAACGATTTAATGAAGATCAATATAGAAGAGCCAGAATGGCAATTTTAGATTTTAATACATCTACATGGCAGTTTTATGCTTACAATATACTTCCACAAAGTGGACATATTTCATCGTTTGCAGTTGATGAAAGCTCAGGAACATTATTCGTAATATCTAATAATGAACTTAGAGCAATTGATATAGATGAAGAAAGTGGATTCCCTTTTGTAAGTGGTTCTGTAGAGATTCCTGAACTTGGTTACGTATATGGAACTTCCGTTATTGGATCAAATTTATATGTTGCCGATTCGGATTACAGTACAATTGGTAGAATAAGTTTAGGGGCTAGTATTGAAATACCAGCAGGTCAAACTTCTAATAACATTACTTTTTCAGCATTTAAAGACCCTTGGTTTGAAAATAATGAAGTAATTGATATTGGTGTTGCAAGTATTGAAAATGGAACTTCTGATTCAAATGACATAAGTGATGTTACGATTATTGAGTCTACTAGACTTGAATTAGTTGCTGATGCTCCATTTGAAGGAGTTGAAAACGGTAAAGTTAGTTGGGGAGATTTTGATAGAGATGGTGATATGGATTTAGCTTTAATGGGATCTGCGGCAAGTGGAACAATAACCAATGTATACGAGAATATTGAAGGAACGTTTAGTAATACTAGTCAGAACTTTACCAAGTTTATCGGTGGTGATATTGAATTTGTTGATGTTAATCAGGATGGATGGTTAGATGTTGCTGTTTCTGGAACATCACCTGATGGTCGAAAATCTGAATTGTACATTAACCAGTCTGGACAATTTTTTGAACTTAATCCAAATTATAATGTTGAAGGATTATCTCAAACTGATATGGAATGGGCGGATTTAGATAATGATTCTGATCCTGATTTAATTATTTCAGGTATTGATAACGAAAATCAATTCAGAACCTATTATTATACAAATCTTGGAGACTTTAATTTCTTAAAAGAAAAGTTATTTAATAGACCAGGATTTATTTCAGGTGAAATTGATATTGTAGATGCAAATAATGATGGAGATAATGATTTGTTTGCAACTGGTATTGCAGGTTCTATTGGAAATCAATATTATGATAGATTCAGAATTGATAATACATATTATTGGGGAAGTCAACAATCTGATGTAGACACTGGTTTTGCTGCTGGTAATACTGAGTATTTAGATATTGATGGTGATGGATTAATGGATTTTCTTTCCATTGGAAAAGATGATATTAACTCGTCTGCGGTTCGTTCATATTCCAATTTAATGGATCTTAATTACTTACCAAAACTAAATAATGCAGATTTCGATTTTGCAGATTATAATAATGATGGTTTAAGTGATGTTGTTATATCAGGTGAAGATCCAAGTGATGGAACAGCGGTTTCAAAACTCTATGTTACTTTCGCTGATTATTTTGGTTCAGATTATCAATTAGTAGAAACTGATCTTGTTTTACAAGGCTTGAGAGAAAGTAGTGTAGATTGGATTGATTATGATAAGGACGGTGATTTAGATTTATTCCTAACAGGTCTTGATAATGATGGAAATGCAAAATCTCTTTTATATAAAGCAACCAATACTAATAACCTTAATACTCCGCCTGCAAAAGTTGAAAATGTTGTAGCTCAGGGGTTAGGAGGTAATGGATTGCTTAGAATTACCTGGGATAAACCAACTGATGATTATTCTACCTCTTTCAGATACAATGTTAGAATTGGAACTTCACCTGGATCTAGTGATATATTATATGCAAATAGTATAACAGATGCAGATAGTTCGATTAATGGTTCAACACTAATTGATGTGAATAGTTTATCTTCAAGAACAAATAGGTTCTTGACAGTACTTCCGGGAACATATTATGTAGCAGTTCAAGCAATTGATGGTGGAAATAGAGGTGGAGAATTTTCTGATGAAGTCTCAGTTTCGGTTGACTATGCTTGGAATTTACAAAGACTTGGAGGTATAATAGATAGAAGACTCAGAACATCAGAATCTTCCTCAATTAAATTTATTGATATTGATAAAGATGGTGATAAAGATTTAATCGGGTCGAACATAGGAACTAATGACTTTGGTCAGTCTGCTCTAAATGTATTTTTATTCCAAAACGATATTTTTGAACCAATTAGAGGTTATTATGGAGGGGTTTCAACTATTGAAGTTGCAGACTTTAATAAAGATGGAAATGAAGATGTAATAATAGCGGTTGAAGAAAATCAAGGAACTAGAATTTACTTAGCCCTAAATACATTTGATCAAGACGAAGAAAGAACTGACGGAGAAAGGGATTATTTTAGAACTTTAAATCCTTTCGATGGAGATAACTTAATCGAAAGTGTTTATAATGTGAAGTTTGCAATTAAAGATTTAGACAATGATGGTTTGGTTGAAGTAATTGTTGCGGGAGAATCTTCTAAAATTAGTTCCGAAGCTACAGCAGAGGTTGGAATTTCTACGATTCAACCTTTCAATGATGACGGTTCAGTTGGTTTTGATGCATTTAACTTAAGCTATCCGCAAAGCATTGGTGATGATCAATTAAGTTCATTAAGTTTTATCTCTTATGACTTTGGTGATGTTGATAATGATTCAGATTATGACTTCTTAATTTCAGGTTATTCATTTGAGGGTTATAAAACTATTTTGTACGAAAACAAAAGAAAACTTGATGAGAATGGTGCAGTGGTGCAACCAATAGAAGTTTATTTTGAAGAAACTACTAATAACTTTACCTCTGTAAAAGAAGGAACTACACAATTCGTTGACTTTGATTCTGATGGTAAGGTTGATATAATCTTTAGTGGTCAATCCGCACAAGGTGACATTTTTAGAGCTTACAAGAACACAGGTGATATTAATAATTTTGCTTCTGTTGATTTAGGATTACCTGCCGTAAGAAATGGTAAATTTAAATTTGGAGATATGTTTGGTCAAGGTAGAAATGACGTTGTTTTCTCAGGTACAGTTAGTGGTCAAGGAACCTTCTCAAGAATTGCTTATTACGATGCTGATACTTTTTCTTATGTAGAATCTAATTATGATTTATTTTTAGATGATGCAGATATTGGAATGGCTGATTTTGATGGAGATTTAGATACTGATATTGTACTTACAGGTAAGTGGAATGGAGATCCAACAAGTTATAACTACCATGGTTATGTTTATATTAATGTTAGAGGATTTGAAGGTGATGGTGGAGTTGTAAATAACAACGATAGTAATATTAAGACTTCCTCTGTTAATGGGTTAAGAACTCAATCAAGTACTGGAAGTTCAGGTTCAGGGTCTTCTTTAAACACAAGACCAGATCCTCCAACAACAATTAATATTCAAAGACAAAGGCTAGCCGAAGATTCTTTTGAAGTTGTTCTTTCCTGGAATTCAGGGACAGATGCTGAAACACCTGATGAAGGTTTAACATATTCATTAAAGATTGGAACTACTGACGGAGGAGAAGAAATTCTTGCGAGTGGTTCTAATGCAGAGGGAGTAAGAAACACTGGAAGCAAGGGTAACGCTGAAAATAATAAGTCTTGGAAGTTAGTCCTTCCTACGGGAACTTATTATGCTGCAGTTCAGTCTGTTGATGCAAGTTTTATTGGCTCTCAGTTTAGTGGAACAAAAGAATTTACTGTTGCGTCTTCTTATAAACTTGGAGATTCAAATGGTGATGACACTGTAAATATTCTAGATTTAACTTCAAATGTTGACTATATTTTAGGAACTACTCCAACTGTATTTGTAACAGAGGTAGCAGATGTTAACGGAGATGGAGAAATTAATGTAGCAGATATTTCTGGTATTGTTAATATAATTATGAATGATGGAGCTGCAGGTGTAGCTAGAGGTTCTGAGTACGATCCATACAATTGGGAGTATTTCTCTCATAAACCTGTTGGAGAGGCTACTCTTATTAGAAGAGACGGTAGAATATACTTAGAAAACGATAAGCCAGTAACATCACTTCAATTTACAATTGACTCAACTGTTGAATATGAATTAAGTGAGGAAATGGATAACGTTACTGTTGTTAATTTTGTTGAAGATGGTAAAAGAACGTTCTTAATGTATAGTTTCAATAACCAACCTATTGATGAGTTAACTGATGTAATATTTGATTACTTGGATCTTAATGACGGAGATGATTTTGAAATCAGAGATATGACTGCGGGTACTAAAGATGGACTAATACTCAATCTTAAGTATTCAGATGAAAGCTTCTTTGATGGATCAGAAAATATAATTCAGATTTATCCAAATCCTGCTGTGTCTAATGTTAATTTATTAACTGATATTACTAAGAAAGTTGAAACTATTGAAGTAGATGTATTTAACGTATTAGGAGTTTCAGTTTATAAAACTAAAATAGATGCAATAGGAAGATTAAATGATTTAGATGTTAGTATGTTATCATCTGGTGTTTACACAGTAAGAGTGAGAATGATTACAGGCAAAAACGAGGAAATTATTAATGTTCATAAACTTATAAAGAAATAATAATTTCTATGAGAAACCTAATCAAACTATTGATACTCTTATGTGGAGTATCAATTTATGGCCAAGATACCCTATCCGTAAAGGATGGGGCTTATGGCTATGACAAAGACTTTGTCTTGGATGTTGACCTTAAAACGGCAACTAAAATTAGAGCCCTACAATTTGATCTAAATTTTGATGGTCAAGAGTTTTCTTATTTAACAACTTTTACTTTAAATAAAGAAAGGTTAGGTGGTGATGAATCAGACCATGTTATTACTGTAAAAGAAGTCAATTCCGCTAAACTCAGAGTATTAATATATTCACCCTCCAATAAAACCATTCCAACTGGAGAGGGAAATATATTAAAGCTTGATTTTCATAATAGCCTTAACTATGGAGAATATTCTTTTGATTTGACTAGCGTGGTTGCTTCAAAAGAAGATAATTCTTCTCTTGATGTAAAACTTAAAAATGGAAAAATTACAACTCTTGCACCAAGATTTTATAAAAGTGGTGGCCCATTATATGATATGGGAAGTATTTATATCGGATCTAAAAATGATAGAAAACTAACCTTTAGAAATGATGGTAATAGCGATTTAACAATTTCATTAGAAAGTAATAATCTTACTAATTTTTCAATGACTCCAGTTGAATTTCCTAAAGTTTTAGCTTCAAATGAGGAGTTAAATATAACAGTTGAGTTTGAAGCAAAAACCAATGGTACTTTTGAAGAAAAATTCACCATAAAAACTGATGATCCTCTTTCAAAAGACACAGTTCATGAATTCATTTTTAAAGCGGTTGCTTACAATGAAAATAAATTAGTTGTTGAAAAAGATGTTGTTTCATATAATGATCAGGAAGCTACAGTTAAAGTAGGTATCAATGGAGACGAGGATATTACTAGTTTTCAATTTGATATTGATGTACAGGATGAAATTACCTTAAAGGACAGTAGTGCAAAATTATTGATTACAGATACAGACCATGTTATTTCATCTAAAATAAGAGAGAATAGTGATGGTAAAACTGTTCTTCGAGTACTTTCTTATTCTCCTACAAACACTACTTTCAAGCAACCTATTGGAGATATAGTGGAATTTACTTTAACCCCCTCTATGTTAGATCCAGGAACTTATCCAATAAATATCAGTAATGCTGTTTTAACTAATTCAGGACTCGTAAATGTGACGTCTGGTTTAGAAAACGGTAGTTTAAATCATAGAAGTGGACAATTGTCTTTTATTCCTTCCCAGCAGTTTGATATGGGTGATATTTATAAAAATTCTTTCAATGAAAGGAATTTTACAATAAAGAACTCAGGGAATTTATCAATGCAAATTTCTAAAATTAATCCAACAGATCCTGATTTAAATGTTGTGAATACCACACCTATTGATTTAGATCCAAATAGTGAGTTGACCATCGACTTTTCATTAATACCTAGTACAGGTACTAAAGATTATAAATCATATATCAAGTTTGAACATAATGGTGGAAAGGGTATAGATTCTCTACTTGTTACTGGAAATGCTATTTCAAGAAATGAAATTCATTTGCAAGATGAAGTCGTTTTAAAAGGAGAAATTAATGATATTCCATTGTCTCTTATTAATTCAGATGAGATTAAGGGAATGCAATTTGATATTAATTTACCAGCTGCAAAAAAATCATTTACTTGGACTTTGACAGCTGAATCTAATGCGGCTTACAATTTTCAAGAAATTGATGGTGCCGCTAATCCAGGAATTTCACATTATGTTGGTGATGAGATAAAATTTATAAATAATGCTGGTAGTACACATCCTTTATTTATTGTTTCCAAATTAAATGATGATGGTGGATATAGCGTTGAAAATGAAGTTACTGGTGTGCAAAATCAAGGAGCAACTTCTGGGGAGGTTATAGTTAACTTATCTTCCTTGTCCCCTGGAACTTATTATTATATATGTGGAAATCATAAGGCAATGAAAGGTACAATCACTGTAAGCCCTAAATTTTCAATTTCTATAAGCAATGAAAATTTAAACCTTGATAGAGTACAAAATTTTAATGTAACACAATCTATTCTTGGTCCTTTGAAGTATAGGTTTTTATTGTATTCGGATTCAAATTCTAATATAGTAGGAAATAAAGGAGCGATTTTAAATATTCCCTTAAGTCTTAGTTCTATTTCCAATGAATCAATGGATTTTGATGATGGTTCCTACGAAATTGGAATTGAAAATATAGTAATTTCTGGGTCTGATAATACTGATGTTTCTACAACAAAAAATACAAAATCAAGTATCATAATTTCATCTGAAAACTTATTTGATCCTGTTATTGACCCTAACCAATCTGTTAGTCTTAAAGAAAACCCTATAGCAAATACTATTTTTTACAAAGTAAAAGCATCAGACTCTGATACTTATAGTGTTTTAAAAGATTTTAAGATTGTTTCTGGTGATTCTGATAATTCATTTGGAATTTTTTCAAATTCTGGTGAGTTGTATGTAAATAAACCTGAAAATATAGACTTTGAAAGTATTTCTAATTATTCTTTAGGAGTTACTGTTTCTGATGGTACTAAAACCAGCGCAGAGGAAATCATTACTATTAATATTACAGACGATCCAAATGCTTTTACTGTTGATAATTTCACTGTCCAAGTTTATCGTGACGGTACTAAAACTGGAGTTGTAAACCCTAAAGGTTCTTCTTATTTTTCATCGGGAGAAGAATTTTCTTACGAAATTGATGGTGGAAATGATGGAGATTTGTTCACAGTAGATAAAAGCTCTGGATTGGTGTCATTTAAAAACCCACCAACCTTTTCAACTCCTCTTGACAGTGATTCAGATAATGTGTATGAATTTAAAGTTAAATCAATAGTTAATGACGATACTATTGATGATTTTCCTACTATTGACTCAGAAAAAACTGTTTCCTCTATTGAAAATGAATCGGATTTTTTAACAGTAACCTCAATCTTGTCTACATCAAATTCAGATTTTGATAATGATGGAATTTTAGACGTTAATGATAATTGTCCTTCAACTTACAATCCAGATCAAAAGGATTCAGATGATAATGGAGAAGGTGATGTTTGTGAGGATTCAGATGGTGATGGTGTATTAGATTTTGAAGATAATTGTAAATATATTCCTAATCCTAACCAAGAAGATGCCGATGGTGATGGCGAGGGAGATGTATGTGAAGATGCAGATAATGATGGGATTATTGATATTAAAGATAATTGTATAAATACTGCTAATATTGATCAAGCCGATTTAGACGGTGATGGTATTGGTGATGTTTGTGATGATGATAGAGACGGAGATGGTGTTGTAAACACTGAAGATAATTGTCCAGACGTCGCTGGGACATTAGAGACTAATGGATGTCCAGATTCTGATGGTGATGGAGTAATTAATAAAGAGGATAATTGCCCTGATGTTACTAATTCTGACCAAGCTGATTCTGACGGTGACGGTATTGGAGATGTTTGTGATGACGATCGTGATGGTGATGGTATATTAAATTCTGTTGATACTTGTCCTGATTCAACATTAGGTGTTAAAGTTGATGTTACTGGTTGCGAGATTTTCACTTTACCATTAGATAACAACAAGGTATCTGTTACGAGTTCGACTTGTATTGGTAATACGGATGGTTCTATAGGACTTAGTATTCAGGATACTAGTTACAGTTACTCAGTGACTGTGACAGGTCAGGATGATCCAATAGCACTTGGAGGAGAGACTAAGACGGCTTCAGTGACAGGACTTGGTAAAGGGACTTATACGGTATGCTTTACTGTAGAGGGTCAAGACGGTTACGAACAATGTTTTGAAGTTAATATTGAAGAGCCAAAAGCACTAAGTGCGTTTATAGACGTTAATAACGATACAAGAAAGACCAGTATCCAATTAAGCGG